>OBYM01000002.1_pt1 | contig 298310 bp, 291 predicted proteins | sample 1538191 | NCBI WGS metagenome assembly OBYM01 (sample SAMEA2580165, study PRJEB22360) | human gut metagenome | biome: human gut; feature: human-associated habitat; material: faeces | place: Denmark | collected 2008/2010 | reverse complement strand
GGGCAGCCAGTTCAAGCAGCCCTTGCTGGAGTTCTCCGGCGCCTGCGGCGGCTGCGGCGAGACTCCTTACGCCAAGCTGGCTACTCAGCTGTTCGGCGACAAGATGTTCATTGCCAACGCCACTGGCTGCTCCTCCATCTGGGGCGGTTCCGCACCTGCCACTCCTTACACTGTGAACAAGGCTGGCCACGGCCCCGCTTGGGAGAACTCCCTGTTCGAGGACAACGCTGAGTTTGGTCTGGGCATGGCCCTGGCTCAGAACGCTGTCCGCGGCCGTCTGGCTGAGCTCACTGAGAAGCTGATTGCTGTGGAGTATGCCACCGCTGAGATCAAGGAAGCTGGCCAGAAGTGGTTGGATACCATGGCTGACCGCGCTGCTAACGATCAGCCTGCTAAGGATTACATCGCTGCTCTGGAAGCTGGTGTGATCGAGGGCTGCAAGTGCGAGGCTTGCGCTCTGGCTTCTCAGATCCTGAAGGATAAGGATTACCTGGCCAAGAAGTCCATGTGGATCCTGGGCGGCGACGGCTGGGCTTACGATATCGGCTTCGGCGGCTTGGATCATGCTCTCGCTTCCGGCGAGGACATCAACGTCCTGGTCTTCGATACCGAGGTGTACTCCAACACCGGCGGTCAGGCTTCCAAGTCCACTCCTTGCGGCTCCGTTGCGCAGTTCGCTGCCACCGGTAAGGCTACCAAGAAGAAGGACCTGGCTGCTATCGCTATGAGCTATGGCTATGTTTACGTGGCTCAGGTTGCTATGGGTGCCGACATGAACCAGTGCATTAAGGCCTTCAACGAGGCTGAGAGCTACCATGGCCCCTCCATCATTCTGGCTTATGCTCCCTGTATCAACCATGGTATCAAGGGCGGTATGGGCGTGTCCCAGGTTGAGGAGAAGAAGGCTGTGGCTGCTGGCTACTGGCACAACTTCCGTTTCGATCCCCGTCGGGCCGACAACGGCGAGAACCCCTTCCAGCTGGACAGCAAGGCTCCCACCGCTTCCTATCGCGACTTCATCATGGGCGAAGTGCGTTACAACAGCTTGACCCGTTCCTTCCCCGAGCGTGCTGAGAAGTTGTTCGCCAACGCTGAGAAGTATGCTGTCGAGAAGTATGAGAAGCTGAAGAAGATGGCCGAGTAATTGACCTATTCTATCTGAAAGCTCTCTTATCATGAAATAGAAAGAACCCCTGGCTGGGGATTACCGGCCAGGGGTTCTTTTTGTTTTGTCAGAAGCTTTCCGGGGAAGTGGGCAAATCCCCCAGATTGTTGGATTCATTGCCGTCGGGCAGGGAACGAAGGTATTCGCTGCCATTGCGGCTGGCAATGGCCACACCGCGAATGCCACCCTGCTTGGCCAAAGCAACGCCTTCGCGCTTGGAGAGCACTCTGCCGTCGGACAGCTCATAGCCAGAGACTTTTCCGTTTTTGCGGATCAGGCTGGTGATGGTTTTGGCGTCCTTGTTGGGGACGGGATTCATGATGTTGATGTTAGCGGGAAGACCGCCGATCATACCGTTTTTCTGTTTCATGTTGGAGACTTCCTTTCTGACGGGGTGTTAGGTTTGTTCATAAAGTAGTTTGGATGCAGGGTTTCTCCATTATGCAGCGATTAGGAAATCAGTGAAAAATATCCTGTGGGAGATGATGTCGCTCTTGTTCTAGGTGAGAAAGCCAAAGGATCTTCTCGATGCTTTTCAGCTGGATTTCTACATGGATCTCGGGAAAAGAAAGTTTCAATTGCTTTTTGCGATAAAATAGGCTACAATGAACGTGTGTGAGCGAACACAAGGATCACGGCGGAAAGGACTGGTAGTAACCATGAACGCGCAAGAACGCAAAGACCTTCAGGTCACCGCGGCGAAGGTTCGCCTCGGCATCATCGAAGGCGTATTCAACGCCAAGTCCGGCCATCCGGGAGGCTCCCTCTCTTCGGCGGACATTTTCACCTATCTTTACTTCAAAGAACTGCACATTGATCCCAAGTCCCCCAAGGACCCCAATCGGGATCGCTTTGTGCTTTCCAAGGGCCACTGTGCTCCTGGTCTGTACTCTGCTCTGGCCAACCGTGGCTATTTTGATGTGAGCGAGCTGAAAAAGCTTCGTCATATTGGCGCCATGCTCCAGGGCCATCCGGACATGAAGGGCACTCCTGGCGTGGATATGAGCTCTGGCTCTCTGGGCCAGGGAATCTCTGCTGCAGTGGGCATGGCCCTGGCAGCGAAAATGGACAACAAGGATTACCGTGTTTACACTCTGTTGGGTGACGGTGAGAGTGAAGAGGGCCAGGTGTGGGAGGCTTGCATGTTTGCCGGCCATCACAAGCTGGACAACCTGTGTGTGATTTTGGACTACAACGGCCTGCAGATTGACGGACCTATTGACGAAGTGGCTGGTCCCGCTCCTTTCGAGCCCAAGTTCCAGGCCTTTGGTTTTGAGACCATCACGGTCAACGGCAACGACTTTGACGAGCTGGAGAAGGCTTTTGAAGCTGCCCGCGCTTGCAAAGGCAAGCCCTTTGCCATCATTGCCAAGACTGTCAAGGGCAAGGGTGTATCCTTTATGGAGAACCAGGTGGGCTGGCACGGCAAGGCTCCCAACGCAGAGGAGTATGAGGTTGCCAAGAAAGAACTGACCGAATCCCTGGAGGTGCTGCAGAATGGCTGAAATGGTGAAAAAGGCCACCCGTGAGAGCTTCGGTGAAGCCATCACCGCACTGGCCGAGACAAATCCTGACATTGTGGTGCTGGACGCGGACCTGGCAGAGGCCACCAAGACCGGCATCTTCAAGAAGAAGTATCCCGAGCGCTTTATCGACTGCGGCATTGCCGAGTGCAACATGGTGGGTATTGCAGCTGGCCTGGCCACCTGCGGAAAGATCCCCTTTGCTGCGTCCTTTGCCATGTTCTCCGCCGGCCGTGCTTTTGAGCAGGTGCGCAACTCCGTGTGCTATCCTCATTTGAATGTGAAGATTGTCGGCTCTCACGCAGGCATCTCCGTGGGTGAGGACGGCGCTACTCACCAGTGCTGCGAGGATATTGCGCTGATGCGTTCCATCCCCGGCATGGTGGTGCTAAACCCTGCTGACCACTATGAGATGCAGGCAGCTGTGAAAGCTGCTGCTGAGTATGTGGGCCCTGTGTATATCCGTCTAGGCCGCTTGGCGGTTGAGAGCTGCAACAACAATGACGACTACACCTTTGAGATTGGCAAGGGTATTACCCTGCGGGACGGCAAGGATATCACCATCATCGCCACCGGCCTGATGGTGGGTGAGGCTGTGAAGGCTGTGAAGGCTTTGGAAGCTGCCGGTATCGACGTTCGTCTCATTGACATGCACACCATCAAGCCTTTGGATGAGGAGCTGGTGTTGAAAGCAGCCAAAGAGACCGGCCGTATTGTCACGGTGGAAGAGCACAATGTGGTGGGAGGTCTTGGCGATGCTGTGTCCTCCTATCTCTCTGAAGTTTGCCCCACCCCTGTGACCAAGATCGGTGTCAAGGATGTTTTCGGTCATTCTGGCCCGGCAGTGGACCTCTTGAAGGAGTTTGGACTGTCTGCGGAGAATATCGAAGCGACTGTGAAGAAAGTTCTGGGCAAGTGAGCCCGATGAAAAGGCCTGGCGTATGCCGGGCCTTTTTTTGCATAAAGGGGGAAAGAGTATGGAACTCACTGTGCGTCCGGCCCGTTTGGAAGATTCGCAGGCTCTAACTCGTTTAAATCGTGAGGAAATGGGCTACGATTATCCTGAGGAAAAGACGCGGGAGCGCTTAACGGACTTACTGGGCGATCCCACACACTGTATTCTGGTGGCAGAGGCCGGAGGAGAAGTGGTGGGGTATCTTCATCTAGAGTGGTATGAGCTGTTATATGCCGATCCCATGGTGAATGTGATGGGTATTGCCACAGCCAGCTCCTGTCGGAGACAAGGTGTAGGGAGCACCCTTCTGGCGGCAGGGGAGGAGTGGGCACGCTCCGTTGGGGTGACTGCTGTGCGATTGGTGTCCGGGGAGACTAGAAAAGGCGCCCATGCCTTTTACCAACACATGGGATACACCGGGAACAAGCTTCAGCGAAATTTCAAGAAACTTTTGTAAGTTGGGAGAAGCTCGGCTGTGAAGCGGGGCTTTTCCCTGTTTTAGGAATAGTTGGCCGCGGGTGAGACTAGCAATTTTATGAAGAGAGTGTTAAAAGGTAAAAAAATACAAAAAACCACTTGACTTTTCCTGACCATGTGATTACAATAGTCTTAGCACTCGGGGATAAAGAGTGCTAATCCACAAAACATCGGAGCGATCCGGTGAATTGAAATGCAAATTCTTTTTCGCTGGTTTCCAGCGGTTTTAACACTCTCACCCTGCGGAGTGTGAAAACATCAAATATGGCGGGGAGAAAGGAACGGGCCGCAAATTCGTTTCAATTCCGAAAGGCCCAGGTGTTGTATCATGACCATTAAACCCCTTTTTGACAGAGTGCTGATCAAGGCTGAAGAGGCAGAAGAGACCACTAAGAGCGGCATTGTGCTGGCAGCCAAAGCTCAGGAGAAGCCCCAGATTGCCCGTGTAATTGCAGTGGGCCCCGGCGGTGAAGTGGACGGCAAGGAAGTGAAGATGTACCTGAAGGAAGGTGACCGTGTTATCTGTGCCAAGTACAGCGGCACCGAAGTGAAGGCAGATGGCGAGGAGTACACCATCGTGCGTCAGAGCGACGTTCTGGCAGTGGTGGAATAAAACGAGAGAATTCATCCCGTTCTTTATACAGTTTAAAATTGAGTGAAGAAAGGATTTGACATACTATGGCTAAGAAAATCATCTATGGTGAGGACGCTCGCAAAGCTCTTCTGAGCGGCGTCAATCAGCTGGCAGATACCGTGAAGATCACCCTGGGACCGAAGGGCCGCAATGTGGTGTTGGATAAGAAGTTTGGCGCTCCGCTGATCACCAACGACGGTGTTACCATCGCCAAGGAAGTGGAGCTGGAGGATCCCTTTGAGAACATGGGTGCTCAGCTGGTGAAGGAAGTTGCCACCAAGACCAACGATATTGCTGGTGACGGCACTACCACTGCTACTCTGCTGGCACAGGCTCTGGTGCGTGAGGGCATGAAGAATGTCACCGCTGGCGCCAACCCCATGATCCTTCGCGGCGGCGTACAGAAGGCCACCCAGGTTGCTGTGGAAGCCATTGAGAAGAACTCTCACAAGGTGGACGGCACCAAGGATATTGCCCGTGTTGCGGCTGTTTCCTCCGCCAGCGATGAGATTGGTCAGTTGATTGCTGACGCCATGGAGAAGGTCACTTCCGATGGTGTCATCACTGTGGAAGAGTCCAAGACTGCCGAGACCTACAGCGAGGTCGTGGAAGGCATGATGTTTGACCGGGGCTACATCACCCCCTATATGGCTACCGATACTGACAAGATGGTGGCTGAGCTGGATGATCCCTATATCCTGATCACCGATAAGAAGATCTCCAACATTCAGGAGATTCTCCCCTTGCTGGAGCAGGTTGTCCAGTCCGGCAAGAAGCTGCTGATCATCGCTGAGGACGTGGAAGGCGAAGCTCTGACCACTCTGATCCTCAACAAGCTGCGTGGCACCTTCACTTGTGTTGCCGTCAAGGCTCCCGGCTTTGGCGATCGCCGCAAGGAGATGCTGCAGGATATCGCCATCCTGACTGGCGGCCAGGTGATCTCCGAGGAGCTGGGCCTGGAGCTGAAGGACACTCAGGTGACCCAGCTGGGCCATGCCCGTCAGGTGAAGGTGGACAAAGAGAACACCATCATTGTGGACGGCGCTGGCAACAGCGAGGATATCAAGGCTCGCGTTGGCCAGATCCGTGGTCAGATCGAGACCACCAGCTCCGAGTTCGACAAGGAGAAGCTCCAGGAGCGTTTGGCTAAGTTGGCTGGCGGCGTGGCCGTTATCAAGGTGGGTGCTGCCACTGAGATCGAGATGAAGGAAAAGAAGCTGCGTATCGAGGATGCTCTGGCTGCTACCAAGGCCGCTGTGGAAGAGGGTATCGTTGCTGGCGGCGGTACTGCTCTGATTGATGCAATCCCCGCTGTGAAGGCCTATGTGGATACTGCTGAGGGTGACGAGAAGACCGGCGCTTCCATCGTGCTGAAGGCTCTGGAGGAGCCCGTGCGTCAGATCGCCATCAACGCTGGTATCGAGGGCTCCGTCATTGTGGAGCAGCTGAAGAACAGCCAGAAGGTTGGCTACGGCTACAATGCTCTCACTGGCGAGTTCCAGGATATGATCCAGGCCGGCATTGTGGATCCCACCAAGGTGACCCGTTCCGCTCTGCAGAACGCCTCCTCTGTGGCCTCCACCATCCTGACCACTGAGTCCCTGGTTGCTGATATTAAGGAGCCTGCTCCTGCAGCTCCCGCAGCCGGCGACATGGGCGGCATGTACTAATTCCCGCTTAAAGAACGTCTTTGCAAAAAATGGCCCCTGGCTTTTTGCCGGGGGCTTTTTTGCGCCTTGACAATCAGTTGGGTCCGTCGTTATAATGAAGCTCCAAAAGCCCGAAGGAGGAAGACTTATGAAAAGCATCGGGATTGACATTGGCACAACAACAGTCAGCATGAATCTGGTTGATGGCGAGAACCCTCAGGTTATAGAAAAGCGAACGTTGGAGAATGGAAGCTTTCTCAAGACGAGCTTTTCGTGGGAGCGAGTCCAAGATACGGAGGTGATCCTGTCTCGGATTCTGCCGGTTTTGGAGGAGCTCCTCAAGAAATATTCAGATGTGGTCTCCATTGGCCTGACAGGGCAGATGCATGGCATTGTGTATGTGAATGGGGAAGGCAAGGCAGTCAGTCCACTATATACGTGGCAGGATGGTCGAGGCGGTCTGCTGGACGACCAAGGAAAGAGTCTCAGCCAGCAGTTGAGCGAGCAGGGACTCTACGCAGCACCAGGCTATGGAGCTGTGACCCACTTGTATAATGTCAAGAATCATTTGGTTCCTCAGGAGGCAGTGTCTTTCTGTACCATTGCAGACTATGTGGGAATGTATCTCACCGGAAGAAAGACGCCATTGATCCACAGCAGTCAAGCGGCTAGCCTAGGCTTGTTTGACCGGGAAGCTATGGCGTTCCAAGAGGAAGCCATCCGGGAACTGGGCATGGATCCTGGCTTGTTCCCCCAGGTTACCCAGGAGCTGGAACTTCTGGGAACGTACCGTGGGATTTCGGTCAGCGTGTCCTTGGGTGACAACCAAGCCAGCTTTTTGGGATCCGTGCGCCGAGCAGGGGAGACTGTTTTGGCAAATTTTGGCACGGGAGGGCAGATCTCAGTTTGGTCACCCAAAGCGTTTGAAGGCCCTGGGATTGAAGCTCGTCCCTTCTTGGGGGGAAGTTTTCTGCTGGTAGGGGCGACTTTGTGTGGCGGTGCTGCCTATGCCGCTTTGGAGGGCTTTTTCCGGGAGTACGCTGTGGCGGCAGGGGCGCCTGACGTTCCCCAGTACGATGTCATGGCAAGACTGTTGGAGGATACTTCCCGAGAGGGGTGGCAGGTGAAAACCACCTTTGCTGGTACCCGGGAGAACCCTGATGAAGCTGGTGGGATTCAGGGGATTCGCGTGAGCAATTTTCATCCTGTCAGCCTGATTCGCGGAGTGCTAAACGGTATGGCGGAGGAGCTGGTTGAACTCTATCAGGTAATTTGCCAGGGTACAGGAATCTCTCGTGGATATCTGGCCTGTTCTGGAAATGGAGCTCGTCGTAATCCCGCTCTTCGCCGAGCATTGGAAGAGCGTTTTCAAATGCCGGTTGCTCTGGTAGACAATCAGGAAGAGGCTGCGTTTGGAGCGGCTGTCAGTGCTCTTGCGGCTGTGGAGAGACTTTCACTGACGGAGTGGTTGGGACTGTCGTGAATAACTATGAAAAAAGAAAACCCGCGAGAAGAATCGCGGGTTTTTTGCTTGTGTAGGAGCTTTTATCAAAATTTTAATAAAATTGTCGACAAAACCCTTGCGATTTTCAAAAAATGTGGTAAAATACAACTAAGCGAAACGATACCTGATTTCCAAAGGGCGTTTTGTCAATTTTGTTTCGGCGATTGTGAATACTTTGATTATAAGTGAGTTTCTCATTTCTTTCCGTAAGGGACGGTTTTGGCTGAAAAGCTGCGCCGTCCCTTCCCTTTTGAAACAGGCATAGAAAAAGCGCACCCCTAAAAAGAGGTGCGCTTTCCGGCGAAAAACTCGCTGGTGCCGCCAACCGGACTTGAACCGGTACGGTATTTCTACCGAGGGATTTTAAGTCCCTTGTGTCTGCCAATTTCACCATAGCGGCAAATCTATCCCATATATGTTATCACAACAACAGAGGAAAAGCAAGGGGAGAGCGACGCAAAAAAGGCCAAAATATTTTGCAGAAAACATTTACATTTGTCACCAATCTATAGTATACTTAAAGTTAATTGGGGAGTACCCAGAATTTTTGCACAAAGGAGCATGTTTTATGCATTACCTTGGAATCGACTTAGGCGGCACCAATATCGCCGTCGGAATCGTTGACGAGAACATGAAGATTATTGCCAGGGCAACTTCCAAGACCCAGGTGGACAGCCCGGAGCAGGTAGCGGACGCCATGGCTGCCACTGCAAAGGAAGCTCTGAAAAATGCTGGTCTGACCCTGGATGATGTGCCCTGGGTGGGCCTGGGCTCTCCCGGAACGGTCAATCGCGCCAGCGGTATGATCGAGTTTGCCAACAATCTGCCTTTCTCTTACACTCCTCTGGGCCAGATGCTCTCTGACCGCCTGGACGGCAAGCGTGTAGTGATGGAGAACGATGCCAATGCAGCGGCTTACGGCGAATATGTTGCCGGTGCACTGAAGGGTGCGGACAATGCGGTTGCCATTACTCTGGGCACCGGTGTAGGCGGCGGCGTGATCATCAACCATAAGATCTATTCCGGCAGCAATTTTGCCGGAGCTGAGTTGGGTCATACCGTCATTCAGGTGGATGGTCGTCCCTGTACTTGCGGCCGTAAGGGCTGCTGGGAGGCTTATGCTTCTGCCACCGGTCTGATCAAGACCACCAAAGAGCACATGGAAAAGGCTCCGAAGGATTCCATCATCTGGAAGCTTGTGGACGGCGACCTGAGCAAGGTCAGCGGCCGTACCGCCTTTGACGCCATGCGTCAGGGAGACCCTGTGGGCCAGGCCATTGTGGATGACTATGTCAAATATGTCAGTGTTGGCATCACCAACATGATCAACATTTTCCAGCCTGATATCCTGTGCGTGGGCGGCGGCATCTCCAATGAGGGCGAGACGCTGCTGGGACCTGTGCGCGCCTTTGTGGAGAATGAGCAGTATGCGATGAATTCCAGCAAAAAGACGGTGGTGTGCCGTGCTGAGCTGGGGAATGATGCGGGCATTATCGGCGCCGCACTGTTGGGTAAGGAGGAATAATCATGTCTGTGGAGAAGTCTGTATTTGGAACATTGCCTGACGGCCGTGAGGTCGCTCTGTACACTTTGGTAAATGCTCACGGTATGACCCTGGTGACCACACCTTATGGCTGCCGTATTGTGGAACTGCTGGTGCCGGATAAGCTGGGCAGACTGGGAGATGTGGTATTGGGTCATCGCACTCTGGAGGAGTATTTTGGCGCCAACTACCAGGGAACCTTTGTGGGCCGTTACGCCAACCGCATTGGCGGAGCACAGTTTACACTGGGCGGCAAGACCTACACTTTGGCCAAGAACGATGGGAACAACTCTCTGCACGGTGGCCCTGGCGGGTATCACCAGGTGCTGTGGGATGCCCAGGTGGCTGATGAGGCAGAGCCTTCCATCACCTATACTTATGAGAGCCCCGATGGAGATGAGGGATATCCCGGCAACCTGAAGATGAAGGTGACCTATACTTTGAAGCAGGACAATACCCTGGCCATTCAGTACGATGCTGAGAGCGATCAGGAAACTCCCTTCAACCCCACCAATCACTCCTTCTTCAACCTCACTGGCGATCCCCAGAAGGATGTGCTGGGTACTTATTTGACCATCAACGCCAAGGAGACCACTCCTGTTTCCCAGGATCTGATCCCCGATGGCACCATTGCTTCCGTGGTAGGCGGTCCTCTGGACTTCACCACTGCCAAGAAGCTGGGCGATGATATGTTTGCTGATGACGCTATGATCCAGCTCAACGGCGGATTTGACCACAACTTCTGCGTGGAAGGCGAAGGCTTCCGGAAATTTGCCGAAGCCTATGAGCCCGAGAGCGGCCGCGTGATGGAAGTTTGGTCCGATCTGCCCGGCGTGCAGCTGTATACCTTCAACAAGCCCGACGCTGGCTTGGTGGGCAAGGACGGCAATCCCATGAAGGCTCATTCTGCCCTGTGCCTGGAGACTCAGTACTATCCGGATTCCGTGAATCACGAGAACTTCCCCTTCCAGTATTTGCAGCCCGGCAAGCCGTTCACTTCTGTCACAGAGTATCGCTTTTCGGTAAAGTAAGCGGATAAAAGGGCCCGCCTGGGGTAGCCCGGGCAGGTCCTTTGTCATTTCCCAGTGAAAGGAGTGGTTCCCTTGAAAAAAGAAAAATCCTGTGGCGCGGTAGTATACCGTATGGAGGATGGCAGCCCGGAAATTTTGCTGATTAAGCATCGAAACGGCGGGCATTGGGCCTTCCCCAAGGGCCATGTGGAGAAGAATGAAACCGAGTCGGAAACGGCTCTCCGGGAGATTCAGGAGGAGACCGGTCTGGCTGTGGATCTGGATACTGGTTTTCGGGAGACTGTGACCTATTCACCCAAAGCCGGCGTGATGAAGGACGTGGTTTACTTCGCTGCCAAAGTCAAAGCCAACGATGCCCGTCCCCAGCCGGAAGAGGTTTTGGAGCTTCGTTGGGAGCCCCAGGATCAGGCCTTGGCTCTGGTCACTTATGCCACAGACCGCAGCGTGCTGCAATCCTTTTTGCAATATTACAATCGGATGAAAGAGGCGTGATGCGTCTCTAGAGGAAAGCCCCCGCAATTTAGCGGGGGCTTTTTTATGTTGTTCTATTTTCCAGACCCTGTCCATAGATATGAACATCCATTGGACAAAGGAGGGAAGGCAATGGAACCTTCCGGTTTTGACTATGTTGCCAGACAGATCCCCTTGTATCGGGACTTGCTTCTGGTGATTCCGGAGCGAGTGAAAGACCAGGCGTATGATATCCACGTAGTGCGGGACCAGCCGGTCTCCATCAGTGGAAAGGAGGGTGTGCTGTTCCTGACCAGGCGGGGTGGAGTCTCACGTGCGGCGGAGGACGGTGTTGTGACAACGTCCCAGCAGCTTCGGGAATTGTTTTTGCAGGCCTGCGGGTACTCCGTGTTTCGGCACGAGGAGGAAATTCGCCAAGGCTATGTGCGCTTGGGCGAGAACTGCCGGGTGGGACTCTGTGGATCCGCTGTAGTGGCAGGAGGTGCGGTTCGCTCTGTGCGAGACGTGACCTCCTTGGTATACCGTGTGCCCAGACAGGTGATCGGCTGCGGGGACAGGCTGTTTTTGGAAGGTGTTCCCTTAGAGCAAGGTTTGCTCGTTGTGGGCCCACCTTCCAGCGGTAAAACCACATTGCTGCGGGATGTGGCGCGCTCCCTGTCCATGGGGAGGTTTGGTGCCAGTTGTCGGGTGGCATTGGTGGACGAGCGTGGGGAGCTTGGCGGTTTTGATCTGGGGCCCAATGCAGATTTGCTTCAGGGGTATCCCAAAGAAGCCGGGTTGGACATGGCAATTCGCACCCTGTCCCCCCAGGTGATTTTTCTGGACGAATTGGCGCCTCGTGATTTGGAGGCAGTGCGGAGGGCATCCGCAGCGGGAGCGGCTTTAGTGGCGTCCGTCCACGGAGAAGCGGAAAGGCTCTGGGAGCGGCCTCTTTGCCGTGCTTTGCTGGAGACAGGAGCTTTTCGTACAGCGGTATGTCTTTCTGGCAGGGAGGCGCCGGGAGAGCCGGTATCAATCCTGTCCGTGACACCGGAAGGGGGTGAGGAAACTCTTGAAACTATTGGGCGGGGTGCTCATTATTCTCAGCGGTTTGCTTGCGGGGATGTTAGGAGCGGTGAGGCTGCGGCGCCGGGCCCGTCTGCTGCTTGATCTCAAAGCAATGCTGCAAAGGTTTCAGACGGGGATCCGTTATGCTGCGGAAAGCCTTCCTGAGATGATTCTAGATCTCCAGAGTTCCCGGTTTTGCCGCATAGCTGAGCGGGACGGGGAGTTTCTCACGGATCCCGCCAGAGCACTGGAGCGAGCGGGGCGGACCTTGCTGTGGGACCGGGGCGATTTGGAGCTCTATCTGAACTTTGTGGCAGGCTTGGGAGTTACCGACACCCAGGGCCAGCTGGAACATATCGGCCTGTACGCTTCCTTATTGGAGCCCCGGTTGCTCCAGGCAAGGGAGGAGGCTGGGCAAAAGGCAAAAATCTCCGTGGCGCTGGGACTTTTTGCGGGGACAGCCCTAGCACTGCTGCTGTTGTAAACAAAGGACTGAAAAGGGAGGCGCGACCTGTGGATGTGGACCTGATTTTTCAAATTGCGGCCATTGGAATCATTGTGGCTGTGCTCAACCAGCTTCTCATGCGATCCGGCAGGGAAGAGCAAGCCATGATGACCACCCTGGCGGGCTTGATTGTGGTGTTGATGATGATTATTCGCCAAATCGATGCCCTGTTTCAGGCAGTCAAGTCCATTTTCTCCCTGTAGCCGTGGAACTGTTTGGCATTGGAGTGCTGGCCTTGTGCGCTGTGTTGTTTGCCGCACTGGTCCAGAAGAGCAACAAGGAATATGCCCTGCTCATCAGCCTGGGAGCGGCAGTGGTGCTGCTGTTGGTGATCCTGGATCGGGCGGATCCCCTGTTCCGTCAGGTGAGGGAAATGGCTTCGGCAGGACCCTTGGCCGGAGAAGCGGTGAGCTTGATGCTGCGAGCCGTAGGGATCACGGTGGTGGGCCAGGTTGTAGCCAGGCTATGTAAAGATGCCGGGGAATCTGCACTGTCCTACACAGTGGAGCTGGCAGCAAGAGCAGCTGTGCTGGCGGCTGCCCTGCCGGCGGTGGGACAGATATTGGAATACCTGGGCGAGATTGCCGCAATGTGAGGAAGTGACGCTTTGCAGCCAAAACGGATGCTCCTGCTGTGCTTGGCAGCGGTGGCGCTGTTCCTGCTGGTGCCCTGCCGGGTGCAGGCGTCGGAGCTCTCAGAAATCTATGAAAAGAGTGGTGCAGGGGAGCTGTACGATTCCCTGGACCAGGGAACGCAGGATTTGCTATCCCAAGCTGGGGTGGAGGATGGAATGTGGGGAGCGTCTGACGGGGAGGGCCTGTTTCAGGCCATTTCCCAGATGCTTCGGGAAAAGCTCACTGCTCCCCTCAAAGGGGTGGCGGCTCTGTTGGCAGTGGTAATTCTCTGCCGTTTGGCGGGTTGCTTTGAGGAGGGAAGCGGAGCTGCTCTCCTAGCAGGGACGTTGGCCTGTGCCAGTGTGCTGACTGCTCCTTTGCTGGAGCTCATTCGCGCCGCAGAAGAGGTAATTGACAGCGCCTGTGTATTTCTGAGTGCCAGCGTCCCGGTGTATTCGGCGCTCTTGGTTGCCTCAGGGAATACAGCGGTGAGTGGTTCTTACAGTTTTCTCACCCTGGCGGCCAGCGGGTTGATCGCCGGTGTGTCCAAAGCTCTGCTGATGCCTTTGCTTCATGCGTTTCTCATGCTGTCCTTGGCCTCCTCGCTGTGTGGTATGAAATTTGACCGCTTGCTGACAAGCCTGTACAGCTTTTCCAAATGGATGCTGGTATTTGCTGTCACACTGTTTTCCGGGATCCTGTCGGTGCAGACGGTGCTCAATGCCCAGGTGGATGCAGCGTCCGGCAAAACAGTAAAGCTCATTGCCTCCTCGGCAATTCCCATTGTAGGAGGCGCTTTTGGAGACGCGGTGGGAGCCATTCAGTCCAGTTTGCAGATTGTCAAATCTGGAGTGGGAGCCTTTGGCGTGTTGGCGGCTCTGTGTATTTTTGTTCCCACCATTCTGCAAGCGGTTCTCTGGATGGGCGTGTGCCTGCTAGGGCAAACGGCGGCAGAGCTGTTTGACACCCCAAAACTGAGCGCTCTATTTGGGGCTTGCAGTTCGGTAGCAAAGCTGGTGTTGGCGGTTTTAGTCAGTGTGTGTGCAGCGGTGGTGGTCAGCACAGCCTTGGTACTGTTTGTGAAAGGAAGCTTATGAATCATTTAGTGGAAACGCTGTTGATGGTCTGCACAGTTCTCATTGCTGGGGAATTACTGCAAAAGCTTTGTCCAGAGGACAAAATGGTCCGGTTTGTGGGCAGCGTGGTTGCTTTGGGACTGTTGATCTCAGCAGTGGGTGCGGCGCTGGATCTGGATTTGGATTTTTCTCTGACCCGGGCGTCGGTGGAAAGTCAGCAGGACGAGTTGAATTCCTATCTGGAAGAGGAGTACCAAACGGCTGCCAGCCAGGACGGTGAGGACTATGTGAGGGGGCTGTTGGCGGCGGCGGGACTGCAACCAGAAGAAATCCGCGTTTTGACAGATAGAAATGAAGATGGCAGCATAGTATTAACCGAGGCGGCGGCAGTGTTCGCCTATCCCAGCGAAAGCGAGCGTGCGAAAGTACTGCTTGAAAACGTGTTGGGAGAGGAAGTGCGCGTCACCGTGGAGACGGCCGGATGACCGGGGAAGGAGGAGCCATGGTCCAGTGGAAACAGAAGCTGCAGGAGATTTTCCAAAAGGAAAAATCTCTCAAGCTGGTGGTGCTGCTGGGAATCTGCGGGATTGCCCTCATCGGACTGTCCTCGTTCTGGGATCCTGCGCCTGCCCAGGAGAAGCAGACGGAAACCGTTAGCCAAGAGGACTATTCCGACCGCCTGGAATCCGAGCTCTCTCGGATCGTCACCGCCATCACTGGGGAAGAGGCGCCCACTGTGGTGGTAACACTGGCCGACAATGGCAGAAGTCTTTACGCCTCTGACCAGCGGGAAAATACCCGACAGGAGGAGGGCGCATCCTCTGTGGAGCGGGAAACGTCCCACATCCTGCTGGAGGATGCCGACGGTAGCCAAAGTGCGCTCACCGTCACCCAGACCCAACCGGAAATACAGGGCGTGGTGGTAGTCAGTGCCCTTGCCGATGACCCTGCTGTCCGGGAGAAACTGCTCACAGCTGTCTGTACCGCTCTGGATGTGTCCACTGCCAGAGTGTGCGTCACCAGCAGAGCTTAGAGCAACGAAAATAACGTTTGGAGGGATCAAGCATGAAATTTGGAAAAAAGCAGCTGGTGTTGGCATCTCTGGTGCTGGCTCTGGGAGCGGCGGTTTATCTCAACTGGCAGTTTGCCGGAACAGATCGATTGCCCGTGGGAGACAGTTCCTCTGAGACCAGCCAGCTGGGTGCGGCGCAGTTGGTAAACAATGCCTATGTGGAAACTGTGACTGACGATATGGAGACGGACGCATCTGCCCAGCAGTCCGGTGATGAGGCCCTGTCCCAGGCACGGATGGATCGTCAGGCCTCCCGGGACGAGGCTTTGGAGCTGTTGGATAATGTGCTTTCCAGTGTGGAATCGGACAGTGCCGCAAAGCAGCAGGCAGTGGATCAAGCTTCTGCCATTGCGCAGAATATTCTGGATGAGTCCAACGTAGAGAGCCTGCTGGAGGCAAAAGGCTATGCGGATTGCGTGGCATACATCACTCCGGAGGATTGCAGCGTGGTGGTTTCCGGGACAGTAGAGGAGGCGGATACGCTGATTGTTCAGGAGATTGTCATGGAGCAGACTGGATTGAGTGCCGACAAAATTAAGATCATCGGAACAAATTAGTTGGTTTCTGAAAGGACCTGTGGTATAATAACTCCATCTGGATCCCGCCCGGCGGGATCTTCCCGGTGGAGCTTGACAATGTGATTGGAAAGGGACAATGATCCCAGAGGCTCGCCGTGGAAACGGTGGGCCTTTTTATTTTTATCTGGAGGTTGGGACGATGACGAGAAGGGAAGCCAGGGAGCAGGCGTTTATTTTGGTATTTGAGCAGGCGCTCCGGAAGGAGCCGATGGATGAGATTCTCCATGACGCAGCGGAGGCCAGGGATCTGATCCCCAGCGCTTTTGCAGAGCAGGAAGCCCTGGGAGTGGAAGCTCATAGGGAGGAGATCGACAGCACCATCACGGAAAACATCCGGGGATGGAGTTTGCGCAGACTTTCCAAAGTGGCGTTGGCGCTGCTGCGGCTGGCGGTATATGAGATGCGTTGGGAGGAGAACATTCCTGTTAGCGTCACCATCAACGAAGCGGTGGAGCTGGCAAAGACCTACGGCGGCAAGGACGATGCCTCCTATGTAAACGGTGTGTTGGCATCCATTGCCAAACGAGTGCCGGAACAGAAGGACAAGCCCCATGACTGAGCTGTATTTGGGGATTGACACCAGCAATTACACTACTTCTGCAGCGTTGTTTGACGGGGAGCGTGTGCTGGAAAACAGAAAGAAACTTCTCCCGGTGAAGCCGGGGGAAAAAGGATTGCGCCAGAGCGATGCAGTGTTCCACCATGTGCGCCAGCTCCCAGAGGTGCTGGGTCCGGTTCTGGATGGCCTTGCTTGTACTCCTGCAGCGGTGGGGGTGTCCGTCACACCCACTACGGAGGAAAACTCCTATATGCCCTGCTTTTTGGTGGGAAAGCAAACTGCCGACCTGTTGAGCCGGGCGTGGAAGGTTCCGGTAAAAGGTTTTTCCCACCAGCAGGGCCATATTGCGGCGGCGCTATACTCTGCAGGGAAGTTGGAGCTGTTGGATCAGCGCTTTTTGGCCTTTCATGTCTCCGGAGGCACCACGGAAGCACTGTTGGTCCATCCCGGAGAGGACGGATTGCCGGAGATTTCGTTGGTTGCTAAATCTCTGGACTTGAAAGCGGGTCAGGCGGTGGACCGAGTGGGATTGATGTTGGGACTTGCTTTCCCCTGCGGTCCGGAGCTGGAAAAGCTGGCCCTTTGTTGGACAGAGTCGGTTCGGTACCGGCCGGTGCTCAAGGGGAGTGATTGCTCTCTTTCCGGCATTGAAAATCAGTGCCGGGCAATGGTGGACCGCGGAGAGCCGCCGGAAAAGATTGCGAGGTTCTGTCTGGAAGCGATTGCACTAGTGCTTGATAGAATGTGCGCCTCTTTGCTAGAGGAGCATGGAAAGCTGCCAGTGGTGTTTTCAGGAGGGGTGTGTTCCAATTCCATTTTGCGGCAGAGGCTTTCGGAAAAGTATAGCGGTTATTTTGCCAGTCCGGAATTTTCCTCGGATAACGCAGCCGGGGCAGCCGTGTTGGCTTGGAGAAAGAGGTGTGCCGGATGAATCCTACCATCCTTACGGTGACCCAAGTCAATGTGTTTCTGAAGTCCCTCATCGAGGGGGACGGCAGGTTGCAGAATGTGCTGGTCTCCGGTGAAATCTCCAACTTTACCGCGCACCAGCGGTCGGGGCATCTGTACTTTTCTATCAAGGATGCAAAATCGGTGCTGAAATGTGTGATGTTTGCTTCCTCAGCGAGGTTGCTGAAATTTCAGCCCCGGGATGGGATGAAGGTGATTGTTCGCGGAAGGATTTCTGTCTATGAGCCTTCGGGTCAATACCAGCTCTATCCTGTTGAGATGTATCCTGCAGGTGTGGGGGCCTTGAGTCTGGCCTATGAGCAACTAAAGGAGCGCTTGTATGCCGAGGGGCTGTTTAACCAGGAGCATAAACAGCCATTACCAGTTTTTCCCAAGCGGATCGGTGTGGTTACCTCGCCCACCGGAGCAGCCGTGAGGGATATCCTTCAGATTACAGCAAGGCGATGGCCTTTGGCGGAGATTTTGTTAGCGCCGGTACTGGTTCAGGGAGATCAGGCTCCCGGCCAGATCGTGGAGGCTTTGGAGCAGCTGGACCGTCAGCGCGCCTGTGATGTGATTATCTTAGGCAGGGGGGGCGGCTCTTTAGAGGATTTGTGGGCTTTCAATGATGAAGGCGTTGCCCGGGCGGTGTATCGGTGTTCCATTCCGGTGGTGTCCGCAGTGGGCCATGAGACGGACTTTACTATCTGCGACTTTGTGGCAGACCTCCGAGCGCCCACGCCCAGTGCGGCAGCAGAGCTGTGCACGCCAAATGCCCAAGAGTGGCTTTCCCATTTGCGGGCTTACAGCAAGTTTTTCCAGACTAAGGGTAGGGAGCAGGTGGAGTATCTGCGTCAAAGTCTGGATTTGTTATTGCAGGATTCTCCCTTGGGGCGCCCAGAGGATATTCTTCAAATGCGCCGTGACCAGGTGCATCAGTGGACCTCTCGTATGGAGACGGTTTCCCTTAGCCGTCTGGAGCAAGAGAAAAAGCAGCTGGGAGCTTTGACAGGAGTGCTGGATGCCCTGAGCCCCTTAAAGGTGTTAGCACGTGGGTATGCCGTGGTCACAGACGAAAAGGGACATGTGTTGAAAAGCCCGGAGGAAACTGCACCGGGGGACCAGGTGTCCATTCGTTTGGCAGAAGGGCAGATTTCTGCAAAGATCCTAGGAAAGGAGATGTGAGAATGGCTGGAAAAAAGGTGGATTTTGAAACAGCCATGGGAAGGCTTCAGGAGATCGTTCAAAAGCTGGAAAGCGGGGAGGAGTCCCTGGAAACTTCCATGAAGCTTTTTGAAGAGGGGGCCAAACTCTCCGCAAAGTGCTATGAGATTTTGGAGAAGGCCGAACAGCGGGTATCTCAGCTGAAGAGTTTGGATGAGGAGGAATCCTCCAGCGAAGGGGATTTTGAAGATGGAGACGTTGCAGATGAAGAGCTTTGAACCGTATCTGACCAGGATAGAGGAAGCGTTGGAGAGCGTCCTGCCCCAGCCGGCGAAGGATGTCAGAACTGCTCCGGTCATAGAGTCCATGCGTTACAGCTTGTTGGCGGGTGGAAAGCGGATCCGCCCGGTGATGGTGTTGGCGTTCTGTCAGCTGTGTGGTGGGGATCCCCAGCAGGCGTTGCCCTTTGCCTGTGCCGTGGAAATGGTCCACACCTATTCTCTCATCCATGATGATCTCCCCTGTATGGACGATGACGATCTGCGCCGGGGCCGTCCCACCAATCACAAGGTCTATGGAGAGGCCATGGCGTTGCTGGCCGGGGACGGCCTGTTGACCAAAGCCTTTGAGACTGCTCTTTCCTTCTCAGGAGCTCCGGAAGATGCGCTGCGGGGAGCCAGAATCCTAGCCCAGTGTGCCGGTGCTGACGGTATGGTGGGAGGTCAGTGTATTGACCTAGACAGCGAGGGAAAGGACGTGGACTTGGAGCTGCTCCGAGAGATGGACCAGGGCAAGACGGTTGCTTTGATCTCCGCCGCCTGCCAGATGGGCTGTGTGGCTGCCGGAGCAGAGGAAAGCCTTTTGGAAAAGGCGCGCAGTTATGCAGAGGGTGTGGGCATGGCCTTCCAGATTCGGGACGACATCCTGGACGTGCTGGGGGACGCAGCTACTCTCGGCAAAAATGTAGGGATGGATTCTGCTCGAGATAAGCGGAATTATGTGTCCCTCTTAGGGGTGGAGGAAGCCCAGCGGTTGGTAGAGGCTTTCACTGCCCAAGCGGAGCAGGCTCTGGACGGCTTTGAAGGGGACACCGCCTTTTTGCGGGAACTGGCACAGTCCCTGGCTACTCGAGATAAATGAATTGTCTTTGTTACACTGTTCCACCGGAGTGGGACAATCGCACTGTCAGGGAATTTGTGCGGCGCCATTTGGGACTTTCTGCCAGAGTGCTCACCAAGCTGCGGCAGGGAGGAGGACTGCGGCGCAATGAGGTACCCTGTCGCACTGTGGATTTACTTTCCTCCGGTGATGTTCTGGAACTGTGTTTTCCAGAGGAATCACAGGAGTATGAGCCTGTGGAGGGCCCCTTGTCCATTTTGTGGGAGGATTCCAATTATCTGGTTGTGGAGAAACCGCCCGCCATGCCAGTTCATCCGTCTCCGGGTCATGATCGGGACAGCCTGTTGAATCGTGTGGCCTATTACTACCAGCAGACAGGACAGTCCCCCGGGTTCCGTCCGCTGTACCGTTTGGATCGGGATACCACCGGAATCCTAGTGGTGGGAAAGCACCGGGCAGCGGTGTCTTCAGCCCAGATAGAGAAGGTGTATTATGCCGTGGTGGAAGGGGAGCTCTCCGGCTCCGGCACGGTGGATTCTCCCATAGGTCTGGAGCCTGGCAGCAAGATTCGCCGTCACTGCTGCCTTGATGGTCAGCCAGCTGTGACCCATTGGGAATCTCTCCTGCAGCAGGAGAACCACAGCTTGCTGAAATTCCGCTTGGAGACCGGCCGCACCCATCAGATTCGAGTGCACATGGCGTCCCTGGGCCACCCTTTGGCAGGGGACGACTTATATGGCGGCTCTTTGGAGCGGATCCCTCGACAGGCGCTCCATTGCGGGGCGGTGTCTTTGACTTGTGTGCCGCTGCGCACTGATTTGAAATTGATCTGTCCATTCCCAGAGGATTTCTTGCGGGCATTTCCCTGGGTAGCGGATGTGTCGCCCGCTATTTAGTCGTAAAGGAGATGACTCTATGCCAGCTTGTTTGACCCATTCTCTTTTTTCCCAGAATGTGCGAGAAGCGCTGCCCAATAAGGCCTCCCTGGATCTCTGTGCCTATGCTTGGGGAGCACAGGGGCCGGATTTCTTTTTCTGCCATCGGTACCTTCCCTTCTGGAAGGGGAAGTCCGTTGCGGAGTATGCGGACCGCCTCCACAGAGCGGTACCTTCGAAGGTGCTGGGGGCCATGCGCTCTTTCTTGGAAAAGCATCCGGACCCGGTGTACAGCTCCTATGTATGGGGATTTGTGTGCCATTACTCTTTGGATTCCATTGCTCATCCGTACATAAACTGGCTTGCCGCGCAGATGGTGAAGCAGCGTCCTTGTGAGACCACCTCCACTCTGCATGGCCAGGTGGAATCGGCTTTGGACGCCATTGTTCTCCGTGCGGAAACCGGAAAGCTGCCTTCGGAGGTTCCTTTGGGGAAGCTGTTTCCCAAGAACGAAGGTGTGGAGCGAAAAATCGCGCACCTGTACCGGTATGTGCTGTTCACTCTTTACGGGGAAGACGTGTCCGAGGAATTGCTGGTGCAGGCCATGGATGATTCTCACAGAGTGTTTTCGCTGGTCACGGATAGAACTGGGCTGAAGCGGAAGTTGATATCCCGCCTGGAGCGGGGAAAACCCAGCAATATTTCCAGCCATATCGTACCTTTGACAGAGGAGGACGATGTGGACTATGCCAATGTGAGCAACGTTCCTTGGGGGGATGAGGGTTCCTGCCAGAGCTTTTTTGAGCTGTATGGAGAGGCGCAGGGGCTCGCTTCCGAAATCATCAACGGGTTTATGGGCGGGGATTTGAGTGCCCTCACGGGAGAACGTCCCTTTGGATAAAGAAAAAGGCTGAGAAAAAAGGGCCATCCGAAAGGATGGCCCCTCATTTCTCAGCCGTATTTGCGTAGGCAGATTAGACAGCGCGGGTCACTTTGCCGGAACGCAAGCAACGGGTGCAGGCGTACACGCGCTTGGGAGTGCCGTTGACCACAGCCTTCACACGCTTGATGTTGGGCTTCCAAGTCCGGTTGGAACGACGATGGGAGTGGGAAACCTTGATGCCAAAGGACACGTCCTTGCCGCAGAAATCACATTTTGCCATATCTGCACCTCCTAACCTGAGTATAATCCAAATTTACAACGTTTGAAATTATAGCAGATTCCACTGGGAAATGCAAGTTTTTTTTCAAAGGAATTGAGTTTTTTCCGAAAATAGGGTATAATCCTCTCAGCGATCAAGAAGAAAAAGGAGAATCCTATGCTGATTGACGTTGTTATGGACTTAGTCCGAGGCTATCATGTAAATGTTTGGTCCGTGTTGGCCCAAGTGATCTCTGTGGTGTTTATCATCCTGTGCATCCTGCCCCTTCACGAATTGGCCCATGCATGGGTTGCCAACAAGCTGGGGGATCCCACTGCCCGTCTGGAGGGACGTCTGACCTTTAATCCCCTTGCCAGCGTGGATCCAATGGGTGCTTTGGCGCTGCTGCTTTTCGGGTTTGGCTGGGCAAAACCTGTGCCGGTGGACAGCCGTTATTTTAAAAAACCCCGTCGGGACATGGCTCTGACTGCGTTGGCAGGGCCGGTCTCTAACCTGCTTGCAGCGTTGGTGGGTGCGTTCTTTGCTGCCGCAATGGAGACTTTTGCGCCTGTGAATTGGTTTACCCAGTTTGTGTACACCATGCTCTATTACTACGTGCTGGTGAACATTTCTCTGGCTGTGTTCAATTTGATCCCCATGCCGCCCCTGGACGGTTCCCGAATTGTGGGGGCATTTCTCAGCAGCCGGGCGCTGTATACCTATTATCGGTATCAAAACATCTTTGTCATGGTGATGTTTTTCCTGTTGTTGTCCGGTTCCCTGTCCGGACCGTTGGCTACCGCTCAGAGTTTCTTCGGCAATATTATTTTCAGCTTGGCCAGGGCGCCGTTCCGCCTGTTTGGACTGTAAGCCATGGAGAAGTTGGAATACCATCTTGAGGTTTTCGACGGCCCTCTCGACTTGCTTTTGGCTCTGATTGCAAAAAACAAACTGGACATCTACGATATCCCTATCGCGGAGCTGCTGGATCAATACATGGAGCAGATTGCATTGATGCGTGAGGCAGACATGGATGTTGCCAGCGAATTTTTGGAGATGGCAGCCCGGTTGGTGCAGATCAAGACGGCTTCCCTTCTGCCTAAGCATGAGGAGGACGAGGATCCCCGAGCAGAGCTGACAGGACAGTTGCTTGAGTACGAGCAGTGCAAGAAAGCCGCCCAGCGTCTGGGCGAGCAGTGCTCATTTGACCTGTTGACTCGTCCGCCGGAGCCGTTGCCTGCCGACCTCACCTACAAACGCCTGCACGATCCGCGTGAGATAGCCCAAGCGCTGGCATCCGCATGGGGCAAAGGGAGAAGCTTATTGCCTCCCAAACCGGAGAGTTTTTCGGCGCTGGTGTCCAGAAAGATTGTGTCCGTGGCTTCTCAGGCCATAGCGATTCTGCGGCAGCTGTGGAAAAAGCGGGTGATCTCCTACCGTGATCTCTTTGCCGGTAAGCATGACCGCTCTCAGCGGGTGGCAGCATTTCTGGCGGTGCTGGAGCTTGTGAAGAACCGCCGGCTTCGAGTGGAGGGCGATGGAGAAAATCAGAAAGTGAGATTGCTGGATTGGGGTGAGAAACGCTGAATCAAGAGGAATTAATTGGAAAGACAGAGGCCATACTCTTTGCAGGTGGGGAACCAGTGGATTTGGACAGAATCGCCCAGGTCCTGGGAGTGCGCACCCCTGTGATAGATCATGCGGTGGCAACTCTTCAAGAGAAATATAACACCCCAGATAGTGGTGTGCATCTGCTGCGTTTGGGGCAAAGCGCTCAGTTTTGTACCAATCCCGCCTATGCTGATCCTGTGCGGGAGGTCTTAGACTTAAAGCGCAATACACCTCTTTCACAGGCTGCCATGGAGGTGCTGGCTGTGGTGGCCTATAACCAGCCGGTGACCAAGGCCTTTGTGGAGCAGGTTCGTGGGGTGGATTGTTCCGGCGTCATCAGCAGCTTGATGCAGAAGGACTTGTTGGAAGAGCGGGGACGCTTGGAGCTTCCGGGCCGGCCCTTGCTCTACGGTACCACAGAGAATTTTCTCAGATGCTTCCAGCTGGCCTCCATTGAGGATCTGCCACCTCCGCCCCAGCGGGAGGAGGATGACCCGCCCGCCCAGGAAGGGCAACTCACCTTATAGAAGGGAGGACATGCCATGATCCCATTGCTGATCGTTGCCGGGGTGATCGCGTTGCTGGTGTTTCTCCTGCTGATGCCTGTCACGTTGCAGGTGCGTTATCACGATGGCTTTGAAGTGGGGGTAAGATATTTGTTCCTCCGGTTTCCGTGGAAGAGCGAGGAGAGCCCCAGACCTCAAGAGCAAGATCAGAAGCAGGTAGCAGAGGAGGAGCCACCCTCTTCGGGCCCCACCTTTTTGCAGAAGTTGAAGGCGATGCTCCGCCGGGAGGGATTGCGTGAATTTTTGCGTACACTCCAAGAGCTTGCCAAGGATGCGGCAACAGCTTCTAAAAAGATTTTGCGCAGGCTGCGGTTGAAGCGTTTTGACCTTTACATCTGCTTGGGCGGTGAGGAAGACGCAGCTCAGGCTGCCATCAACTATGGCGAGGTGTGTTCTGTCGCCTATGGCGCTTGTGGGGTGCTGTTTGGACTGCTTCCCTGCAAAAAAAGGCGTGTCACAGTGGATTTGGACTATCACAGTCGGGAAGACCGGGTGGAATTTTCTGGAGCGGTTTGTATCCCGGTGTTGTTTTTGCTGATAGAAGGGTTTATACTACTATATAGAACACTTCCGTTTTTCCGAAAGCTGCAAGCAGCAGCTGATCACACAGAAAGGATTTCGCGGATGCGAAAGCAGGGTGATACGAAATGAGCGACAATCAAGTGAACAATTTGCTTGGCGTTACCATGGATAAGATCAAGCAGATGGTGGATGTGAACACGGTGATTGGCACACCGGTCACCACGCCGGACGGCACCACGGTGATTCCTGTCTCCAGAGTGAGCTACGGGTTTGCTTCCGGGGGTTCCGATTTGCCCAGCAAGACCCAGCCCGCTTCCGGTTTGTTTGCCGGAGGCAGCGGTGCGGGTATCACCATCAGCCCCATTGCGTTTTTGACCATCTCCCATGGGAATGTCCGCGTATTGCAGATTGAGCCCTATCTCAGCTCTGTGGACCGCGCTTTGGAGAAGGTTCCGGATGTGGTGGATAAGATTTCCTCCCTGTTCCAAAAGGATGAGCCTGTGGAGGAACCCGTTCAGCCCGGGGATCTCAGCGGTCCGGTGGAAAAGAATCCGGAAACCACCTGACGCATAGCGTTTCGCCCGCCCGCATAGGCTTTTGCGAGGCGGGTGATTTGTGTTGAAAAGGATTTTTAGCAAAGCTGTTGCACTGTGGATGGGATTGTTCCTGCTGATAACCAGTGTGTCCGTACAGGCTGCAGAGGTAGAGGTTTCCGCACAAAGTGCGCTGTTGATGACAGCGGACACTGGAATTGTGCTGTACGAAAAGGACGCTCATACCCAGCGCCCCATGGCCAGCACCACAAAGATTATGACAGCCATGTTAGCTTTGGAGGCAGCCGATTTTTTGGGGGATCCCGCTGTGGAAATCACCCAGGAAATGGTTGCAGTGGAAGGCTCCTCCATGGGGTTGCAGGAAGGGGATGTAATTACCCTGACTAATTTGGCCGCGGGAATGCTTCTTGCATCCGGGAATGATGCGGCCAATGCGGTGGCGCTGTATCTGGATGGCTCTTTGGAAAAGTTTGCCCAGCGCATGAACAGCCGGGCGGCACAGTTGGGGATGGAAGACACGCACTTTGTCACTCCATCCGGCCTGGAAGGAGAAGATGCCAATGGAATGGAACACGTTTCCACGGCATACGATATGGCGCTTTTGGCGCGAGAAGCTCTGACCAACGAAAAGTTTCGGGAGATTTGTTCCAGCGCCCAATATCAAGTGACATTTGAGAACCCTGTAAAGCACGTGAGCTATACAAACCACAATAAATTGTTGACGTTGTATCCAGGATGCATAGGCGTAAAAACTGGATTTACCAAAGCAGCTGGCAGATGTTTGGTATCCGCAGCGGAGCGGGATGGTGTGACACTCATTGCAGTCACCTTAAACGCCCCCAATGACTGGGATGACCATACCGCTATGCTGGATTACGGTTTTTCCCAAGTTGAGCCTTACACTATGGAAGCCGGTGACGTAAAGTTAACTGTTCCTGTGGTGGGGTCGGATACCCAAGGCGTCCTGGTTCGGGGCGGAAGCGGAGGAACAGTGGCTCTCCCGCAGGGAACAGGTGACCGTGTTACACGCGAAGTCAGTGTCCCTGCATTTTTGTATGCGCCAGTGGGTGCAGGGGATCCGGTGGGAGAAGTTCGCTGGTACTTGGACGGGAACCTGTTGGGCAGCGCCCCGATCACTGTCCGGGAGTCTGCTGCGGTTCAACGAAAGGAAGTTGGATTCTGGGCGCGGCTGTTTGGAATGGATGGATAAGGAGTGAGAAAAATGCCGGAAAAAATCAGGCTGCAAAAAATACTGGCTGCCAGTGGAGTGGCATCCCGCAGAAAGGCAGAGGAGATGATCGCAGCAGGGCGGGTCACGGTCAATGGGCGTGTGGCGCATCTTGGGGACAGCGCTCTGCCTGGAAAGGACAAGATTCTGTTGGATGGTCAGCACCTTGGTCACAGCGAGAAAAAGCTGTACTTGGCGCTGCATAAACCCAGAGGATTTGTCACCACGCTCCATGATGAGCGGGGACGCAAATGCGTGGCTCAGTTGGTGGAAGACGTGGGCGAGCGGGTCTATCCCGTTGGCAGACTTGATAAGGACTCTGAAGGTCTGCTGCTGCTGACCAATGACGGCGACTTTGCCAATCAGGTTGCCCACCCAAAGCGTCATGTGGCAAAGACCTACCGAGTGACTGTGCGGCCCAGTGTCACAGAGGATCAGTTGAACCAGCTGAGTACGGGTATCGTGATCGAAGGCCGCCGTACCGCACCGGCGAAAGTTCGAGTTCTCCAGCAGGAGCTGGGCCGTGTGGTGCTGGAGATTGTCCTTTATGAGGGGCGCAACCGGGAGATCCGCAAAATGTGTGAGGCCTTGGGATTGGAGGTTGCACGTCTCAAGCGAATTGCGGTGGGACCGGTGCGTTTGGGTATGCTGCCCCAGGGAAAATATAGAGAACTGACAAAAGAAGAGCTTCGCGCATTGACAGCGGAGATGAAGAAAGGAGCGGGGAACGATGATCCAAGTGAAGGCGATGGAAGACCGGGAAGAAGAGCGCAAAATCCTGGAAGAAGACGGCGTTGAAGGCATTGTCCTGTTGATGAAGGACGCTGGCCAGCCGGTGGGCCATGTGGTGGTTGCCCTGGAAGACCAGGAGCTGCAGATTCGCAAACTCTCTGCAAAGGGGTATAGCTTTACGGAGTCGCCTCAGGGCGAAGAAGCCTTTGTGCTGGATACACTGATGCGCTCCGCAGCTTCCTGGGGAGAGGATCATGGAGCGAGCCGTATTGTCACTACGTTCCCTGATTTCTTTGGCTTTTTCAAGGCGCGAGGATTTCAGACAGACGAGGATCACGCCTTTACTCCCATGGAGACCATCGTCCATTATGAGTTGGGTGGCGGCGTTTGATTGGGCGATGTTTTCTTAAGAATCTTTGAAATCCGCTGAAACAGGTTGCAAAGGCCTGGGGGGAATGGTAAAATAATTGGATAGTGATACTGTGCTGTTTCCGCGGCGCAACATGGAATAGGAGGATTGAGATGCTCCGAAGTATGACAGGCTATGGACGCGGTGAGGCAACTGTGGACGGCTGCCGCATTGTGTTTGAAATCAAATCGGTCAACCACAAATATTTTGAATTTAACTCCCGGATCAGCCGGGGATATTTGTTTTTAGAGGACAGGCTGAAAGCTTATGTCCAAAGTAAGATCTCTCGGGGAAAAGTGGATGTGTTCCTGCAGATCGAACCTTTGGAAGAGGCAGATGTGCAGGTGCTGGTCAATCACGCATTGGCGTCCGGGTACCTCAGCGCATTGCGAGAGCTGAAGGAGCGCTATCAGCTGCCGGACGAGCCCACTTTGGCTTTGATGTCCCGGTATTCTGATGTGTTTTCTGTGCATAAGGCGCCCGCTGACGAGGACGCTGTGTGGAATGCGGTGCGACAGGTGGCTGATATGGCCATTGCGTCTTTCCTGAAGATGAGGGAGACGGAAGGTGCACGGCTCCAGGAGGATATTCTGGAGAAGGCCGCAGAGGTCATCACCTTGGTGGACCAGATCGAGCAGATTACGCCTGAGACGGTGGAGAGCTACCGTGAGCGCCTGCAGGGGAAGATTCAAGAGCTTTTGCAGGACAACCGCTTTGACGAACAGCGGCTTCTCACAGAAGTGGCCATTTTTGCGGATAAGGTGGCTGTGGATGAAGAGACCGTACGGCTGCGCAGTCATTTCCAGCAGCTCCGGAAGTTGGTGGATTCCCAGGGACCCGTTGGTCGAAAGATCGACTTCCTTGTTCAGGAGATGAATCGCGAGGCCAACACCATCGGCTCCAAATCGGTCAATTCTCAGATTGCCTACTTGGTGGTGGATATCAAGGCGCTGATTGAGAAGATCCGTGAACAGGTCCAGAATGTGGAATGAGGTGTGGGCTGTATGAAGCTTGTGAATATCGGCTTTGGCAACCTGGTTTCCGCGGACAAGGTGGTGGCGGTGGTCAGTCCCGAATCCGCTCCCATCAAGCGGATGGTCCAGGAGGCCAAAGAGCGGGGAGTACTCATTGACGCCACCTTCGGCCGCCGCACCAAGGCGGTTCTGATTATGGATAGCGACAATGTGGTGCTATCGGCACTGTTGCCGGAAACCGTGGCCGGTCGTTTCAACGGGAAGGAAGAGCCCGCGCCGGAAGAGGAGGAAAAACATGAGTAAGGGATTGTTGTTGGTGATCTCTGCGCCGTCGGGGGGCGGCAAAGGGACCATCTTGAAGGAGCTGTTTGCCCAGGACGAGAACCTGCGCTTGTCTGTCTCTGCCACTACCAGAGGTCCCCGTCCAGGCGAGGAGCACGGCAAGCATTACTATTTTCTCGACCGCGAGGAATTTGAAGGGCTGATCCAAAACGGAAAAATATTGGAGCATGCCGAATATGTGGGCAACTACTACGGCACCCCTCGGGAGCCGGTGGAAGCCTGGATGGAACAGGGTCGGGACGTCGTGTTGGAGATTGAAGTCAAAGGCGGCGCCCAGGTGAAGAAGCTCATGCCGGAGTGTGTGTCCGTGTTCATCTTGCCGCCCTCCATGAAGGTGCTGGAAAAGCGCCTGCGAGGACGGGGAACCGAGAACGAAGAGACCATTCAGAAGCGGCTGCAAAAGGCCCGGGAAGAAATTCCCCATGCGAAGGATTACGATTACATTGTCTATAACGATGCTCTGGAGGATGCGGTAAGCGACCTGCAGGCCATCATTAAAGCGGAAAAGCTGAAGTTTTCCCGCAATACAAATTCCATTGAAAGGGTGTTGGAAGATGCTGAGACCGTCCGCTAACATTATTACAGTCCCTCATAAGAGCACTTATTCCCTGGTGATTGCTGTGGCAAAGCGTGCCCGTCAAATTGCCCAGAAGGCAGAGGACGAGGGCGCTATCCTCACAGATAAGCCGGTGGATATGGCTGTGCAGGATTTTGCACAGGGCAAATTCTTGCTGATCGAGCCGGATCCGGTGGCGGAAGAAGTGGATGAATGAGGAGCTCTTCGCTCAGATTGCCGTAGAAAATACGGTATATCATTTTGACAAGCTCTTCACCTATCGCGTTCCCACGGAGCTGAGATCTAAGGTGGAGCCGGGTATGCGGGTGAGTGTCCCTTTTGGGGCAGGAAACCGCCGCCGTGTTGGAGTGGTGTTTTCCCTTACGGAAGAGGGGAGCGACAAAGCCAAAGAGATCGAGTCCTTGTTGGATCAGGACCCCTCTCTTTCGCCAAATATGTTGGAGTTGGCCCTGTGGATCAAGGATCGTTACTATTGCACTCTGTTTGAGGCTGTCAAGTTGATGATTCCCACGGGATATCAGCTGCGTCTGCAAGAGGCTTATGTTCTCAGCGCGGATTTCAAAAACTTCGACAGAGAGGATTACACCGACAGTCAGTGGCGGACAATCCTGCTGCTGCGGTCTTCCAAGAAGGCAGTCCCTGGGGAGAAGCTCACTCAGGAAATTGGTTTGCAACCCTCCCATCCGGAGCTTGCGGTTTTGTTGGAGCGAGGAATTGTTCAAAAGGTAAATACAGCCACCAGCCGTGTCCAGGACGCCACATCGAAAATGGTGCGTCCGATCCTAGGATTTACCGGGAAGCTGACACCTCGGCAGCGGGATGTTTACCAGACGCTGATGGATGCTGGCGAAGCTTCCGAGCGGGAGCTGTGCTATTTTACCGGGGCGTCCTCCTCAGTGGTGAAAGCCCTGGTGGAGAAGGGGGCGGCGGAGGCCTTTGAATACGAGGTGTACCGCCGCCCGGATCTTTTTTCGGAAGAGACTGGCGGGGAGGATGTGGAACTTTCCTCCGCCCAGCAGCAAGTGTTGGACGGCATGGTATCCCAAATGGACAGTGAGGATGCCCCTTCCGTGGCCCTGCTCTATGGAGTCACTGGCAGCGGAAAGACCTCTGTGTTTTTAAAGCTGATTCGTCAGGTGCGGGAGCGGGGAAAAGGCGTGATCGTCATGGTGCCGGAGATTTCTCTGACCGCCCAGACGATTCGACAGTTCCAACGGTGGTTTGGCGATGGGATCGCACTGTTCCACAGCGGACTCTCCCTGGGGGAGCGCTTGGATGAGTGGAAACGGGTCCGCCGGGGCGAGGCTTCGATTGTGGTGGGGACGCGCTCCGCAGTGTTTGCGCCCGTCCAGAATTTGGGCTTGATTGTCATGGACGAAGAACAGGAGCACACCTATCAGTCGGAATCCAGTCCCCGGTATGATGCACGGGAAGTAGCTCGTTACCGGTGTAAGCAGGAGGGCGCTTTCTGTTTGCTTTCCTCGGCGACCCCTTCCCTGGAGATCAGCCGACTGGCTCAGCAGAAGAAAATTGGCTTTTACAAACTGGAAGAGCGTTTTGGAAACGCCGTGTTACCTCAGGTTGAGCTGGTAGATATGAACGAGGATGCCCCTCCCGGGGAGCATTCCTTTGGGGATACCCTTGCAGCGGCTCTTCGAGAAAATTTTGAAGAGGGAAGGCAGTCGATTTTACTGCTCAATCGCAGGGGCTACCACACCTTTGCCTCCTGCAAAACTTGTCAAGAGGTGGTCACCTGCCCCCATTGCAGTATTTCCCTGACCTATCACAGTGCAAACGGCAGATTGATGTGTCATTATTGTGGGTATTCGGTTCCCTTTTCTAAAAAATGTCCCTCTTGCGGTAATGAAACGGTCTCCTTCCGGGGAGCGGGAACGCAGAGGGCAGAAGAACAGCTGCAAGCGTTGCTGCCCGAAGCTCGAGTACTCCGTCTGGATACGGATTCCGTTGCCGCTCGCTACTCCCTGGAAAAGAAGCTGGATCAATTCGCCAGAGGGGAATACGACATTATGGTGGGCACTCAAATGGTGGCCAAAGGGCTTGATTTTGAAAATGTCACTCTGGTCGGGGTGCTCTCTGCGGATCAGACCTTGTTCAGCGATGATTTTCGCAGCAGCGAACGCACTTTTGATTTGCTCACACAGGTGGTGGGCCGGGCTGGGAGAGGAAAGTACCCTGGTCGAGCTATCATACAGACATACGCTCCGGAGAATCCCGTGCTGCATTTAGCAGCTCAACAGGACTACTTTGGGTTTTATCGACAGGAGATCCCATACCGGCAGGCGATGTTGTACCCGCCCTTTGTAGATATTCTGGTGATTGGGTTTGTAGGGGAGAAAGAATCCCTTGTGCACCAAGGAGCGGAGCTTTTTTTGAGGATGCTCAGCGATTTGGCTCGGGAGGAATATGGGACCATGCCCTTGCGAGTGCTTCGTCCCTCTCCGGCAGCTGTGGCGAAGGTGAGTAATAAGTACCGGTATAAGCTGCTCATCAAGTGTCGGAATACCAAATCTCTGCGGGAGATGATATCTCGTCTGCTGATAAAATTTGCGGGCTTGCGGGAATTCCAGCAGGTGACCGCCTATGCTGACCCAAACCCCTATCGGATCTTATAAGCGAAAGGACTTGAAAACTATGGCAATTCGGAAGATCGTAAAGTTTGGAGATAATGTCCTGGAGAAGGAGTGCCGTAAGGTGGAGAAGTTCGATAAGAAGCTCCATCAGCTCTTGGACGACATGAAGCAGACTTTGGCAGATGCCAACGGAGCTGGCCTGGCTGCTCCCCAGGTGGGGATTCTCCGCTCTGTGTGTGTGGTGGATGTGGGAGATGGTCCCATTGAGTTGGTCAATCCGGAAATCATTGCCACAGAGGGCGAGCAGAACGGTGCAGAGGGTTGTCTGTCATTGCCCGGGGAATACGGTCTGGTGAAACGGCCTATGAAGGTTACGGTTCGTGCCCAGGATCGGAATGGAAATTGGTTTGAGGCCACTGGTGAGGAGCTGTGTGCTCGGGCGTTTTGCCATGAGATCGACCACCTCCACGGTGTGCTGTTTACCACTCATGTCAGCCGGATGCTCACTGAGGAGGAGCTGGAAAACGGCGTGATTCAAGAAGAGGAATAAATCATGCGTGTGATTTTTATGGGGACACCGGATTTTGCCGTGCCGTCCTTGCAAAAGCTGATTGAACATGGATACGAGGTTTGTGCGGCTTACACCCAGCCGGACAAGCCAAAGGGTCGTGGCCATAAGATGCAATTTCCTCCTGTGAAGGAGTTGGCTTTACAAAACGAAATTCCAGTATATCAGCCCACCACACTGCGCACAGAGGAAGTCCAGCAGGAGATCCGCAGTTGGAATGCCGATGTGATTGTTGTGGTGGCCTATGGCAAGATCCTGCCCAAGGCTGTGCTGGATGCCCCACGTCTGGGTTGTGTCAATGTGCATGGCTCTCTGCTGCCCAAATATCGGGGAGCTGCACCCATCCAGTGGACGGTGATCCATGGGGATCCTGTGGCTGGAGTCACTACCATGTTCATGGCAGAGGGAATGGATACCGGTGATATCCTTTTGAAGGCGGAAACACCCGTGGGTGCTGAGGAGACCGCAGGGGAGCTGTTTGACCGGCTGAAGGACTTGGGGGCTGATTTGCTCCTGGAGACTTTGCAGGGCCTGGAGCAGGGGACTGTGACCCCCGTGCCACAGGACGAAGCAGAAGCAACCAGAGCTCCTATGCTTTCCAAAGAGCTGTCCGTGGTAGATTGGACGCGTCCTGCCGAGGAACTGCACAACTTGATTCGCGGGTTGAACCCATGGCCCTCCGCCCATTCCTATTTGGGTGGAAAAAAGATGAAGATTCACGCCTCTCGCGTGGGGACGGGCGCCGGAAGACCGGGCCAGGTGTTTTCAAAAGAGGGGAGCTTGTGGGTCTATTGCGGAGAAGGCGCCTTGGAGCTCACAGAGATTCAAGGGGAAAACGGTAAGAGAATGGACGGAAAGAGCTATTTGTTGGGACATCCCTTAAAGTCGGATTCCCATTTTGAAAATACCCCTGGATAAGGATTAGGTATATGAAAGATATCGCAAGGCATACAGCTTTACAAGCCCTGCTGCAGATGGAGCAGAACGAGGGCTACTCCAATATTGTCATCGACAAGGCGTTGCGTGCTAACGGTTTAAACCGTCGGGACGCTAGCTTTGCCGCTGTCATTTTTTACGGGGTTTTGGAGCGTCGGCTGACCTTGGATCACTTTCTGAGGGGCTGTCTAAAGGACCCTAGAAAACGACCGGATCCCCGGATTTGGATGTTGCTGCGATGCGCCGCCTATCAGATCCTCTTTCTGGACAGGGTACCGGATTCCGCTGTGGTGAACGAGGCGGTGGAAGAGGCGAAAACCATCAAGGGAGGAACCTATGCCGGGATGGTCAATGGCGTCCTGCGCAGTCTGTCTCGAAAAAAGCCGTTGCTGTCATTGCCGGAAGGCACCAGCGTGGAGGCACTGAGTTTGCGCTATTCCGTCCCTCAGGAGTTGATCTCCCTTTGGAGGAAGTCCTACGGTAAGTCAGTGACCATGGGAATTCTCCAGGATTTTGAGCAACGGCCTCCTTTGTACATTCGGATCAATCCCCTGCGAGCCACGGTGGAGACACTTCGTGTCTCTCTGGCTGAAAAGGGATTTTCCTTGACGCCTTTGTCCTATCCTCCTGGAGTTGCCGTGTTGGAGGGCGAGGGTTCTCCTGCGGCTTTGGAGGAGTTTCAGCAGGGTATGTTCCACATTCAAGATCTGTCCGCTCAGTTGGCCTGTTCACTGCTGGAGGCCAAAGCAGGTCAGACACTTTGTGATTGCTGTGCCGCTCCCGGAGGTAAAAGTTTTACGCTGGCGGAGAATATGGAGAACACAGGAACCGTGTATTCCTTTGATCTGTATAAGGGGCGTGTGGGCCTAATTCAGCAGGGGGCTCAGCGGCTGGGCCTTTCCTCGGTGATTGCCCAGCGTCGGGACGCCTCAAAGCCCTACACAGAGCTCCCTCCGATGGATGGCGTGCTTTGCGATGTGCCCTGTTCCGGCTATGGGGTAATTCGGCGAAAGCCGGAGATTCGCTATAAGCCTTTGATCTCTGTGAAAGGGCTGCCGGAGCTGCAACTGACGATTTTGAGTCACGGTGCGGAATTGGTGAAGCCGGGGGGATTGCTGCTCTACGCCACCTGCACCTTGAATCCTGCGGAGAACGGAGAAGTTGCCCAGGCATTTTTGGATTCTCATTCTGAGTTTGAACCGGCTCCTTTCCAGCTGCCCGGAGTAGAGCACCTGGTGGAGGAACCTGCCCACACGTTGACCATGCTGCCAGCGGGAGGCGGATCTGACGGATTTTTCGCCGCTCGTTTTCGCAGAAAAGGAGATTTATGAGCAAAGAGTTTTTGGATTCCAGGGACATCAAATCGAAGACACTGGCAGAGCTGAGAGAAGATCTGGGTACCTTGGGATTGCCCAAGTATCGGGCTGACCAAGTGTACAGTTGGCTGCATCGGGGTGTGACGGATTTTTCTCAGATGTCCAATCTTTCCAAAGCGCTGCGGGAGGACTTGGCCCAGCGGTATACCATTGCCTGGGCCGAGATCCGGCAAAAGCAGGTTTCCAAGGACGGTACGGTCAAGTATTTGTTTCGTCTGCCGGATGGGGAGCACGTGGAGTCGGTTTTGATGCGGTACCATCACGGAACTTCCATTTGCATTTCCACCCAGGTTGGGTGTAAAATGAACTGTAGCTTTTGCGCTACTGGCAAGAGTGGATTTTCCAGGAACCTTTCCGCCTCGGAGATTCTATCCCAAGTGCAGGCGGCTTCCCTGGATGAAGGGGAACGGATCTCCCACATTGTGCTGATGGGAATGGGGGAGCCCCTGGATAACTATGACAATGTGCTGCGGTTTTTAGAGTTGGTCACCTCTCCGGAGGGACTGAATGTAAGTATGCGGCATATTTCGCTTTCCACCTGCGGGTTGGTGGATCGGATTTATGATCTGGCGGATAAGCGGTTGCAGTTGACCCTTTCGGTTTCGCTGCATGCGCCCAATGATGAGATCCGCTCTCGTACCATGCCAGTGAATCGCCGCTGGAACATGGAGCAACTTCTAAAGGCGTGTAAATATTACTGTGAGAGAACGGGTCGGCGTATTTCCTTTGAGTATGCGATGATCAGCGGCGTCAATGATATGGATTGGTGCGCCAAAGAGCTGGCATCTCGCTTAAAGGGGATTCTGGCCCATGTCAACCTGATCCCTGTCAATGATGTGACGGGAACGGGATATAAAAAGAGCGGCCTTGAGCGGCAGAAGCGCTTTGTTTCCCTGCTGGAAGAGCGGGGCGTCACCGCCACGGTCCGAAGGACCCTGGGATCGGATATTGACGCTTCCTGCGGGCAGTTGAGAAGGAAAGCAGAAGGAGGAACGGGACATGAGAGTTGATTTTGAAACCGATGTGGGTGTTATTCGCAGCTCCAATCAAGATAGCTGCGACTGCGGCCTGTTCTCCCCAAATAGCGCATGGGCCATTGTGTGTGATGGAATGGGCGGGGCAAATGGCGGAAACGTGGCGAGTTCCATCGCTGTGGAAACCATTCGAGAGCAGCTTCTCGCAGGGTTTGACGAAAATATGAGCCGCCCGAATTTAAAGAATCTGATGATCAATGCATTAAACCGGGCCAATGACGAGGTCCATGCCACTGCAATGCGTCAACCGGAGCTTTGGGGCATGGGTACCACCGTGGTGCTGCTCATTGCCACGAAAGGAACTCTGCATGTGGCACATATAGGTGACAGTCGGGCTTATCTGCGGCACGACGGTGTCCTCACTCAAATCACGATGGATCACTCCTACGTGCAGGATCTGGTGAATTTCGGCCAGATCACCCAGGAAGAGGCCAGAGTGCATCCCCAGCGGAATATCATAACCAGAGTGTTGGGGGTTCATGAGTCGGTGCAGTGCGATTACGCTGCCTGGGATTTTTCCCCTGGAGATACAGCGTTGGCCTGTTCGGACGGCTTGTCCAATTACATGGATGACAGCATACTAGAACGCTATATGGAAGATTTCGACAGCAGTACCCTCCCCAAAGAGCTGATCGAGTACGCAGTGGAGTGCGGTGGGGCGGATAACATCACAGCGGCTGTCATCTACAATGGCTGATTCCTGAGACACTTTACAGAAAGGTTTGGTAACTGTTTATGGATAGATTCATTGGCAAGCGGCTTGACGGCCGGTATGAGATCCACGAGCTCATTGGCGTGGGTGGTATGGCCTATGTGTACAAGGCATACGACCGCGTGGAGGCTCGTTGGGTAGCCATCAAAATCCTGAAGGAGGAGTTTTCCAACAACAGCGATTTTCTCCGCCGTTTCCGCAACGAATCCAAGGCGATTGCGGTGCTCAACCACCCCAACATTGTCAAGGTTTACGATGTTAGCTTTGGTGACCAAATTCAGTATATCGTCATGGAGTTCATCGACGGCATCACTTTGAAGGAGTATATTGAGCAGGAAGGCACCATCCGTTGGCAGGAAGCTGTTCACTTTACCACCCAAATTTTGATGGCCTTGGAGTGCGCCCATGAAAAGGGGATTATCCACAGGGATATCAAGCCTCAGAACATCATGTTGCTTCAGGACGGCACCATCAAAGTGGCCGACTTTGGCATTGCACGGTTCCTGCAAAGTGAGACCCAGACCATGACCGACAAGGCCATTGGCTCTGTGCATTATATTGCTCCGGAACAGGCTCGGGGCGACTATATTACCGATAAGGCAGATATCTATTCCCTGGGTGTCATGCTGTACGAGATGCTCACTGGAAAGCTGCCCTTTGTGGCGGATAACGCCGTGTCTGTGGCTTTGATGCAGCTGCAGGCCAAGCCGGTCATGCCCCGTGAGCTGAATCCCTCCATTCCTGCTGGATTGGAGCAGATCACCATGAAAGCCATGGAGAAGAATCCTGCGGACCGATTCCAGTCGGCGGGGGAGATGCTGGATGATTTGGACGAGTTCCGGCGCAACCCCAATACCGTTTTCCAGTATGATCTGCAAACGGACCGCGCGCGGTATGATGCTTCCCGGTCCATGGCGGCTTATGATTCTGCGCGGCAGGCGCCTTCTTACAACGATGATTACGAGTATGAGGAGGAACTGGTTCGTTCACGCCGTAGTGCCAAGGGTGTCATGGTGATTAAGGGGATTTTGGTGGCAGCTGTAATTGTTGGCATTGCCGTGGCCGCCATCTATTTCCTCAATTATTGGAACAACCGCCCTGAGGAGGGCAATGATCTGATTGAGATGCCCAATTTGGTCGGGAAGCTCTATGAAGACGTGATTGCCGACGAACAGTATAAGGACTTCAAATTTACGGTTACAGACGGCAACGATCCGGAAAAGCAGCCCGGTGAGATCATGAATCAAAACCCGGATCCGGGCATTATGGTAAAGAAGACCGCCAACGTGGAAATTCTGGTCAATGGCGGTGTGGACCAAGTGGAAGTGCCCGATGTGGTCACCGATCACAAGACGATGGAAGAGGCCCAGAAGGCCATGGAGGACGCTGGCCTTCACAGCCAGGTGGAAAATGTGGCCAGCGATGAAGTGGAAGAGGGACGTGTGGTTTCCACTGATCCTGCTCCGGGAACTCCTGTGGACGCGGGCTCCACCGTGATTTTGAAGGTCAGCAGCGGTCCTGCAGAAGAGAAGGTCACTGTGCCTGACGGCCTGGAGGGAGAACTGTTGGCCAATGTGTCCGCTATGCTGGAGGATGCCGGTCTCGTGGTTGGTCAGATCAATCGAGATGACAACAGCACCCTGCCTGTGGATACTGTCATCAGCACCACTCCCAGCAGCGGTTCCGAGGTGTCCAAGGGCGCCACGGTGGATATCACTGTCAGTTCCGGCAAGGGGGCAACCAAGACTCTATCCACCACTATTTCGCTGCCCAGCGGTGTCAATGAAGATTTGTCCTTGAAAGTCTACCGCAACGGCACTCAGGTGACCACGGATACGGTGAACCCGGCTTATGGTTCCAGTTACTCTTTGAGCTATACGGGAACTTCCGGTACGGATGTGTTGGTGGTGACGCTCAACGATCAGACGTATATGGAATTGTCCTTTGACTTTGATTCCGGCAGCACCCAGGTCACCCGCACCTATGAATTCACTGCTTCCAGCGGCCAGGGAGGCAGCGACGAAGGCACTGGCGGTCAGGGCGGAGGCTCTGAAGATGGGGGATCCAGTTCTGAGGAGAGCTCTTCCTCCGGAGATGAGGGGGAGACCCAGTGACGGAGCCGAAGCATCTGGAGGGATTGGTCCGAAAGGGAATTGGCGGTTTTTACACCGTGGAGACGGAGAACGGCTTTTACACCTGTAAAGCGCGAGGAAAGTTTCGGCGGGAGAGGATTTCTCCCTACGCGGGGGACCGAGTGCGGATCACCGGTGAAGAGGATTTCACCGGTGCGTTGGAGGAGATTCTGCCCAGAAGAAATTTTCTGGTGCGTCCGCCCATAGCCAACATTGATCAGCTGTTTATCGTGGCCTCTTTGCGGGATCCTTTTCCCGAGCCGCTCATCATTGACAAGACCATCGCAGTGGCGGAACTTGCCAATATCAGTCCGATTTTGGTGCTGACCAAGACGGATTTGGAGGATGGTTCCCAACTCAAGGCGGTCTACGACTTGGCGGGGATTCCCTGTTTTGTGGTGTCCTCCCGTACCGGGGAAGGTGTGGAACAGGTGCGCCAGCTGCTTGCCGGGAAAATTTCCGCGTTTACGGGGAATTCTGGCGTGGGAAAATCCAGCTTGCTCAACACCCTGTTTCCGCAGCTGGAACTGAAAACGGGAGAGATCAGTCAAAAGCTGGGGCGCGGACGGCATACCACTCGTGAGGTGGAGCTCTATAAGTTGGATAGTGGTGGCTATGTGGCCGACACTCCTGGCTTTTCCACCTTTGATATTGAGCGGTACCGTCTGACGGACAAGGAACAGCTGGTGTATGGTTTCCGGGAATTTATTCCCTATTTGGGCCAGTGCCAGTTTACCTCATGCTCCCATACCTGTGAGAAAGGCTGTGCCGTTCTCCAGGCCATGGAGGAGGGAAAGATTTCTCGCTCCCGCTTTGAAAGCTACTACACTATGTATCAAGAGATAAAGGATGTCAAACAATGGCAGCAAAAAAACAGGAATGCATGATTATTGGGGCTTCTCCCATTGAAAGTGACGCAATCTTTCAGGAGTTTCCCCCGTCGAAATACTACGTTATCTGTGCGGATGGCGGCTATGAAACCGCTCAGAAGTATAAGATTACCCCGGACTTGATCGTGGGGGATTTTGACTCTGTGACCACGCCTCCTCAAAAGGGCCGTAAAGTGGTTCCTCTCCCGGTGGAGAAGGACGTGACAGATACCATGTTCTCGGTGATGAAGGGTCTCGTCAAAGGGTACCGCAGCTTTGTGTTGGTGGGATGCTTGGGTGGACCCCGGTTTGATCACTCTCTGGCCAATTTGGAAGTGCTTCAGTTTTTGCGCACCCATGGGGCAACAGGTGTGATTGCCGACGAGCACACCAAGGTGTTTCTCATTTCCGACAGCCGTCTGCGGCTTACGGAGATGAAGGGAGCCACCGTGTCCGTATTCCCCTTTGGGGAGCAGAGCTGCAATGTCACCTATCAAGGGTTGTTCTACCCCTTGAACCATGACACACTGACCACAGGCGGTACCTTGATGGGTGTCAGCAACAGTGTGGTGGAGGACGTTGCGGAGATCCGCGTTCATGCAGGCACAGCCCTGGTGGTGGTTTACACAGCGTAACACTTTTCCCGTCTTTGGATATACTGGTTAGTGAACGAGAAAACCGGTGAGGGAAAGGTCGATGATGTTGTGGCCCACTGTGACTGGTCCTGCTTTAAGAATCATCAAGTGCGGAGCATGTGCGCCATCAGTTTTGGCCTAGGAATGTCCCTTTCCTGCTTTTGCCCCGTTGGGCTCACCCTATTTTTGTGCGCGGTGATCCTGGTGGCTCTGGGATTTTCGTTACTACGAAACGGGAGGTAAGGGCGATGAAGGTGGTTGTCATTGAAAAGCGGAAGGGTTTTCTGGGTATGGTTCTGCGGAGGATTTATGGTATCCGCAAAATAGAAGAAGCATAAAACAGAACATAGGCAAAAGGCGTCTGCAGGGATTATCCCTGTGGGCGCCTTTTTGCATATTCTCCGGCAGGCTGCATAGATATGGGGTAAGAACAGCAAAGGAGAGGATCAGTATGCAGGCAAAACGAAAGACTCAACCATACGACTATTTTGACCCCGTATTTGACGGCTCCTGCGAGGTGCCCATAGATACCGAATACAATCTGCCGGACTATTGCCCGGACATTCAGAAGGTACTGAAGTGCCGGGTGGTGCCGGAGATTTCTTCCTATGGCATCAGCGAGGATACCCTGCGCTGTGAGGGCGTGTGCGATATCCGCGTACTTTATCTGGACCCTCGAGGCGAAGGATTGAAGTGCTGTGATTTTACCAAGGAGTTTTCCGCGACCATCAAGGTGAAATCCGCACAAGAAAAAGCGGTGGCCTGGGTGAGAGCCGCTGTGGAGCACGTCAACTGCCGCGCCGTCAACGCCAGACGCATTGACTTGCACTTAGCTGTAAGCTTAAAAGCTCTGGCAGTGGTCCAGCGGCAGGAGCAGATACCTTGCAGCTTAGAGGACCGTGGTTTGGAAAAACGGATGGAGAGCCGTCAGGCATCCCAGGCTGTCAATGCGGTCAGTCATCAGTTTACCGTGGAGGACAGGATTCCCTTGAAAAATGGTAAGCCTCCCATTGAGGAGATCCTGCGAAAGGATATCACCTGTCGCGTTACGGAGTGCAAATTGGCCCAGGGGCAAATTTCCTTCAGCGGTCGTGCAGATGTGGCCTTTTTGTACCGGTCCTCTGTGGATGGCGCCTTGGAGAAAATGTCCTCCTCTCTTGAGTTTAACCAAGTGCTGGAGTGTGAAGGCGTCACGGAGGACTGTCTGTGTGATCTTCGTGTGGTGTCAGGAGAAAGCAATCTGCAAACCAGGGAAGACGATGTGGGTGAGTACACCAGCGTGGATGTGTCCGCCAAAGTCTTTGTCACCGCCTTTCTCTATCAATCCTGTCAGGTGGAGTATATCAGCGATGCTTACTCCATCCGCGGCCCCTTGGAACTTCGTTTTGCCCAAAGCTCCCTGTTGGATGCCCGAGAGGTGTACACAGAGGTGCTCAAGAAGAAATGCTCCCTCACAGTCACCGGAGAGGAAATTCAAAAGGTCCTGGATCTATGGTGTGAGCAGGAGTCGGTGCAGTCTTCCTGCGTAGAGGGAAAACTTACGTACCGGGTGCGGTATACCATCTGTATGCTGTATCGGGGAGAATCCGGTCGAGTAGCCTATATGGAAAAGAACTTCGAGCACAGCTTTTCCACGGAGCTAAGCGTATCGGCGGCTCAGCGGGGGGATACCGTGTCCTTGACCGACCTGTGGGAGTATCGCATAGCAGATAAGAACACGGTGGAGGCTTCGGTGGAAACTTGGGTGTCCAGCCTGCTTTACAGTCGGGAGCCGGTGAAGTACTTGGCGTCCGCGGCGATGGAGGAAGGAGCTCAGCCCTATCCTCATCATCCCCGATTGACGGTGTATTATGGATCCTCTGGGGAGCGCTTGTGGGATATCGCCAAGAGCCATCGGGCGCTGCTCTCGGATCTGCGGGAACAAAACGACCTGTACGACGAGGCCCTGCCGGATGCCAGACCCCTGATTATATGCAGCCGGTGAAGAAACACAACGCGGTAGAGAGGTAGGAACATGGAAGAATTCAATGTATACAAGGACATACAGGACCGCACCCACGGGGAGATCTACATTGGCGTCGTAGGTCCGGTACGCACAGGCAAATCCACCTTTATCAAGAAATTCATGGATACGGTGGTGATCCCCCACATTCCCGATGGGATGGAGCGGGAGCGCGCCATTGACGAGCTGCCCCAGTCCTCTGCTGGACGTACCATCATGACTACGGAGCCCAAGTTTATTCCAGAGCAGGCAGTGGACGTGCAGATTGACGAGGATGCCTCTTTCCGGGTGCGAATGATTGATTGTGTGGGGTATATCGTCCCCAGCGCCATCGGTTATATCGAAGAGGACCAGCCCCGCATGGTTCGCACCCCTTGGTATGAGGAACCAATTCCCTTCAATATGGCTGCGGAGGTTGGCACAAAGAAGGTCATCACCGAGCATTCCACCATTGGATTGGTCATCACCACGGATGGCAGTATCAGTGATATCCCTCGGGAGGAGTATGAAGAGGCCGAAGAACGGGTGATATCCGAGCTGGACCAGACAGGACGTCCCTATGTGATGCTGCTCAACTGTGTAGAGCCCGAGTCTGCGGAATCCCAGGCATTAGCCGCCCGGTTGGGTGAGAAATATGGGATCCCCGTGCTGCCGGTCAATTGCATTGACATCACAGAGCAGGATATCCGAGGAATCCTTGCCAGCCTGCTGTACCAGTTCCCTGTGCGGGAGGTATCCTTGGACCTGCCCGGATGGGTCACCAGCTTGGAATCGGACCATTGGCTGATGGCGGATGTGCTGTCCACCTTGCGGGAATCCTGCAACATCCACAAGATGTGCCAGGTCAAATCCATGCTGGAGAGCCTCAAGGGCTGCCAGGCCATCACTGGGGTGAATATTCAGCGTATTGACCTGGGCAGCGGTCAGGGAAGAGCGGAATTGGTTTTTGAACAATCGCTGTTCTACCGGATCCTCAGCGAGCGCACTGGCCTGGAGATTCAAGACGATTCGGAGTTGATGTCCCAGCTGGTGGAAATGACGGCGATCAAGCAAAAGTTCCAGAAGCTGCAGCAGGCGTACGAAGATGTGCAGCAGACCGGCTACGGTATTGTGATGCCGGATGTGGAGGAGCTCACCCTGGAAGAGCCGCAAATCCTGAAGCAGAATGGCAAGTATGGTATCCGTCTGAAAGCCACAGCGCCGTCCATCCACATGATGAAAACCCAGATCCATACGGAGATCACTCCTATTGTGGGATCCGAGCAGCAGTCCGAGGAGCTGGTGATGTATCTGCTCAAGGAGTTCGAGGAAGATCCGGTAAAGATTTGGGAGTCCAATATCTTTGGCAAATCCCTGCATTCTCTGGTCAATGAGGGCATGCATAACAAGCTCTACCGTATGCCCGGGGATGCCCGAGAGAAAATCCGGGAGACCATTGAGCGGATTATCAACGACGGTTGCAGCGGATTGCTGTGTATCATTTTGTAAGCTATGCAGGATCCGGAGAAGATGCGGGAGATCCAGGACCTGGGCTGGGAGGACGATGACGCGACTCCCCCAGATGAGCCTGAGGGAGAGAGCAGTGGCGGCAGTTGGGTACCCATACTCCAAGCAGTGGCATGCCTTCTGGCACTGGGCGGACTGTTGTTCCTGAAGTATACCGGAGATCCTGCTTACGACACCATCACCGCCTGGTATCATCAGGAAGCGGAAGCGGAGATCCAGCTGCCCAGCTGGGGGGATGAGGCAGCGCAGCCTTCGCCCAGCCCGACTCCCAGTCTCAGCCCTAGCCCCAGTCCAGCGCCTCCGCTCCTTGAGACGGACGCATCTGTGCAACGGGTGTGACTTTTTCTGTATGCTGGCGGGGCTGCCGCCTGGAAATGGGGTTTTCCTGTTTTGCACTTTTGGCTTTTACTTGCCTGTTTTTAGGAGGAAGCAGCGGAGTTGTTTTTCTCCTTGCCGCAGCTCTACATGAGTTGTCGCACATAGCAGTTTTAATCCTCTTTGGCGCTCCTCCGGCATTGGTTCGGCTCACAGCATTGGGATGCCGCATGGTGCCCAATCGAGAAAAGGTGCTCTCCTATGGCCGTATGGCGGCGGTGTCCTTGGCCGGACCTGGAATGAATTTGCTTTTGGCTGGAGGAATGACGATTTTCGGTCTGGAAGAACACCCGTTCTGTACGGCCAATCTGGTTCTCGGGGTACTCCACAGTCTGCCGGTGGAACCCTTGGACGGCGGATTAGCTTTTCACGGTTTGCTGCAACTGCGTCTTTCTCAAGAAAGGGCGGCCAAATTGACCTTTGTGGTATCTTTGGGAATTCTGTTGCCCATGGCGGTGTTGGGGTTCTTGATCCTTCTGCGTACCCGGTACAATTTTACGTTGTTGGCTATGAGCCTCTATCTGATGCTCTATCTCGTTCTAAAACGTGATTTCCTCTCCTGAAGGGGCCTGCTTCGGCAGGCTCCTTTTTTGCTGGAACTGCCAAAGGGTGTGTGCTATAATAAAAGCCTTACAGAAAAGATGGAGAATAGGAGGTGCTCTCATGCAGGTGATCGTCTGTTTGGACGACCGTAATGGTATGCTCTTCAATCACCGCCGGCAGAGTCGGGATCGAGAGGTGCTCAAGGAGATTCTGAAAGATGCGGAAGGAAAGCGGTTGTGGATCCGTCCCTTTTCCCAGAAGCTTTTTCAAGGGGCGGAACACCGGGTGCAGGTATCCGATTCCCTTCTGGATGCAGCGGGTCTGGGAGAGACCTGTTTTGTGGAGGATCTTTCTCTAGCCGGTTGGGAGGACAGTATCGAATCTCTCACAGTTTATCGCTGGAACCGGCACTATCCCGGGGATTTCTTTTTGGATTTGGACCTGAGTGGTTGGCACCTGGTCAGTCAACGGGAATTTCCCGGCAACTCCCATGAAAAGATTACCAAGGAGGTATATGAACCGTGAAATTGCGAGAATGTTCCCTGCTAGTACTGCTGCTGTGTTTTGTAGTGGTCTTGTCAGGGTGCCAGACAACGTTAAATGTGACAGATGAGACCAGCTCGGTTGTATCGTCTCTAGAGGAGGTACCAGCTTATTCAGGATCTCCCTACGTGGAGATCAACGGCAACCAGCCGGACTTTTCCCAAGACCAGGAGACCACAGAATCCTTTGAAAGCTATAGTGAGCTTGACAGCTTGGGGCGTTGTGGTACGGCATTTGCCTGCATCGGGGAAGATTTGATGCCCACTGAAGATCGAGGAAGCATCAGCGAGGTCCATCCCACTGGGTGGGTGCAAGCGGAATACGACTGCGTGGATGGTGGATCCCTGTATAACCGGTGCCATTTAATCGGGTTCCAGCTGACAGGTGAAAACGCCAATGAAAAGAATTTGATCACAGGTACCAGGTATATGAACGTAGATGGGATGCTTCCTTTTGAGAACCTGGTGGCGGACTACATCAAAGAGACGGGAAATCACGTGCTTTACCGAGTGACTCCCGTGTTCCAAGGGGACAATCTGGTGGCCAGCGGTGTGACTATGGAGGCGTTGTCCGTGGAGGATGCAGGGGAAGGCGTATGCTTTTCCGTGTATGTGTACAACGTTCAGCCGGGCGTGGAAATAGACTATGCCACCGGCGAGAGCTGGGAAAGCGGCGACTCTCCGGAATCTTCCCAGGAAAGCGCAGTGGAAAGCGGGGAGGAGCACTATATCCTCAACACCAATTCCCACAAGTTCCACTTGCCCAGTTGTTCCTCCGTGGACGATATGAGTGAAAAGAACCGGGAGGACTACTACGGCTCCCGCGAGGATTTGATCGCCCAGGGCTATGACCCCTGCGGCAGCTGTCACCCTTGATAAATGCAGGAGGCGTTTGATATGAAAAAGCGAGCGAGCTTATTTCTGGGAGCAGTGTTTCTAGCTGCATTGATTGCAGGTTGTGGAGACACGGAGAAGGAAACCTCAGGAAGCAGTGCTCAAGTGGAGCAGCCCACATCCGCTGTATCCAGCGCTCTGGAATCCAGCCAAGTTGAGTCCGTCCCCACGCAGAACCCGACAGCGTCCTCTTCGGAGGTGTCTTCTCAGACTTCGGAGCAACAGACGGTGGAGAGCAGTTCCACCGTTGTTCAGGGGACACAGTTACAAATCATGGTGGGAGATCAAGTGTTTTTGGGGAAGCTTGAGGAAACCCAGGCGGCAAATTCCCTGACGGAGATGTTTCCCATGACATTGGGGATGAGCGATTGGAAGTCCGTAGCTAAGAGCTTCGTGTTGCCCAGTGCATTGCCGGAGGAGCCGGAGACCGTGACCTCGTTGCAGCCAGGTCAACTTGTTCTAGGAGAAAGCGGCGAATTGCTTCTGTTCTATGGGGAGTACACCCAAGAGGGTGATTTTACTCTTTTAGCTACGGTGGAAGATCCCGAAGGGCTTGCAGAGGCCTTGGAGGGTCAAAGTGTGGAAGTGTCTTTTCAGATGACGGAAGGGTAAAAAAGCGTCCAGGCCTCTTGACTTAAAGAGAACTTTAAGAGTTATACTGATTTTACCACAGGATAAAACATAAAAATGGGAGTGAGAAAAATGATTTATCGTGATTTTCAAGATTTAAAACTCTCTGCCCTGGGCATGGGCGCTATGCGTCTGCCCGTTGTGGACGGGGATGAATCTAAAATTGATGAAGCAGCTTCCTTTGCCATGGTGGATGAGGCCATGAACAGCGGTATCAACTATTACGATACCGCGTGGGGCTATCACAGCGGCAACTCTGAGCTGGTGATGGGAAAAGCGCTCAGCCGGTATTCCCGCGAGAAATTCTACCTTGCCTCCAAGTTCCCCGGATATGACTTGTCCAACATGCCCAAGGTGAAGGAGATCTTTGAGAAGCAGCTGGAGAAGTGCCAGGTGGAGTACTTTGATTTCTACCTGTTCCACAATGTGTGCGAGATGAACATTGACGCCTATCTGGATCCCAAATACGGCATCTACGACTATCTGATGGAGCAGAAGAAAAACGGTCGGATTCGTCATCTGGGCTTTTCTGCCCACGGGGACTATGACGTGATGAAGCGTTTTCTGGAAGCTTACGGCAAGGATATGGAATTCTGCCAGATCCAGCTGAACTATCTGGACTGGGAATTCCAGGATGCCAAACGCAAAGTGGATCTTCTCGGCGAGTGGAACATTCCTGTGTGGGTGATGGAGCCTTTGCGGGGCGGAAAGCTTGCTTCTCTCTCTGCAGAGGATGAGGCCAAACTAAAGGCATTGCGTCCGGACGAGACCATTCCTGCTTGGGCATTCCGCTATTTGCAGAGCATTCCCAGTGTGGTGGTCACCCTTTCCGGTATGTCCAATATGGAGCAGATGAAGGAGAACATCAAGACCTTCCAGGAGGACAAGCCCTTGAACGCCCAGGAATTGGAAGCCATCTATGCCATTGCAGAGGGCATGGTGAAGAAGATCGTGCTTCCTTGCACCGCCTGCCGTTATTGCACCACTCATTGTCCCCAGGGGTTGGATATTCCCAATCTGCTGGCTCTGTATAACGAGCACTGCTTTACCCAGGGCGGCTTTATTGCTCCCATGGCGTTGAAGGCGGTTCCGGAGGACAAACAGCCCAGCGCCTGTATCGGATGCCGCAGCTGTGAGGCGGTATGTCCTCAGAACATCAAGATCTCTGAGGCGATGGCTGATTTCACTGCAAAGCTGGGCGGTTAATTGCAACATAGCCGGAATTTTTGGTCTGGTTTTAGTCGTAAGAGAAAAACATTTTTATATGGGGTAATTTAGAAAGCGGATAGCTGAAAGGCTGTCCGCTTTTTGCATGGGATTCCATAGGTTAGTTGAGTGAAACTTTTTTTGCAGGACACCTTGACAAAATACCTGGTGGGGGTATATACTTTTGATTAAAGAATACCGGATAGGGGTATTTTGAAAGGGGGAACTGATTTTGGGAAAAGAGATCCTTACCGGGGAACAGCCTGGAACTTGCGGGGGCTGTTGTGTGCATCACAAAGCCACACCAAGGGATGAAAAGGAATTGCGCCAGCTGCAGAACCGATTAAAACGGATGATTGGACAGCTAAATGGGATTAGCAAAATGCTGGATGACAACCGCTATTGCGGGGATATTCTCATCCAGGTGGCAGCGGTGGAAAGCGCCCTGCAGTCCTTTGGATATCTGGTACTTCAAGATCACCTGGAAACCTGTGTGGTGGAGGAAATTCAGAAGGGAAATACACAGATTTTGGAAGAAGCTGTGGAGCTCATCAAAAAGCTGAAGTAGGGGGTGAAATACAGTGAAAACAGAGAAATACAATGTCACCGGTATGACCTGTGCTGCCTGCCAAGCCAATGTGACAAAGTGCGTCACCAAGTTGGCGGGCGTGGAGGAGGTCAACGTCAGTCTGCTGGCAAATCAGATGACGGTTTCCTATGATGAAAGCCAAGTCAACCCCGGGGACATTATACAGGCTGTGGAAAAGATCGGCTATGGCGCCTCCTCTGCGGAGCAGCCCGAATCAGTCCAGAGCCAAGGGGGATTTCGTAGCCAGTGGCAGGAGCGCCAGGACAGAGCCATGGAGGATCAGCGGCAGATGAAGCATCGTCTGATTGCGTCCATTGCCCTGCTGGTGCCGTTGATGTATATAGCCATGGGCCACATGATGGGATTGCCAGTACCTTGGTTTTTTGTAGGGGAAGAGAATTCCTTGATGGCCGCTTTGGCTCAGTTGATTTTAACGGTTCCCGTTCTCTTCATTAACCGTCACTTTTTCCAGACAGGGTTCAAAGCATTGATCCACCGGGCGCCCAATATGGATTCCTTGGTGGCCATTGGATCCGGAGCTGCCCTGGTGTATGGATTGTTTGCCATGTTCCGTTTGTCCTATGGCTTCGGCCACGGGGATTTGGAATTGGTCCATGAGTACGCCCATGCCCTGTACTTTGAGTCGTCTGCCATGATCCTCACTCTGGTGACGGTGGGCAAGTACTTGGAGGCGAAGTCAAAATCCAAGACGGGGGATGCCTTGGGGAAACTGGTGGACCTGGCTCCCAAAACGGCTGTGGTCCTGCGGGGGGAGATAGAACAGACAATCCCGGCTGAGCAGGTAGTGGCCGGTGATCTGGTGATCATCCGTCCCGGAGATGGCATCCCGGTGGACGGTGTGGTGACAGAGGGCCATGGCTATGTGGACCAGTCCGCAATCACAGGAGAGAGCATCCCGGTGGAGAAGAATCCCGGCGATCAGGTGATCTCCGCCACTATCAATAAAAATGGAACTTTCCGGTTTACGGCATCCAAGGTGGGGGAGGACACCACCCTTTCCCAGATCATCCGCTTGGTGGATGAGGCAAGCAATTCTAAGGCTCCCATTGCCAGGCTGGCAGATAAGGTCAGCGGCATCTTTGTGCCTGTGGTCATTGGCATCGCAGTCCTCACCGCTATTGTGTGGCTTGTGGCAGGAATGGGATTTGAGTTTGCATTATCCAATGCTATTTCTGTACTAGTGATCTCCTGTCCCTGTGCGCTAGGCCTGGCAACTCCGGTGGCTATTATGGTGGGCACGGGTAAAGCGGCTGAAATGGGTATCCTCATCAAATCCGCCGAGAGTCTGGAGAACCTTCACAACGTGGACACTGTGGTCTTGGATAAGACGGGCACCATCACGTCCGGTCATCCAGCCGTGACCGATATTCTGGTGTTGGATAGCTCTCTGAACGAAGAAGCCTTCCTGACAGAGGCAGCTGGTGCTGAGTTAGGCAGTGAACACCCCCTTGCTCAGGCTGTGGTGGAGCGTGCTAAGGCTGCCGGTTTGACCTTGCCGAAAACCACTGCTTTTGAGGCTGTCGCTGGTCGGGGAATTCGCGCAGAGGTATCCGGGCGGAAGTATCTGGCAGGGAATCTGACGTTTTTGGAAGAAAATCACTTGCCGGCTACTTTGGAGGAACGCAGTGCTGCCAAATCCCTTGTGAACAAATTGGCCCAAGAAGGAAAAACACCGCTGCTGTTCGTGCGGGATGGGAAGTTGGTGGGTGTAATTGCCGTGGCGGATACGGTACGGGAAACCAGCCGCACGGCTATTCATCGCCTGCAGCAGATGGGGCTTCAAGTGGTTATGCTCACAGGAGATAATAAAGTTACCGCAGAGGCCATACGCAAGGAGCTGGGGATTCAGCAGGCAATTTCCGATGTGCTGCCCACCCAGAAGGAAGCCCATATCCGCACGCTTCAGGAAGAGGGCCACAAAGTGGCCATGGTGGGGGATGGCATCAACGACGCTCCTGCCTTAACCCGGGCTGATATCGGCATTGCCATTGGCGCGGGAACGGATATTGCCATCGAATCCGCCGATGTGGTGCTGATGAAAGATTCTTTGGATGATGTGGCCACAGCCATAGAGTTGAGCCGGGCCGTGGTGCGGAACATCCACATGAACTTGTTCTGGGCATTTTTCTACAACATCCTGGGAATTCCCCTGGCTGCTGGGGCGCTGTATCCCTTCTTCCAGCTGCGGCTTAGTCCGATGATTGGTTCCGCCGCTATGAGTCTCAGCTCTGTTTGCGTGGTGACCAATGCCCTGCGCCTGCGGTTCTTCCGAGCCAAAGGAGCTCAAACTGTGGAGGAGAGTGCTCTCTCTAGAGGGACTTCTCAGATAGAACCCAATACAAATTCAATGGCTGCCGAGGAGGAACAGTCTCAGGAGCCGGAAAACGAGAAAGGAAGCTGTGCTATGAAAAAAGTACTCACTGTGGACGGAATGATGTGTGCTCACTGCCAGATGCACGTGAAAAAGGCCCTGGAGGGCGTGGATGGTGTGACGGAAGCTGTGGTGGATCTAGAGACCAAAAAGGCTACAGTTACTCTGTCCAAGGATGTGGCGGATCAAGTTTTGATGGATGCCGTCACCGAAGCTGGCTATACTCCTTTGGATTGTACAGCTGCTTAAATCGTTGGCTTGACGCGGCCATAGAAACCAGCTATAATAAAGCGGTAGGCAAAGTGCCTATTGTGCACGTGCGGTGCTTGGGTATCCTGGCACCGCACTTTTTTGGGAATTTCCAGATAGAAGGAGAAGATCCATGTATCAACTTTTAAAACAAGAAGGCAATGCCCGGCGTGGAGAATTCGTCACAGTCCACGGTACCGTGCAGACTCCTGCCTTTATGAATGTGGCCACTGCCGGAGCGATCAAAGGTGCGGTGTCCGCCTATGACCTAAAGGATCTGCACTGCCAGGTGCAGTTGTGCAACACATATCATCTGCATTTGCGTCCAGGGGATGAGACCGTAAAAAAGCTGGGTGGTATCCGCAAATTTACCGGCTGGGATGGCCCTGTCCTCACGGATAGCGGTGGTTTTCAGGTGTTTTCTCTTGCGAAGCTGCGCAATATAAAGGAAGAGGGCGTGACCTTTGCCTCCCACGTGGACGGACATAAGATCTTCATGGGTCCGGAGGAGAGCATGCGTATCCAGTCCAATTTGGGCTCCACCATTGCCATGGCCTTTGACGAGTGCGTGGAGAACCCCGCTACCTATGAGTACGCCAAGGCTTCCTGCGAGCGCACTGCCCGGTGGCTGGAGCGCTGCAAAAAGGAGATGGCCCGGCTCAACAGTCTGGAGGATACGCTCAATCCCCACCAGCTGCTGTTTGGCATCAATCAGGGCTGTACTTTTGAGGACCTGCGTGTGGAACACATGAAGCGTATCGCCCAGCTGGACTGTGATGGCTATGCCATTGGTGGACTGGCTGTGGGAGAGCCCACGGAAGAGATGTACCGCATCATTGAGGCAGTGGAGCCCCACATGCCCAAAGATAAGATTCGGTATCTGATGGGTGTGGGTACGCCTGCCAATATTTTGGAGGCTGTTCTCCGAGGCGTGGATCTTTTTGACTGTGTCATGCCCAGCCGCAATGCTCGCCACGGTCATGCGTTTACGTGGCAGGGATGCCGGAATCTGCTCAATGCCAAGTATGAGCTGGATGAGGCGCCGCTGGATGAAGATTGCCAGTGCCCGGTTTGCCAAAAGTTCAGCCGCGCCTATATCCATCACCTGTTCAAGGCAGGGGAGATGCTTGCAATGCGCCTGACCGTGATGCACAATCTCTACTTCTATAACCATCTCATGGAGGAGATCCGGGCTGCGCTGGACGCAGGGGAATACCGTCAGTTTTATGAGCGGCATATCGAGGCGTTGGGACGCCGGATATGATATAATTAGGAAAACTTTCCACGATTTGCTTGCAAGTTTCGGCGGTTCTTGTTATAATCAAAGCATTAATTCGGAGGTGCAATAACAAAATGAATCAAATGATGGCATTAGACTCTACCGCAAGTATGGCGGGCGGCGGCATGTCCATGATTGTCATGCTCCTGGTTTACGGTGTCTTTATTGTGGCGCTGTATTTTATCTTCTTCCGTCCCCAGAGCAAGAAAAAGAAGAAGGAACAGGAGATGCGCAAAAACGCTCAGGTTGGTGACGAAATTACCACCATTGGCGGCATTTGCGGACGCATTGTGGCTGTGAAAGATGAAGTGGATTCCGTTGTCATTGAGACCGGCAGCGACCGTTCCAAGATGCTCATCAAGCGGTGGGCAATCGGCAGCGTTGACACTGTTCACGAAGACGACGCCTAAGCTTTCATAATAGAATAAGCAGAATTGAGGAGGCAATGGCCTCCTCTTTTTTTGTCCTAAAACTTGTGAAAGTGCATAGATCTTCGGGCCTTGTGGAGAAATCCTCTGCTGTGCCTGCAGGCGCCCAGCCGTTGACACAGCAATGGAAAAGGATTACAATAATAGTTGGAATTCAAACTATATTACATGCAATCAGAATGGAAGGGAACGCCATGTTGGATTCACAGCTTCACTTTTTATTCATGCGGTGTTATCACAATACGGCCAAACGTATCACCCAAAACCTGCAAGGGATGGGATTGCTGTCTGGACAGCCAAAGATTTTGGAGTGCCTTTTGGAACAGGACGGAAGGACTCCCAAGGAGCTGGGAAATCGCTGTGCCCTGGATAAATCCACCATCACAAGCCTTTTGGGCAAGATGGAGCAGCAAGGGCTGATCCGCCGGGAGGTGCAGCCCATGGACAAGCGTTCTGTGAGAATCTATCTTACTCAGGAAGGTTTGGAGAAAGGGGTGCAGGTGCAGCGTGTCTGCTCAGAGGTGGATGCCTCTATAGTAGAGGAGCTTTCTGCAAAAGAACAGGAGACGCTTATCAGTTCCCTGCGTACCATTCTGGAGACTTTGGAGGGTCGTACACATGCATAATCTGGTCCGTCGCTACTGCTATTTTCTGTTGGGGCTTGCCATCAACTCTTTTGGGATTGCTTTCATCACCAAGAGTGCATTGGGAACTTCCCAAATTTCCAGCGTGCCCTATGTGCTCAGTTTGCAGTATCCTCAGCTGAGCTTTGGAGGCTGGAGCTTTATCATGAACATGGTCTACATTGCCATGCAGATTCTCATTTTGAGGAAGAAATTTGAGCCAGTGCAGCTGCTGCAGATTGTGGTGAATGTGCTTTTCAGTGCGTTCATTGACGTGGGCATGTTCTTGCTTCAGTGGTTCCAACCGGTGTCCTGGCCTTTGCGCCTTGTAAGTTTGGCAGTAGGATGCGTGATTTTGGCCGTGGGAATCAGCATCGAAGTGGCTCCGGATGTGGTGGTGGTTCCTGGGGAAGGCGCTGTGCGCACTTTGTCCCAGGTAACTGGTATCGAATTTGGCACTGTGAAGATTGCTTTTGACATGACCTTGATTTGCATTGCCCTGGTTTTTTCTCTGTTGTTTTTCCATGGCCTGCAGGGACTGGGGATCGGTACCTTGGTTTCGGCATTGACTGTGGGCAAACTGGTGTCTGTTGTGAACAAGCATTTTCCGTTGATTGATCATATTCGGAGATTGGCAGCAGCGCCAGTTTCTTCCACCTGAGTTTTTGAGAACTAAAAAAGCCCTGCGGTAAACCGCAGGGCTTTTTTATATCTGGATTATTCTTGACCGTCCCAGCAATAGGTGCACAGCTTGCATCTGTCGATGCCTACCGACTGGATCAAGTCGTCCAACCGGTGGTAGCGCAGGGAGGTGAAGTTCAGTTTCTTTCCAATATATTCGATCATCGCGTTGTACTCTCCACTTTCCGGATCGGCGTACTTTGCCAAGTTAGCCGGTTCTCCAGTGCCCTCCATCTCTTGAATTACCCGACGGGTAATCAAATCCATCACCGAGGTGGAACGGGAGAAATTCAAATATTTGCACCCGTACAGCAGGGGAGGACAAGCGGGTCGCACATGGACTTCTCTGGCTCCGCTCTGATAGAGGAACTCCGTGGTTTCCCGCAGCTGGGTACCCCGGACGATGGAGTCGTCAATCAAGAGCAAGCTTCTGTCCTGAATCAGATCGTGAACAGGAATCAACTTCATCCGTGCAATCAAGTTCCGCTGGCTTTGTATGGTGGGCATGAAAGACCGGGGCCATGTGGGCGTATATTTGATAAAGGGACGGGAGAAGGGAATCCCCGACTCGTTTGCATAGCCAATGGCATGTGCCGTGCCTGAATCAGGCACACCGGCTACAGTGTCGGGATGAGCGTCATCCCGGCGAGCCAGCATGGCGCCGCAGCGATAGCGCATTTCCTCTACGCTTACCCCTTCGTAGGAAGAGGAAGGATAGCCGTAATACACCCACAGGAAAGTGCAGATCTTCATATCCTTTCCGGGAGCAGCCAGGGTTTTGATGCCCTCTGGAGTGACAATGGCGATCTCTCCGGGTCCCAGCTCTCTCTCAGAAGTGTAGCCAAGGTTCAAATAGGCAAAGCTCTCAAAAGAGATGCAATAGGCATCCTCTTTCCGGCCGATGGCTACAGGGGTGCGGCCCAGTTTGTCACGAGCGGCCAAAATTCCCTTGGGAGTCATAATCAGCATGGTCATGGAGCCATCGATGACTTCTTGGGCGTATTGAATGCCCTCAATGAGATTGGGTTTCTGATTGATGACAGAAGCAACCAGTTCCGTGGCGTTTACATCGCCACCGCTCATTTCCAAGAAGTGAGAGTGACCGCTCTGGAAGAGCTTCTCGACGATTTCATCAATATTGTTGATCTTGCCCACAGTCACAATGGCATAGGTGCCGTGATGGGAGCGAACGATCAAAGGCTGGGGCTCGTAATCCGAGATACATCCAATGCCCAGATGTCCTTCCATGCTGGCCACGTCCTTATCGAACTTGGTGCGGAAGGGGGAGTTTTCAATGTTGTGGATGGCTCTGTCAAAGCCTTTATCCTTGTCGTAGACAGCCATTCCCGCCCGGCGAGTGCCTAGATGGGAGTGATAATCGGTTCCAAAAAACAGGTCAAACATGCAGTTGCCTTTTGAAGCGACGCCAAAAAATCCGCCCATTAAGATTCCTCCATAATCATTCCGAGTTTCTCACAGATTGCCATACGAACGATATTATAGCATATCTTTTTACAAACTACAAATACTTTGGCGCGCCTTTCTTTCTGACCGTGGGAAGTTGAGCAAGGTTGCACAGAAAAGGGAAGAGGGACACAAAACCATCATACAAAACGTAGAATGTGACGGCAAGAGAAAATCAACTTGCATTTTTTGGCAAAATAGAGTAGAATATGAAAAGTTTGACGCTCTAAAATGAAAAAACGAAAAGCGTGATTATTCAAAATTGCGAAATTTACGTATGGGAGATGTAGTGATGAAGCTGGCGGTAAAGACCAAAGAAGAGTTGCGACAGATCCATCAAGAGGCACTGGAGCAGTATGAGGATTTCAAGAGTCTGCATTTGCAGTTGAACATGGCTCGCGGCAAGCCCTGTGCGGAGCAGTTGGACTTGGCTCTTGGTGTGTTGGAAGCGCTCCATGCAAGAAGTGAGTTTGCCAACTCCAACGGCGACGACTGCCGCAACTATGGCGTGTGGAACGGCTTGCCTGAGATGCGTGCAATTTTCAGCAAGATGTTGGAAGTTCCTGCGGACCAGATCATTTTGGGGAACAACTCCAGTTTGCAGATGATGTATGACTGCATTGCCCAGGGATTCACCCACGGCTTTGGGGGATGTACTCCTTGGTGCAAACAGGAGAACCTGAAGTTCCTGTGTCCCTCTCCCGGCTATGATCGCCACTTTGCCGTGACGGAGTATTTTGGTTTTGAGCTGATTCCCATTCCCATGCTGAAGACTGGTCCGGATATGGATTTAATTGAACGGCTGGTGGAAAATGACGAGACCATCAAAGGCTGCTGGTGTGTGCCGAAATACTCCAACCCCACTGGCATTACTTATTCTGACGAGACTGTGCGTCGGTTTGCCGCGTTGAAGCCTGCTGCCAAGGATTTCCGGATCATGTGGGACAACGCCTATTGCGTCCACGATTTGACGGATACTCCCGATACTCTTCTGGACCTTTACGGGGAATGCCTGAAAAACGGCACAGAGGACAACGTGTTGTTCTTTGCCTCCACTTCCAAGATTTCCTTCCCCGGAGCAGGTGTTGCAGCCCTAGCTGCCAGCAAGCGCAATATTGAGGATTTAAAGCGCCGTATTACCACCCAGACCATTGGCCCGGATAAACTCAATCAGCTGCGGCACATTTTGTTCCTCCATGATATCAATGGTGTGTACGATTTGATGCAGGGTCATCGGAAGATTCTGGAACCCAAATTCCGCATTGTGGAAGAAGCCCTGGAGCGTGAGCTAGGAGATTTGGGTATCGCCAAGTGGAGCAAGCCCAATGGCGGTTACTTTATCAACTTGGACGTGATGAATGGCTGTGCCAAGCGTGTGGTGACCCTTTGCAAAGAGGCAGGCGTGATCCTGACGGATGCCGGCGCCACGTTCCCCTATGGAGCGGATCCCAATGACAGCAACATCCGAGTAGCTCCTACGTTTCCTCCCCAGGAGGAACTGCGTCAGGCCATGCACCTGCTGTGCATCTGTGTGCGCCTTGCCGCCAGCGAAAAGCTTCTTTCTGAGCGGATGTAAAACGTCCAAATCCTTCAAAAAAGCAAAGAGCCGTCCGCCAATAAAGGCGGGCGGCTTTTTTACGAATCCTCTTTCTTTGTCTTTTCTCCCACCAATGCGAGGGAGGGCAAAGCGCCAGTTTCCCGAAATGCTGAGTACAACGTGCAAAGGCCCAACACATAAAAGAGAATCCAGAGATTTTGTGCGACTAAGGAGAAGTATACGGCGGCTAAGGAAGCCAAGGGGTGAATTTTCACAGTGGAAGCTACCAGTTTGGGCTCAATCACTTGCCGAAGGCTGCTGATGACCAGCCAGCCAATGGCGATCCCCAGGGCTTTTGCCCAATGGCCTGTCAACAACTGATAGATGGCAACTGGAATCAGCACCATTCCTGGTCCAAGGATGGGCAGTACGTCTGCCACAGCGGTTAGCAAACCGATAATCAGTGGGTAAGGGAGGCCCAGTACAGCTAGGATTACGCAGGTTTGGCAAAATGTGAGGAAGTAAAGAAACAGATAGGAGAGAAGGTAATTTCTCCAAGTTCCGGTGGAGTTGTGCATGGCGGATTTTACATGGCCTGCAGCGCGCTCTGGCAACAAACTTTTTCCCCAAGCCAAAAATTTGTCCATGTCCCTTGCAAAAAAGTAGGTTGCACATACTGCGACAATGACCAGGGTAATCAGTGTGGGTAGGGAGGTCAGCAGACTCAAAGCCGTACTGAGACAAGAGGTCACCAGTTCCATGCTTCCTCGCAAGGTATCTAGAATCTCCTCTTGATGGATTTCCAAAAATTCAAAGTCTAGCTGGCCTAGAAAATTCCTTGCCTTTGTCAGCAGTTCTGCCACAGGCTTGGCAAACTCTTCAAAACTGTTTTCGGAAGCTCGGGAGAGAAACGCAGCGATTTCCCGTACTGCCAAGACACCCAACAGGGCCAAAATTCCACAGGCAAGGAGGACGGCAGCGATTGTGGTTACCAGAGAAGCTGGCGTGTGTTTGATATGGAATTTCTTTTCCAAGAAAGCGATCACTGGTTGAATTGCAGCAGCAATGAGAAAACCCAGGAGGAAGGGGAGGGTGTAGAGGAATGTCTTTACCCACAGAAAGAACATCACGGTATATCCCAAAGCAAATAGCAAGAGGGGGATCAATTCCTTCCAGCGATTCATGGAAAACATGGCGATCCCTCCCAGCACAGTTTGGATTTAGTATGTGCGGAAAAAGGGCAAAAAAATCCCCGCGTTTAAAAAGCGCGGGGACCGTTATTTTTCTTCGCCGGTCAGAAGCCAGTGTACCGGAACATTTAAGATTTCGGAAAGCGCCAGCAGTTCAAAATCTGTAACATAGCGGATTTGACCTTCCAATTTTGACAGTCCAGAAGCGCTGAGATCAACGCCGCGCACTTGAAGTTGGGCAAGCAGTTCCTTCTGCTTCATCCCCTGTTCTTTGCGCGCTGTTTCCACGCGGGCACCGATCAAGTTCTTACAGCCCAGGGGTTGGTTTCGTAATCGCATCCATGCATCCCTCCCAGTATACATAATCTGTCCGCATTTTCTTCAATTATAAGGAAAAATGCCAAGAAAATCAATAGTTCAGATCTTAAATTACTTTGAATTCAAGTAAATTTGCCCAGTTGAAGGGAGAAAAATTGAAATTTTCCATCCGAAAAGAGGGAATGAGAGATTTCCACTATACTTTTTCCGGAAAAATGATATAATAAAACATAATTAGGAGTGCTGTAAAAAGCGTGTAAACGGGGGATTAGGAAATGAACAAATGTTGTGAAGAGCCCAATTTGACCATGCTCACCGATTTTTATGAGCTGACCATGGCAAATGGATATTTCGCAAATGGCTTGCAGGATACCATCTGCTATTTTGACATGTTTTTCCGTAAAGTGCCCGACCACGGCGGTTTTGCGATTATGGCCGGCGTGGAACAGCTGGTGGAGTACCTCCGTGAGTTGAAATTTTCTGACGAGGACATCCAGTTTTTGGAGCAGAAGCACATTTTTAGCGAAGGGTTTCTGGAGTATTTGAGAAACTTCAAATTCTCCTGTGATGTGTGGGCAATTCCGGAAGGAACTCCCATCTTTCCCGGCGAGCCCATTATCACGGTGCGGGGTCCTGCAGTACAGGCCCAGTTTGTGGAGACCATGGTGCTGTTATGCATCAACCATCAAAGCTTGATTGCCACCAAGAGCAACCGGATTGCTCGGGCAGCCCAGGGACGGGCCGTGATGGAGTTTGGCTCCCGGCGTGCGCAAGGCTTTGACGGTGCGAAGTTGGGCGCCCGAGCAGCTTATATTGGCGGATGCGTGGGCACGGCCTGCACCATCAGTGATCAACTTTACGGTGTGCCAGCTCTGGGAACCATGGCCCACAGCTGGGTGCAGTTGTTCCCCACAGAGTATGATGCTTTCAAGGCATACGCTCAGGAGTATCCTTCCAACTGTGTGTTGTTGGTGGATACCTACAATGTGCTGAAATCCGGCGTGCCCAATGCGATTAAGGTGTTCAACGAAGTGTTGGTGCCTCAGGGATATCGTCCGGCGGGTATTCGCATTGACAGTGGTGACATTACGTATCTTTCTCGAAAAGCCAGAAAGATGCTGGACGATGCCGGGTTTGAGGACTGTCCCATCTGTGCCTCCAACTCCTTGGATGAATATATTATCCGCGACATGCTGATGCAGGGGGCGAAAGTGGACTCCTTTGGAGTGGGTGAACGGCTGATTACCTCTTCCTCTGAGCCGGTGTTTGGCGGTGTCTATAAGCTGGCTGCTGTGGAGGATAAAGAAGGGAACATCATTCCCAAAATCAAGATCAGTGAAAATGTGGCAAAGATCACTACACCTTGCTTCAAGAGCGTTTGGCGTCTGTTTGATAAGGAGACAGATAAGGCCATTGCGGACGTCATCACCCTTCACGACGAGGTGATTGATGAGGAGAAGCCCTACGTCCTGTTTGATCCGGAGCACACGTGGAAGAGAAAGACCGTAGAGAACTTTACAGCGGTGTCCCTGCTGCAGCCTATCTTTAAGAATGGTGAGTGTGTGTATACAGAGCGGGCGCTGAACGCCATCAAGGCGTATTGTGCGGCTCAGGTGGATACGCTGTGGGAGGAAGTCACTCGCTTTGAAAATCCCCATAACTACTATGTGGACTTGTCTCAGCGTCTGTGGGACGAGAAGAACCGGATGCTCTCGGAAAAAGCCTATTGACAAGGCTGCGCTTGGACGATAAAATAAATAATATGTGAGCAGGCTGGACGGCTGCGGACGGAGCGGGAAACTGCCCGTCTGAGGAAAGTCCGAGCTTCCCAGGGCAAGGATAACGGCTAACCGCCGCCGGGGGCGACCCCAGGGAAAGTGCAACAGAGAGATACCGCCGGGAATTTTCCGGTAAGGGTGGAAAGGCGAGGTAAGAGCTCACCGGCGCGTGGGAGACCACGCGGCCCTGTAAACCCTATCCGAAGCAACACCGTGGAGGAACAGATAGCGTGGCCCGCGCGTTCCGAGGAGGTGGCGTGAGCCGGATGGCAACGTCCGGCCAAGATAGATGGCTGTCCACGACAGAACTCGGCTTATAGGCCTGGTCACACTTTGCATGTGATGGGGAGAAATCCCTTTGAAAAAAGCTTCTGGAAGGAATCCTTCCAGAAGCTTTTCCATATAGCTGCCATGATTACAAATGTCGAGAGCGGTAGACCCTCAAACCGCAGTAAGTGCCACATACCAATGCGAGAGCTGCGATCACCAGGAGCAGAGGAGAGATGTCAACTCCTCCCACGATCTGAATAGATGTGCTGCCTTGGGCAGCACCAATGGCATTTTGTGGGACCCAAGTTTCTAAAGTGGAAAGGAACAGCGCGACTGCACCAACGCATACAATGCAGGAAAGCACAAGTCCCACCAGGGCGGTTCCGCCTCGGCGTTGATCCAGCGGCTTTTGCACCTCACGAGCATATTCTTTCGGGTCCCCTAAGCGTTCCATCACTTGATTTTCCGTTTCGCCATGTTCTTGGGCAGAGGCAAAGATTTCCTCAAGATCCCGGAGTACTTCCTGTTTTTGCTTTCTTGGAAGGTAAAGATGGTGTTTGACCTGTCGAATGTATTGTTCTTTCATTGCGATGACTCCTTCCATTGGGAGATAAATCCGTCCACGCAGCGGCTGTAATCCGCCCAAAATGATGTGAGCTCTTGCAAGGTTTGCAGGCCCTTTTCTGTGATAGCATAATACTTTTTGGTGCCTCCGTTGGCTGCTGATGGGGCAAGTCGGGAGACAACTAGGCCGGCCTCTTGCAACCGGTAGAGGATGGGATAAATGGTGCCCTCTTTGGCGTACCCCCAGATTCCCCCGCCGTTTTCATTGAGACAGGTGAGGATTTCATAGCCATAGGTTTCTTTTCGTGCGATCAGGCAGAGAAGGACCATTTCCAAAGATCCCTTTTTGAACTGTTGAACATAGCGGTTATCCATAGAACTCCCCCTTTCCATCACTATTTAGCATTGCTAAATAGTATGCTATCAGTATAGTCCCGACAGGAGAAAAAGTCAAGAAAAAAGGACGCCTTTCAGCGCCCTTTTTTACAGAATTCAATGGATGTTATTTTCCTTCCCAGTTTTTCAAGATCTCCTCAGCAGACCTGGCCATTTCCCAAGAGAAATCCGAGACATATTTGCGGTTGAAAAAGGCTTGGGCTTTGTCATTGGGATAGTATTCTTGCAGTTCCTCGTCGGTGAGATCATGATATCCGTTCTCCATGACAATCATTTTCTGGGGGAAGCGGCTGGTCTGGGGCCGGTCCTTCTGCTGCTGGGTGGGGTAGCCAAACACCAACATGGAGACGGGAGCCACATATTTGGGCAGGTGGAACATCTCCTGGTGCTGTTCCCATTGCTCGATGATATCTCCAATGTAGCAAGAGCCGATGCCTAGGCTTTCGGCGGCAACACAGGCAGCGTGAGCGGCAATTACCGTATCATTGGTGGCTAAGATCAAATCGCTCAGCCGAGGAGCGGGGACATTCTCACAACCAGCCTGCTGGAACTTCCGGTACCAACGGCGGTAGTCAGCCAGGAATACCAGTACCAAGGGGGCTTTGGCGATAAAAGGCTGGTGGTCGCAGGTGACGGCCAGTTTGTCCTTCAAGGTCTGGTCAGTGATATCCAAGATGGAATAAAGCATGGAATTTCCTGCGGTAGGAGCGCGCATGGCAGCGCTGAGAATAGCCTGTTTTTCCTCGGGGCCGATGGGACGCTCCTCAAAGACTCGCACGGATTTCCGTTTCATCAAAAGCTCCAGTGTTTCGTTCATAGAAATTCTCCTCCAAATGCTATGATGACTTTATTATAGCACAGTGAAAAAGACCTGGCAAATCTTTGGTGAAAGAACTTGCAACTTTACAAAAATGCCAAGTTTTTGGGAAATGATTGTTGCAAAATTGGAACTATGCGATATAATCATAACTAGAAAGCAGACACCTGTCTTCTCAGAACAAGAAATCTATCTGCGCATAAAGGAGTGTCGTTTTATGAAGATTGCAGTGATCGGCTGCGGTACCATTGCCAATTCCGCTCATATTCCCGCCTATATGAAAAACGCTGAGGCAGAAATCAAGTATTTCTGCGATATTATCCCGGAGCGGGCTCAAGCAGCCGTGGAGAAGTATGGTTGCGGTACCGCTGTGAAGGATTATCACGAGGTGCTGGCCGATCCTGAGATCGAAGCCATTTCCGTATGCACCCCCAACAATGTTCATGCGCAGATTTCTATGGATGCTCTGCGTGCTGGCAAGAATGTTCTCTGCGAGAAGCCCGCAGCTCGTACATACGCCGAAGCTCTTGAGATGCAGAAGGTGCAGCATGAGACCGGCAAGATTTTGAATATCGGTGTGGTCAACCGCTTCAATGACGGTGTCAACCGCATCAAGGAGTATATCGATCAGGGCAAGCTGGGCAACATCCACCATGTGTATGTCAGCTTCCGCGCTTACCGTTCCATCCCGGGCTTGGGCGGCGACTTCACTAACAAGGCTGTCTCCGGCGGCGGCGTTCTGATCGACTGGGGCGTCCATTATTTGGATATTGTGATGTACTGCTGTGGTGATCCCGCGATTAAAACTGTCAGCGGCGAAACCTTCTGCAAGCTGGGCAAGAATATGAAGGAATATGTGTTTACCAATATGTGGTCTCGTCAGCCCAATTATGATGGTGTTTACGACGTCGATGACTCCGTGACTGGCCTCATCCGCACTTCCGGCCCTGTGATTACCCTCAATGGTGCTTGGGCTCAGAATATTGGCGAGAAGGATTGCTACATTGATTTCATGGGCGACAAGGGGGGTATCCGTCTGCAGTATGGCAGCGACTTCACTGTGTATACCACGGAGAATGGCGCTCTGATTGGCTACACTCCTCAATTTGTCACAACGAATATGTTCCAGAACGAGATCGACTCCTTCATTGACTGTGTGAAGACCGGCAAGAAGCTACCTTCTCACATCGACACCGTGATTGTCACGGCCAAGATGATGCAGGCCATTTACGATTCCGCCGATCAGCATAAGGAGATCGTGCTGGAGTAAATTATCCCAGGAAAGGAACGGTATTGCTATGTATCAGTTTCCCATTGGCGTCCTGTTGGAATCTTTTCGCCTTGGTGTGATCGAGTCTCTGGATAGAGCTCAGGCCCTCGGTATGCAGGGTGTTCAGGTTCGCGCAACTTTCAGTGAAATTACACCCGAGACCATGACTCCGGAGAAGTGCCGGGAGTTTTTGAAGAATGTGCAGGATAGGGGCCTGACCATCTCCGCGCTGTGTGGAGATTTGGGAGAAGGCTTCAGCAATCCCGAAAAGAATCCTGCTCTGATTGAGCAGTCCAAACGGATTATGGATTTGGCAAAGCAGTTGGGGACCGATGTGGTTACAACCCATATCGGCGTAGTGCCTTCAGATCCTACGGATCCCAGGTATGCCATTATGCAGGATGCTTGCGGTCAGTTGGCTGCCTATGCTGATTCCATGGAGGGACATTTTGCAATTGAGACCGGTCCTGAGACAGCTCCGGTTCTCAAGAACTTCTTGGACGGGCTGCATTCCACCGGCGTGGCAGTAAACCTGGATCCCGCAAACTTTGTCATGGTCACTGGCGATGATCCTGTAGAGGCTGTACACACGTTGAAGGACTACATTGTGCATACCCATGCAAAGGATGGACGGCGTCTGCGCTATGTGGATCCGGAGGTTCTCTACGGTATGGCGGAGTCCGATATGCTGCAAGATCCTTCGTTCATCGAGCTGCCTTTGGGCCAGGGCGATGTAGATTTTCCTGCTTACTTGAAGGCGTTGGATGATATTGGCTATCGTGGGTTCTTGACCATCGAGCGTGAGGTGGGGGATGACCCTGCTGCGGATATTGCCCTCGCTGTAAAATTCCTGCGAGAAAAGATTGGCTAAGATCTTGATATAGGGGAAAAAAGCGTTCTCGAAGACTGTTTCGGGAACGCTTTTCTGTGTGTTGCGGTTGTAAAATGGCCTTTGGTGTGGTAGAATCTCAAAGGTTTGTAGAAACACAGTTTATTTTTAGTTTGAGATCTGTAAGTGATGGAGGACAGAGATGAAAACGGAAACAGAACCTAAGAAACCATTTTTGACAAAGGAAAATATAAAAGCATTTTTGTTGGTGAATCTTGGTGTGCTGCTGTTGACAATGGGGGTTTATTTCTTTAAGCTGCCCAACAATTTCTCCACGGGCGGTGTCAGCGGCATCTCGATTATTCTCAGTAGTGTGATTCCCAATGTGTCCACGGCAACGTTGATGGCCATTATCAATATTCTATTGTTAATCGTAGGCTATCTATTTTTGGGGCGGCAGTTTGGGTTTTGGACGACTTATTGCAGTCTGATGTACTCCTTTGAAACCTGGGCTCTGGAGCGGATTTATCCCATGGACAAGCCCTTCACCAACCAACCTGTTCTGGAGCTGTGTTTTGCTATGATGCTGCCGGCAGTGGGTTCCGCTTTGATGTTCAATTATAATGCCTCCTCCGGTGGTACGGATATTGTGGCAATGATCTTGAAAAAGTACACCAGTATCTCCGATATTGGAAAGGCTCTCTTTGTCAGTGACAGTGTCATAGCACTGGCCTCTTGCTTTTTCTTTGGGATCGAGACAGGCATGTTCTCTGTGTTGGGATTGTTCCTCAAAGCTTTCGTGGTGGATTCTGTCATTGAAAGTATCAATCTCTGCAAATTTTTCTCCATCGTCACCTCGAAACCCCAGGAGATTTGCGACTTCATCATCAAAGAACTGCATCACAGTTCTACCGTAGTGGATGGTCAAGGAGCTTTTTCTCATGAGGATAGAAAAGTAGTGCTCACTGCGGTGCGTCGGGGAGAGGCAGTGCGGTTGCGCCAGAAGTGCAAGCAAATTGATCCTCACTCATTCATGTTTATCACGAACACCAGTGAGATCATCGGAAAAGGGTTTCGCGCGGATTGACCGAAAAAAGGGCTGCAGCATGCAGTCCTTTTTTGATTGCAGGCTTTTCGATTTTAATTTGAAAAATCCCCCTTTTTATGATATCCTTGTACAAAAGAGCCGCGCTTATACAGGAAGGGAGGCTAACTATGGGAAACCAGTATCGAGAGGAATTTGAGGAGATCTATAAAGCTCATGTCACCCGGCATAATGGTGAAAAACTGTTGGAGTGGTTGGGAACCACGGACTTTTTTACAGCGCCGGCAAGTACCAAGTTCCATTGTGCTTGTGAGTTTGGATTGGTCCAGCACAGTGTGAATGTCTATAAAGTGCTGCGGGAAAAGTATTTTGAGGAAACGGATAGCGAGGAGAGTTTTGCGTTGTGCGGGCTGCTTCACGATGTGTGCAAAGCCCAATTCTATAAGGTCTCCACGCGAAACGTGAAAAACGACGAGACAGGTCAGTGGGAGAAAAAGCCCTTTTATGCAGTGGAAGACGCCTTTCCTTATGGCCATGGAGAAAAATCCGTCTATCTCATTGAACGGTTTGTGCGGTTAAAACCAGCTGAGGCTGTAGCGATTCGTTGGCACATGGGCGGTTTTGACGAAGCTGTAAAAGGCGGTAGTTTTGCCATCAGCGCTGCCTTTGATAAATACCCATTGGCTGTAAAGCTTCATTTGGCGGATTTGGAAGCCACTTATTTGCGGGAGCACGGTACCTCAGAGATTCGCAATTAAAGGGGGAACGGGTATGGATGCCATAGCCGCGTTTGATTTAACAAAAGAATATGGCGGTCAATTGGCCTTGAGCGGATTGAATCTGCAGGTTCCCCAAGGGGAAGCTTTTGCTTGTGTGGGGGAAAAGGGCTGTGGTAAGACCACGCTCATCCGACTGCTTTCCGGTCTGACCCGCCCCACTTCTGGAGAATGCACGGTTTTGGGATTGTCCCCTGCCCACGAGCCGCAAAAGCTTCACACTCTGTCGGGAACCTTGTTGGGGCACGCCAAACTCTATACGGATATGACGCTGTATGAGAATCTGCGCTTTTTTGCAGGGCTTCACGGATTTGATGACAATGACGCTTTGGAACGTTCTTCTTTTCTCCTTCACAAGCTGGATATCTGGGAAGCCCGAGACATGCTGGTGAAGGATTTGACAACCGGTGTGCTTCGTCGAGCTTCTTTGGCCCGAGCCTTGATGCACCGACCGCAGATACTGTTGGTGGATGAACCCTCCGGTGGTTTGGATTTGGAAGCAGCGGATGCCATTCAAGAGTTACTTTCCTGTGTAGGCGCGGAAGAGGGTGTTACCTTATTTCTGTGCAGCTCCAATATGGCTTTTGCACAAGTGCTCTGTGAGGGGTTTGCGATACTGCGTCAAGGGATGTTGTTGGCACGTGGTTCTCTGGAAACACTGCGTCAGGGAGCAGGAGTGGGGTTCCGAGCGCGGCTGCGACTGAGCGAGGAAAGTCCTGCCCCAGTCGGGTTTAGTCGAGTGGGGGACGCTTGGGAACGCGAGATCGAAAGCCGCGAAGATATGCCGAAGATTATCACACAGGCTGTAGAGAACGGGTTGCAGCTGTATGAAGCACAGCTTGTGCAGCCCACCTTAAAAGAGATTTATACCGCCTGGTTGGAAGGCGGTCGAAAGAAGGTGACGGAAGAAGATGGAACGTCAAACGAAGCCCCAGAGGATGGAGAGCTCTGGGAGGAGGAATTCCCGGAGGGAGCCTCTGAAGAGGAGCTCGACGGAGAGGAGAGTTTCGGAGAGGAATCCGGTGGAGAGGACGAGTCAGGAACGGCCCCAGAGGAGGAGTTCGCTGGAGAAGGAACGCCCTCAGAAGAGATTTGACCTTCATCGAATGTTTTCGTCCGCGGAAATTGTGCTAGTGGGCAAGGATTTGGGAATGATCTGGCGGGATAAGGGAACTCGTACGATCTTGATGCTTTTGCCAGCTGTTTTAGCAGTGGCATTGCCTTTGATGTATTCCGTAGCCATCAGTTTTCTTCCTGCGGACGGATCCATTGTCCTGCCTGAGAAGCTTGCGGAAATTGTAGGTGGGTTGGAAAATGTGGGTCCGCGCCGGCAGTGGATGGCTGCTTTTACCACGCTGCTTTGTCCGATGCTGTACCTTTGCGTGCCAATTATATGTTCCGTCACAGCGGCATCTCGTGTGTTTGTGGGGGAGAAGGAGGGGGATACCTTAGAGACTCTTATGCTCTCCGCTATGGATGTGAAATCTTTACTCCACGCTAAAATCACATGTTGTACGCTGTTGTCAGTAGCAATTTCTGTTCTGGCTTTCATTGCCTTTGCCATCACGGCTTCTGTGGCAGATATCCTTATGGGCGCGCCATTTTTCCTCAACCTGGAATGGCTTGTCTGCTTGGTGCTGTTGACACCTACCATTGCGCTTTTTTCAGTGGTATTTGTCAGTTGGGAATTGCCCCGCGTGCATTCTTCGGGAGAGGCAATGCAGACTATGGGGTACTTAATGCTCCCGCTGCTCTTGCTCTATCTTGTGCAGTTTACGGGAGTGTTTCGCATTACAGTTCTATTTCTCTTGGTTGTGACGGTATTGTTGGCTGTGCTGTCTGTGGTGCTTTTCAATGTGACCAGTCGTCAATTCCAACCGGACCGTCTGTTTGCCCATTTCCAAGAGGAATGAGATAGTCGTTGTAGGTGGTTGGCGCTTCGTCGGCTGTTTTCTTGACAAGGAGTGCTAAATCTGCTACATTAAATAAGTTATTGAAGAAATTCCAGGAAAGGAAGCGGATAGATTATGGAGATCCATTACACGCCCAAAGGCGTATGTTCCCGAAAGATTGACATTGTGGTGGAAGACGGTGTGATTCAGTCCGTTAAGTTCACTGGCGGTTGCAGTGGCAATACCCAAGGTGTGGCTGCTCTGGCTCAGGGAATGAAGGTCAAAGAGTATCTGGAGCGCTGCAAAGGAATTCACTGCGGTGCACGGCCCACTTCTTGTCCGGACCAGCTGGCTCAGGCTTTGTCCCAAGCTGTGGAAGAAGGCAGCATTTCCCTGTAATCTTGCAGGTTATCCGCCAGAAATCCATGTAATAGAAAAAGCCCTTCCCACTCTGAAGAGAGAGGGAAGGGCTTTTTGTGTCCCGGGGTCAATCAGGCCCCGGTCTCACCCTGTGAGTGAGAGGTCAGGCTTTAGCAGCCGCAGCCGCAGTTGCCGCAGCCGCAATCGCTATTGGTGCTAGCGCCGCAGCCACCGAAGCCGAAACCGTTGCCGCCGCAGCAGCACAGCAGGATGAGGATGATGATGAGCCAAGTGCAGTTACCGTTACACATGGAAGATTGCCTCCTTTCGAATTACACTCTATCTTATGGCGCCAGAAAAAAAGTGTTACAGCAGATTCTTTAAATTTGATTTTAAAACATTAAATTCGTTTCAAAAAACTTGAAATCAAGAGATATTTAAAGAAAAAAAGATTTATTCTAAAACATACAGGAATGCATCGAATTGACAGGAAGGTCAAATAGCGTATAATTAAAGTCAAAGAAAGTCAAAGGCAAACTAAAGAGCCTTTGAGGGAGTGGTGAAAGGATATGCGTATCAGTGACAGTGTTGCACAATATATTTTAGACCTACTAAACCAGGCAGATGGCACTGCTGAGATTCAGCGGAATGAGTTGGCAAATTATCTCGGTTGTGTTCCCAGCCAGATCAATTATGTATTGACTTCCCGGTTTACCCCGGAGCAAGGTTATATTGTAGAGAGCCGTCGGGGAGGCGGTGGGTATATTCGCATCACACGGATGCGGCTTTCCAAAAACGATATGATCATGCATATTGTCAATAGCGTTGGGGATAGTCTAGATGCCGCCACAGCTCGTGCTATGACAGGTAATCTGCTGCAAAATGGTATGCTGGATGAATCGTCCGCCGGGCTGATTCGCGCCGCCTGCTCTGAGCATTCGTTATCTGCTGTGCCCAAAGAGATTCGAGATATGGTGCGTGCAGCAATCTATAAGAACATGTTGTTGGCTACTAGAACATAAGGAGGAATCGTTATGCTGTGTCAATCCTGCGGCAAAAAGACCGCTACTACTCATATAAAGACCATTGTGAACGGCAAGTTGACCGAGTACCATCTCTGTCCGGATTGCGCAAAGCAAAAAGGCTATGGCAATATCTTCTCCAGTTGGGGGATGGACTTTGGCAATCTGCTGGGGGGATTTATCGGAAACGATATTCCCGAAAGCCAGGTGACTCGCTGTCCCACCTGCGGGGTCAGTTTCGACGAGATCACCCAGTCCGGAAAGATCGGCTGTGCGGACTGCTATCAAACCTTCCGCAGGCAACTGCTTCCTGTGATCCAGCGCATTCATGGTACCGCTCGCCATAAGGGCAAAGTCCCCGGCGGGTCCGCTCTGCGGATTACCGGAGGAGAGCATCAGATGATGCCGGTACGGGAATCACCCTTGGATGAGAAACGGCGCCTGTTGAAACAGGCCATTGCCAATGAAGATTTTGAACAGGCCGCTGTACTGCGTGACCAGATCAAGGAGATGGAGAACCATGACTGAAACAGCAAAATGGTATGAGAAGGCCGGCAGCTGCAGCGATGTAGTCTGCAGCACCCGCGTTCGGCTTGCCAGAAACTTAAAACAGTATCCCTTCCCCAGCAGAGCAACTGTCAAGCAGAGAGAGGCTGTGGAGCAAAAGGTCAAAGACGCCCTGCTTTCCGGCAATAGTATTCTGTCCAAGGAGTTTCGTTTTCTCCCTCTGGAAAGTGCATCGGAGGAGGAGGCCGTCTCCTTGGTGGAACGGCACATTGTCAGCCCGGAGTTTATTGCAGACCGGCGGGGCAAGGCAGTGCTCATCTCAGAGGATGAGAGCATTTCCATCATGATTAACGAAGAGGATCACCTGCGCATCCAGGTGTTGCGGGAAGGCATGTCCCTCAAAGAGGCTGCCGAGACCGCTGACCGTATCGACACCCTGCTCAGTGAGTCCTTGGACTTTGCGTACGATCCGGAGTTTGGTTACTTGACCCAATGCCCTACCAACCTGGGTACAGGTATGCGGGCATCCGTGATGCTGCATTTACCCGCATTGACGGAGAACGGAGTAATGCCCCGTATCGCCTCCAACCTCTCAAAACTGGGATTAACCCTGCGAGGTACTTACGGCGAGGGCAGTCAGATTGTGGGGGGCTTGTATCAGCTTTCCAATCAGATCACATTGGGCCTTAGTGAAAATGAGGCCATTGAAAATTTGCGTTCCATCACAGTTCAGCTGATGGAGGAGGAACGCAAAGCCAGGAGTCAGATGAGCCAGTCCATCACCTGGCAGGATAAGATAGACCGAGCCGCGGGCACATTGAAATCAGCCCGGGTGCTTTCCAGCAGTGAATTTATGGAACTGCTTTCCCTGATTCGTTTTGGCTTGTCCACAGGACTGCTGAAGGGACTGAACACCGAGGAGCTAAATGCTTTGATGGTCAATGTTCAGCCTGCTACCCTGATGGCCAAGTCCGGCAAACAGTTAGATCAAAACCAGCGAGATGTTTTGCGGGCTGATATGGTCCGAGAAGTCTGCGCTAAGATAAAGGAGTGAGTATGTATGACTTTCCGTTTTAAAGGATTTACCGAAAAAGCAAACAATGCCATGAACCTGGCAATCTCCTCTGCTCAGGAGCTGGGTCATGATTATGTGGGCAGTGAACATGTGATGCTGGGCCTTTTGAAAGAGGGGTCCGGAGTGGCATATACCGTGTTGAACAAATTGGGTGTCACCGCTGAAAATTATGAGAAGCTCATTCAAGAGCGAATCGGCACTGGGGAGCCTACGTCTCTTTCCCCGGAGGATTTCACGCCCAGGACCAAGAGGATTCTTCAGGTGGCCGCAGTGGCAGGCGCACAGTTGCACAACGCCTATGTAGGGACAGAGCATTTGCTCATTGCCATCATTGAGGATGGCCAGAGCTACGCCATGCGGTTCTTGGAGATTCTGGGGGCGGATCCCCGGCAGATTTTGGGAGAGCTGTCCGCAATGCTCAATAACACCAGCTTTTCCAAGCAGGGAGAATCCAGACCCGGCGCAGGGGAGGAGGCTTCCCAGGGCAACGGCAAAGCGTTGGAGCAATTCGGACGGGATCTGACCAAGCTGGCTGCTCAAAACAAGATTGACCCTGTGATCGGACGGCAGAATGAGATTGAACGTGTGATCCAAATTCTGTGCCGCCGCACTAAGAACAATCCCGTGCTGATCGGCGAGCCCGGTGTGGGCAAAACTGCTGTGGCAGAGGGATTGGCTCTGAAAATCCAGGCGGGCGAGGTCCCCGAGCTGCTGAAGAATAAACGGTTGATCTCGTTGGATCTCACCGGAATGGTGGCTGGCACCAAGTATCGTGGAGACTTTGAGGAGCGGATCAAGTCCGCAATTGACGAGGTAAAAGCTGACGGCAACATCATCCTCTTCATTGATGAGCTGCATACGATTATCGGTGCTGGCGCTGCGGAAGGTTCGGCAGACGCTGCCAACATCTTGAAGCCCGCTTTGGCTAGGGGCGATTTCCAGGTGATTGGCGCAACTACCATCAACGAGTACCGCAAGCACATTGAGAAGGATGCCGCGTTGGAGCGTCGATTCCAGCCTGTCATGGTGGGCGAGCCTTCTGAGGAAGAGGCTGTGCAGATCTTGAAAGGTCTGAAGGATCGCTATGAGGCTCACCATAAGGTGACCATTACCGATGAGGCCATTGACGCCGCTGTGAAGCTGTCCGCCCGGTATATCGCGGACCGTTACCTGCCCGATAAGGCGATTGACCTCATTGACGAGGCTGCCTCCCGTGTCCGTCTGCGTACTTTCACTGCACCTGCCGATTTGCAGGATCTAGAAAAACAGGTGAAAGATATTGAGATTGATAAAGCGGCTGCAGTCAACGCCCAGGACTTCGAGCGGGCTGCCTCCCTGCGGGATAAGGAAAAGGAGCTGCAGGAAAAACTGGAGCGTGCCAAGGATGAGTGGTCTGCTAAGAACGAACGCAGCAACAGTGTGGTGGTGTCCGGTGACATTGCGGATATTGTGTCCATGTGGACCGGTGTTCCGGTGACTCAGCTGACCGAAGAGGAGAGCCAGCGCCTGCTGCGTCTGGAGGACACCTTGCATCAGCGTGTCATTGGTCAGGAGGAAGCAGTCTCTGCCATTGCCAAGGCTATCCGCCGGGGTCGTGTGGGCTTGAAAGATAAGAACCGTCCTATTGGCTCGTTCATCTTCCTTGGCCCCACTGGTGTGGGCAAGACGGAGCTCTGCAAGGCTCTGGCTGAGGCCATGTTCGGCGACGAGAAGGCCATGGTTCGCTTTGATATGTCCGAGTATATGGAGAAGCATACAGTCTCCCGGCTGGTGGGTTCTCCTCCTGGATATGTGGGCTATGACGAAGGTGGTCAGTTGACCGAGGCTGTGCGCACCAAGCCCTACTCTGTGGTGCTGTTTGATGAGATCGAAAAGGCCCATCCGGATGTGTTCAACATTCTGCTGCAGATTTTGGAAGATGGCCGTGTGACGGATTCCCAGGGGAAAACTGTGGACTTTAAGAACACCGTGATCATCATGACCTCCAACGTGGGAGCTCGGCTCATCACAGAAAAGCAGAAAAGCCTGGGATTTAGCCAAGAGGAATCCCAGAGCGCTTCGGAGGAGGCCGACTTCGAAAAGACGAAGGAACTGGTCACCAGTGAACTGAAAGCTCTGTTCCGTCCTGAGTTCCTGAACCGTGTGGACGACATCATTGTGTTCCATAAACTCACAAAAGAGGACACTCAGAAGATTGCTCAAAAGATGCTTTCCACTCTGCAGCGCAAGCTGGAGGAGATGGATATCACCATGAGCTTCACCGATGCGGCAGTGGCAGCTGTGGCAGAGAAAGGATACGATCCCAGCTATGGTGCTCGTCCTTTGCGCAGAGTGATTCAGAACCAGGTGGAGGATCCCATCTCTGAAAAGATGCTGGAAGGTGCTGTCACTGCAAATAAGGCATATTCCTGCGATTATCGCGATGATAAATTCGTCTTTGAGCCGGCTCCGGAAACTTCTGTTGAGGAACCTTCCCAAAGCTCCACTGACGAATAATGGGTACTGAGGAAAAGATGTAAGGAGAAAGTTATATATAGAAGCGCCCGATCCTGGGATTACTCCTGGGACCGGGCGCTTTCGCTTTTTACCGTTTGAAGCAGGTGGCAATATGTTTTTCGCATTGAGGGGGCGAGTAGATAAATTCATCCATGTGATCGCCCTGAAAGAAGTATTCTGGGGGAGAGGGTCGTTTCGGTTCCGGGTCAAAGGTTTCAATGATAATCAGTTTTACCTTCATCCGAGTGGGGAGAATACTTTTGATAAACACGCTGGCCTGTTGACCGGGATAGATATTCTCTTTAATCTCAGCCAATCCTGCCAGATTGGGAGCCAGCTCCACAAAAACGCCATAGCTCTCCACACTGCGAATGATTCCTCCCACAGTTTCACCCGGTCGGAACTTTTTGGCGTTTTCCTCCCAGGTTCCCAGCAATTCCTTGTGGGTCAGGGTGACGCGGCTGCGCTCTCGACTTTTTACAACCGCACGGATATCCATTCCCACCAAAAAGCGCTCTCGAGGATGTTCGATGCGTGAGACGGAGATGGAGTCGATGGGCAGCAGGGATACAATCCCGCAGCCGATGTCTGCAAATACGCCGAATGGTTCAATGTGAGTGACTCTGGCGTCGATGACATCTCCTGGGGAGAGGGAGCAGATGAATTCATCCCTGCATTTTTCTTGGGCGGCTCTCCGGGAGAGCAATGCGGTGATCCTGCCGTATTCGTCCCGGATGAAATCCTGCACCACAAAGCATACTGGACGGTTGACCCGGGAGAGGATGGCGATATCCCGCACAGCGCCCTCCCGAATCCCCAATGCGCCCTCCTCCCGGGGGATCAGCCCCCGCATGAATTTCAGATCTACGATCAAATTGTGCTTGCTGTCACACATGGAAGCTTTGGCCTCCAAGATCTTCCCGTCCCGCATGGCCTCCGCCAAGGAAGCGGGCGTCTGCAGCGAGGCCCGGTTCTCAAAGGTGTCTAGCAGATGTCCTTCTGGATGAAACCGCATTTTCCGTTCTTCCTTTCTCTGGGCTCCCGGCCCTTCCTGTGTAGTGGTACAAACATCTATATGGCGGCAGTCCTGGGAAAATGCCGGGGAGAGGTTGCATATTTCCCGCCCATAAGGTAAAATGATACGCGACGCAACTTGCGAGAGAAAGGAATTGAACATCATGAAGCAAAAGATTCTAGCAGGGATTAGTGCCCTGCTGTGTGCCTGTCTGCTCTGTGCTTGTGGTAACACTGGTGAAGCCACTCCTGCCACCACAGTGATCGGGACAGAGGATACCCTGGTCTCCCAGGACCAGTTGACTCCAAAGGAAAATGGAAAGGCCATTGGATATCAGCTGGAGATGCCTGAGGAGGGCGAGGAAATTGCCGTTATCACTATGGAGACGGGAGAGGTGATCAAGCTACGCTTTTTCCCGGATGAAGCTCCGAAAACCGTGTACAATTTTAAACTTCATGCCTTGCAGGGGTATTACGACGGGTTGACCTTCCATCGCGTGATCGAAAACTTCATGATCCAAGGCGGCGATCCCAACGGGAATGGCACCGGGGGAGAGAGCGTCTGGGGAGAGGCCTTTGCCGATGAGTTCAATAAGAATCTGTTGAACATTGACGGGTCAGTTTCCATGGCAAACTCGGGAGCCAACACCAATGGCAGCCAGTTCTTTATCAATGCCACTGGCGGCATGACCTCAGATTGGGATTATTTCCAGCAGGTCTATGACCAGTATAAAGAAAATGCGGAAACCTACGACGCTATGGGCGTCAACACCGTTGACATGAGCAAGGTCAACGACAAGTACAAAAAGCTCTATGAGGAAGAGGGCGGTAACCCCAGCTTGGATGGGTACTACTCCACTGCAGGCACTGGGCACACAGTCTTTGCCCAGGTGTTTGAGGGAATGGAAAACGTGTACGCTCTTTCTCAGGTGGATACGGACGGCAGTGATAAGCCTGTGGAAGACATGGTGATCCAGTCTGTTGAGATCGTCGCCTACGAAGGGTGAAAAATTCCATAGAACGAAAGAAAACCCCGGAGAGTCTATCTCCGGGGCTTTTTGTTTAGGTGCTTATTCCTCTTTTTCAGTCTCTTGCTGTTCCTCCACTTGGGAGAGCTTGTAGGAGAGAATCATCATGCTGTCATTCATGTGGACATTCTCCACAATGGCGTCCGGGTGTTTCATAGTGATGTCATCGTGGCTGAAATTCCAGAAGACGTGGATGCCAAGGTCATAGAGCTTGTCAGAGACTGCTCCCACCTGTTCCTGGGGAATGCAGAGAATGGCCATCATGGGATGGTGTTCCTGATAGAACTGCTCCACTGTGGCGTAATCCAGAATTTCCAGATCGTTAATTTTACCGCCGATGACTCGCTTGGCGTTATCAAACACTCCAATCAAGGAAAAGCCCAGCTGTTCAAAAGGCATGTGGCCTGCAATAGCTTTGCCCAGGTTACCAGCGCCAATCAGGATACAGGGATAGCGCTTTTGAATGCCCAGGATCTTTTCGATTTCCCCGCAGAGCTGAGGCACGTTATAGCCGTACCCCTGTTGTCCAAAGCCTCCAAAGCAGTTGAAATCCTGACGGATTTGAGAGGCAGTGAAGCCCATCTTTTCAGAGAGCTCTTTGGAGGAGATGCGGGTTTCGCCCTTCTTGCCCAATTCGCTAAGAAAGCGGTAATACCGGGGCAGGCGGCGGATCACCGACATGGAGACGTTCTGTTTTTTAGGGTTCATTTACGGTTACTTCCTGTTGAACAAATTTTCAAAACGGATCACAACATTTGCCGAAGGTTTTCGTCGATTGCGCGGAGGAAACCTTCCGTATCAGCCTTGTGGATCTCAGGCAGGGTGGACATGGCAGCCAGATCTCCGGTCATAACACCACTCTCAATGGTAGAAATGGTGGCAGCTTCCAGCTTGTTGGCGAAATCCACCAAGGCATCGTTGCCGTCCAGCTCACCGCGCTTGCGCAGGGCGCCGGTCCAGGCGAAGATAGTTGCCACAGAGTTGGTGGAGGTGGTCTCGCCCTTCAGGTATTTGTAATAGTGGCGCTGTACGGTGCCGTGAGCAGCCTCATATTCGCAAGTGCCGTCGGGAGCTACCAGGACGGAGGTCATCATGGCAAGAGAGCCGAAAGCAGTAGCGACCATGTCGCTCATCACATCGCCATCATAGTTCTTGCAAGCCCAAATGTAACCGCCTTCGCTGCGGATGACACGGGCCACAGCGTCATCGATCAAGGTGTAGAAGTATTCGATGCCGGCCTTTTGGAACTTCTCCGTATACTCTTGATCGTAAATCTCCTGGAAGATATCCTTAAACCGATGATCGTATTTTTTGGAGATGGTATCCTTGGTGGCAAACCACAGATCCTGTTTGGAGTCCAATGCAAAGTTAAAGCAGGAACGCGCAAAGCTTTCGATGCTCTTGTCAGTGTTGTGGACGCCCTGGATGATGCCGGGACCGTCAAACTGATGAATCAAGTAGGTTTCCTGAGTGCCATCGTCCTTGGTGACAAGCAGTTCCGCCTTGGCTCCAGCAGGTACCTGGGCCTCGGTGTTCTTGTAGACATCACCGTAAGCGTGACGGGCAATGGTGATGGGCTTTTTCCAGCCAGGAATAAAGGGAGTGATGCCGCGCACCAAAATGGGGGTGCGGAACACGGTGCCGTCCAAAATGGCACGGATAGTGCCGTTGGGGGATTTCCACATCTCTTTCAGATGGTACTCTTCCACACGAGCAGCGTTGGGAGTGATGGTTGCGCATTTGACTGCCACACCGTATTTCTTGGTGGCAATCGCGGAATCCACGGTCACCTGATCGTCTGTCTTGTCCCGATTTTCCAGGCCAAGGTCATAATATTCGGTGTTGAGGTCCACATAGGGGAGCAGCAGAATGTCCTTGATCATTTTCCAGATCACACGGGTCATTTCGTCGCCGTCCATCTCCACCAGAGGTGTTTTCATGGGGATCTTTTGAAACTCTGCCATAGCTGTAGTCTCCTTTATGTAAGAATCATTCTGCCTTGCCCTTGGTATAGTTGAGCAGGCCGCCAGCAATCACCATAGCACGCTGGCGCTTGGTCAGCTGAGCCTCCACCGGGATGGTGATGCCTTTGGTTACATCTTCCAGGGTCACTTGATTGCCCTGTTCCAACTCCTTTTTGATGTGGGGCAGACGCAGGTCATCCATTTGATCAATGCGGTCATAGTCGTCCTCATTCACAAACTGCAGAGGAATTAAGCCCATGTTGGCCAGGTTGGCGCAATGAATACGGGCATAGGACTTGGCCACCACAGCCTTGACACCAAGGTACAGAGGCACCAGTGCAGCGTGCTCTCGAGAGGAGCCCTGACCGTAGTTGGAACCGCCGATCACAATGCCGCCGCCTTCTTTCTTGCAGCGCTCGGGGAACTCCTTGTCGCATACGCCGAAGCAGAACTGGGACAGGTAAGGAACATTGGAACGATAGGGAAGAATCTTGGAACCTGCGGGCATGATATGGTCCGTAGTGATGTTGTCACCCACCTTGAGAATGGCCTTTTTCTCAATAGAGTCAGGCAGCGGCTCGGAGATGGGGAAGGGCTTGATGTTGGGGCCACGCTGGACCTCTACGGTTTCCATCAGGGCTTCTTCCACAGGGGGTTCCACCATATTGTCGTTGATGAGGAATGCCTCGGGCATGGAGATTTCGCTTTCTTCTCCCAAAGTGCGGGGGTCAGTGAGAACACCGGCCAAAGCAGAGGCAGCAGCGGTCTCCGGGCTGACCAGATAGACCTGAGCATCAGCAGTGCCGCTGCGGCCTTCGAAGTTCCGGTTAAAGGTCCGCAGGGAGACGCCGCCGGAGTTGGGGGATTGTCCCATGCCAATGCAGGGACCACAGGCACATTCCAGAATACGGGCGCCGGCAGCGATCATATCAGCCAGAGCGCCGTTGAGAGCCAGCATATTGTATACCTGCTTGGAGCCGCATCCGATGGTCAAGCTGACATCGGGATGAACGGTGCGTCCCTTGAGAATGGATGCCACTCGCATCATATCCAGATAGGAGGAGTTGGTGCAAGAACCGATGCAGCACTGGTCAATGTGGATGGGTCCCAGCTCGGTGACAGATTTTACAGCGTCGGGGCTGTGGGGGCAGGCGGCCAAGGGCTCCAGGGTGGACAGGTCGATATCAATGATCTCGTCGTAGACGGCATCCTCATCAGATTTCAGCTCTTTCCAACAGTCGCCCCGGCCCTGAGCTTCCAGGAACTGGCGGGTGATCTCGTCAGAGGGGAAAATAGAGGTGGTAGCGCCCAACTCGGTACCCATATTGGTGATGGTGGCACGTTCCGGCACCGAGAGTGTCAGGATACCTTCCCCGCCATACTCGATAATTTTGCCCACGCCGCCTTTGACGCTCATGCGGCGGAGAACCTCCAGAATGACGTCCTTGGCGGAAACCCAGGGGGAAAGCTTGCCGGTGAGGTTAATCTTTGTCATCTTGGGCATATTGATATGATACTCACCGCCACCCATAGCCACGGCCACATCCAGGCCGCCAGCGCCAAAGGCCAGCATGCCGATGCCGCCGCCGGTGGGCGTGTGGCTGTCGGAGCCGATCAGGGTTTTACCGGGAATTCCAAAGCGTTCCAGGTGGACCTGATGGCAAATACCGTTGCCGGGCCGGGAGTAATAGATGCCATGTTTTTTTGCCACGGACTGGATATAGCGGTGGTCATCGGCGTTTTCAAAGCCGCTCTGCAGAGTGTTATGGTCAATGTAGGCCACACTGCGCTCTGTCTTTACCCGTGGTACGCCCATGGCCTCAAACTGCAAATAGGCCATGGTTCCCGTGGCGTCCTGGGTCAAAGTCTGGTCGATGCGCAGGCCGATATCCTCGCCCACATTCATCTCGCCGCTGACCAGATGGTCCGCAATGATTTTCTGTGCGATTGTCTTGCCCATGATGATCCTCCTTGTCCTAGATTGAAATAGAAGTGCCTTTTCTGTATGAATTCAATGAAACTCTAAAATGTATTATCGCTGAAAAAGGATACTCTGTCAACATTTTGTCAGGTTTTTCCCGCTAGAAAGCCCCAACGGTCTGCGTTTACAGGAACGCAAATTCCTTCAAGAAGAAAATCAGAAGGAACATGGTGCCAATGGAGAAAATAGAGCTAAAAACTACCAGCTGACCGGCGAGTTTGTCGTCCCCACCCATCTGCTGAGCCATAGTGAACGAGGATACCGCGATGGGGGAACCAAATACAGTTAGCAGTACCGCCAGCGGTGCTCCCCGAAAGCCAAGCATCAAAGCAATGCCCAGGAACAGTGCAGGGAATACCAACAGCTTTGCAACTAATACAATGGAGGTTTCCTTGATGTAGCGACCCACATCCCCAAAGCTGAAAGAAGCTCCTAGAATCACAAAGGCCAAGGGAGTGGCGATTCCAGCCAAATCCTCCATGGTGTCGTAAAGTGGAGTGGGGAGGGGGACTTGGAATACCACAAAGAGAATCCCCAATACTGAGGCGATAATCAAGGGATTTGTGATAATGCCGATGAGGATTTTTCCGATGTTGAGACGCTTGCCGTTAAACACCTCCAAAGAGACCACAGCCAGTACGTTGTACATGGGGATAATCACCGCAATCAAAATGGAGGCCAATCCCGCTGCAGTACTACCAAACAGAGCGGTGCTGATGGGGATGCCGAATAGCACAAAATTGCTTCGGAACATTCCCTGCAACATCACGCCCCGCCGGGAGTTATCTTTTTCCAACAGGATGGCAAGGCAAAGAGAGAGCACGAATTGAATCAACACACCTGTTATAGCGTAAAGCAGCAGATGAGAGTTGAAGCTCTCTGCCAGTTCCGTGTTGTAGATATTGCAGAACACCAGCAGGGGAAGAAAGATTTTGAAAATTACCTTGTTCACCTGCTTGATGGAGGTTTCATTCATCAAACCTGTCAATTTGATGACATAACCCACAGCCATCAGCAGGAACAGCGGCAGCACAATCTCCAAAGATAGGATCAGACTGTCCGTCATAAACCACCCACTCCTAAACCCAAAATGATGGATACAATTATAGCACCATTGGGGAGGATAGGCAAATGGAAAAACCACCTGTTGTACTGGATAAAAGAAAACAAACGCTTTTTACTTGCCCAAAAAGCGATCCGATGGTATAATAAAAAAGTCTCTCTATGAGATGACGTTTTTCTCGAATACTGTATGATTGCGCTGTTTTTCTGGCAGACTATCCACTGTAAAGGAGGATGCTGCCATGAAAAAGGATGAGAACAAGAAACGCCGCCCGTTGAACAGTTTGGAAGAACCGGAGTCCGAGACGCAGACGGAAGAACTTCCGGCTGACGGCCACCCGCTGATTCAGGATGGCTCGGTTACAACCCGATGCAATGGGCGGACCATTCATTGCCTGACTATCATTGGGCAGATCGAAGGGCACTATATTCTGCCCTCGCAGAACAAGACCACCAAATATGAACATGTGATCCCCCAGATTGTGGCTGTGGAGGAGGATCCTCGAATTGATGGACTGTTAATGCTGTTAAACACTGTGGGTGGCGATGTGGAGGCCGGCTTAGCTCTAGCGGAGCTGGTAGCCGGGATGAAAAAGCCCACGGTCTCCCTGGTGCTGGGCGGAGGTCACTCTATTGGAGTGCCTTTGGCTGTGGCGGCGAAGCGGTCGTTCATTGCGGAATCTGCCTCTATGACCATTCATCCAGTGCGCATGAACGGGCTGGTTTTGGGGATCCCTCAGACGTTGGAATACTTCCAGCGGATGCAGGATAGGATCACAAAGTTTGTGACTCAGAACTCCAACATGACAAAGGATCGCTTTATGCGGCTTGCCATGAACACCAAAGAGCTGGTGATGGATGTGGGCACGGTTTTGGATGGTCCTGCCGCTGTGGAGGAGGGATTGATCGACTCCCTGGGTTCGCTCTCCGATGCCATGGATTGTCTTGGCAAGATGATCGACCGGGAACGTCGGCGCAAAAAGCCTGTCGCAAAGAAGAAAAAAGCAGAGTGACAATTCGGCGGTGCATCCGCCGTTACATAGGAGGAGATTTATGACCATTTTTGAAGCTATTATCCAGGGAATTATCCAAGGCGCCACAGAGTTTTTGCCCGTGTCCAGCAGTGGACACCTGTCGATTTCCAAGCATGTTTTTGGAATTGAACTTCCTGGCATTTTGTTTGATGTGATGCTTCACCTGGGTACGCTGCTTGCGGTAGTGTTTGTTTACCGCGAGTTGATTTGGCGGCTTATCAAGGAGTTCGGTTCCCTGTGCGTGGACATTGCTCACCGCAATTTCAAGTGGAGTGAAATGAATCGTGATCGCCGGCTGTTGTTTATGCTGGTGATTGGTTTGTTGCCGCTGTTCCTGCTGTTTTTGCCCATCCCTGGAACGGGCTTGGATGTAAAGGGTTTGTCCGATTACCTGGGTTCCGACTCTGACATTGTGGTGGAAGGCTTGGCACTTTTGGCCACCAGCGCTCTGCTCTTTGCGGGGATTGCAGCAAACAAGCGTGTGAAGGAGACCACTCGCCGGAAGGATGCATCCGGCCGTGGGGTAAAGAGCAACGGTCGCAAAAAGATTCACACCGTGGATGCTTTGCTCATTGGCATTACTCAGTGCATTGCCGCTGTGTTCCCGGGACTTTCCCGGTCCGGGTCCACACTTTCTGTAGGATTGCTGCGTGGGATCAATCAGCAGACAGCGCTGGATTACTCCTTTGTGTTGGGCATTCCGTCCATTGCAGCAGCGGCATTGGTCTCTGTGTTTGACATGGGTGACCAGGCAGGGGCTGTAGGAGCTGCCCCGCTGATCGCTGGAGTGATCACCTCTGCAGTTGTGGGTTTTTTGGCGATCAAATTGCTCAAATGGATTGTCACCACCAATAAGCTGCACATTTTCGCATTTTACACCTTGATTGTAGGTGCCCTGGTGGTGATTATCGGTATCATCGAACATATCACAGGGAACAACCTGTTTACAGGTTTGCCTCTGTAAGAGGTTCGGTTTGGAAAGTGAAAGGTACGGGAGATCGGAGGGAGAACTTTGCCCGCGAACACAAAAAGAAATACATCGTCTACCAAGAAGAAGCCGGCATCCAAGAGGACCTCGCCGGCCTCTTCCACGAGAAAAACCAGGAGCAGTTCCGGAAATTCCCGGAGTGGAAAACGCACCCAGGATACCCATTTAACAGCGGAGGCCATTCGTCAAAAGAATCAGATTCGTGCGGTGGTACTGTTTGCCTGTGCGATTTTGCTGGGGTGCTTGGTGCTGATCCCCGGCGATAACCTTTGGCGTTGGGCTCACGACGCCATTTTGGGCATTTTTGGAAGCTGGGCTTTGTTGTGGCCTGTCCTCATGATCTACGTGGCAGTGATCACAGCCATGGAAAAGCCCAGGGGTTCCATCGGCGGCAAGGTTTGGATGACGGTGGCGGTCATTGTGCTGTTTTGTGCCACAGGTTTTATCTTTGGATCCCAAAAGATTCCCGAGGGCTTGAATTTCTGGCAGTACATAGTCCATTTGTATACAGAAAATTCCGGCACAGCCGGAGGCGTGGTGGGAGGCCTGTTAGGCCTGCCCTTAGTTCGGGCAGCCGGCCAGGTGGGGGCCAGGATTATCATTGTGCTGCTGCTTTTTGTGGCAGTGATGATCCTTACCGGCACAACTTTGGTTGGACTGTTCCGCACCATTAAGCGTCCGGTGGACATGGTCAGTGAAGGACTGGAGAGTGCCCGGCAGCGCCGGGAAGAGGAGCGGCTGATTTTAGAGCGGGACTCTCAAATTGACGTTCCTTTGGAGGATCAGATGCCCGCCCATCCTGTTCGCGCAGAAACTCCCGCTGGACTGTTCCCGCCTCCGCCGGAAAAGAAGAAACCTCCCAAAAAGAATGAGAAGTTGGAGCGGCTGAAGGCTGCTTTTGGAGTGGAGGAATCCATCCAGGACGACAGACCTTCCCCGGTGGAAGATCATCCGGCTCCCTCGGCTGCTCCTGCAGCAGCTGTACAGGTGGAGGAGCCCTCTCCTGCGGAGAAGCAGGTGGAAGAGGGAACCCAGGCTCTGGAACGAGCTCTGGAGGAGATTGAGGAGATGCACATTCCCGTGCCTCCGGTGGAAACGGTACGCTCTCCTGCACAAAGGGAAACACCGAATTTCGGGGCTGCTCCAGCTTCTGGATTGCCGTCAGAAAAGCCTGCAGTACCTGATGAGGTGAAGGAACTTACCACTAAATTCATGGAGCAAAAGGAGCAGAACGATCGCAAGGAGGCCACTTCTGCTCAGCAGGCCTTGTATCAGGCGGCTGATCCGGCCAAGACTTACTGTTTCCCGCCGGTGAGCATGTTGGCGGTCAGTCCCCAGGGAAATCCGTCCCAGGAGACGGAAGAACTGCAGACCAACGGTCGAATTCTGGTGGATACTTTAAAGAGTTTCGGTGTGCAGACAAAAATTTTGGATATCTGCCGTGGCCCTGCGGTTACTCGGTATGAGATTCAGCCCGCTGCCGGTGTGAAGATCAGCAAGATCACCAATCTCTCCGATGATTTGGCATTGAATCTGGCTGCTACCGGTGTGCGTATTGAGGCGCCCATTCCTGGGAAAGCAGCGGTGGGAATTGAAGTGCCCAATAAATCCCGGAGCACGGTGCGCATGCGGGATCTAGTGGAGTCCAATTCCTTCCAGTCCTCAAAGAGCAAGCTTTCTGTGGCCCTTGGCAGGGATATTGCGGGCCAGCCCGTGGTTGCGGATTTGGCCAAGATGCCTCATTTGCTGATTGCGGGTACAACGGGATCCGGTAAATCTGTGTGCATCAACTCCCTGATTATCAGCATGCTTTATAAAGCTTCTCCGGATGAAGTGCGGTTCTTGATGATTGATCCCAAGGCTGTGGAATTGACCGAGTACAACGGCATGCCCCACATGTTGGTCCCCGTGGTGACGGATCCTCGAAAGGCTTCCGGTGCCCTGGGATGGGCTGTGTCCGAGATGATGAAGCGCTATAAGATCTTTTCCGAATGTAATGTGAGAAACTTGAAGGGGTATAATTCTCTGGCAGAATCCCAGAATTATCAGGATGAAAACGGCCAGCCTATGCCTGCGATGCCCCAGATTGTCATTATTATAGACGAGCTTGCTGACCTGATGATGGCTGCTCCCAAAGAGGTGGAGGATTCCATCTGCCGGTTGGCGCAGTTGGCTCGTGCCGCTGGAATGCACTTGGTCGTAGCCACTCAGCGTCCCTCTGTGGACGTGGTGACAGGTTTGATTAAAGCCAACATTCCCAGTCGGATCGCTCTGACTGTTTCCAATGCAGTGGATTCCCGTACCATACTGGATGCGGGCGGTGCAGAGAAATTGTTGGGCAATGGTGATATGCTGTTTGCGCCGGTGGGCGTCACAAAGCCTTTGCGTGTGCAGGGTTGTTATGTGACGGATGAAGAGATCTCCTCCATTGTGGAGTTTGTCAAGAAGACCAAGACCATGGAGTATGACGCAAAGGTCATTGAAGAGATCGAACGCAATGCGGCCAGTGAATCCAAAGGGGATGACAGCTCCGACAATGAAGGCGGGGGAGATCCCATGATCGAGGAGGCCATCAAGTGCGTGGTAGAGGCCGGACAGGCATCCACGTCGCTGCTGCAGAGGCGGCTGCGTCTTGGATATGCCCGGGCTGGACGTCTCATTGATGAGATGGAGCAGCTTGGCGTGGTAGGACCTCATGAGGGTTCAAAACCCCGGCAAGTGTTGATGACCTATGCCCAGTGGATGGAGCGCACCATGCAGCATAGTGGTTCATCCGACGGAGACGAGTAAATGGCTTGGCGGGATGCCCTGCGTGTAGACAAACAGATCAAACGCCGCGCTTTCTTTGAAAAACTGGGATTAGTGGTGTTGTTTCTGGTCATGCTGTTCTTTGTGACGCCTGTGGGACGAACTCTGGCAGATACACTGTACAGGATGTCCGGATTTCAAGGGCCGGTGGAAACGGCGCCTTTGGAAATCCATGTGATCGATGTGGGAAAGGCAGATGCCATGCTGCTCCGCTGTGAAGGGGAAACCGCTTTGTTGGACGCGGGCACCTATGCTTCCGGAGATCGGGTGGTGGACTATCTGCTTCGCATTGGTGTAGAGCAACTGGACTATGTGATTGCATCCCACCCGGACAGCGATCACACTGGCGGGGTGGCACAAGTCTTAGAGGAGCTGCCTGTTGGGGAGCTGGTGGTTTACCCGTGGCCCCAGGAAATGCGCCAGTCCTTGGAGTTCCAAAGTTTGGAAGAGGCTGCCGTGGAGTGTTCGGTTCCAGTGCGGGAAGTAGTGGCCGGAGACAGAATTCCCTTCGGTGGGACAGAGCTCCAAGTACTTGGACCGCTAAAAGTCTATGAGGATACCAACAATTGTTCTCTGGTGCTTCGGTTGGACTATCTGGGCTTTTCGTCACTGTTTTGCGGCGATATTGAAAATAGCGCAGAGCTCGATCTGGTCAAATCTGGATTAGATCTTAATGTGGACCTGTTGAAAGTTGCTCATCATGGCAGTGAGGGGTCCAGCTCACAGCGTTTTTTAGAGGCGGTTTCCCCGGAGGTCGCTGTGATTTCTGTTGGACCTGATAATAGCGAGCTGCCGCGGGAAGAGACACTTGTGCGCCTGGAAGAAGTTGGCGCAAAGATTTATAGAACGGATACGGACGGGGATTTGGTGATCTCCTGGGATGGGGACCAGCTGACCCTGTGGAGTGAATATCATAACACACTGGAAAGGATAGAGGATCCATGAAACAGCTTGTGATTGACCGTTTCGATGGTAAGTATGCCATCTGTACAGACAGCGAAAAGAAGTTCTTTGCTATTGAGTTAGGGGAACTGCCCCAAGGAGCGAAAGTAGGCAGTACTTTGCGTATTACAGAGGAAGGAGAGCTTCAGCTGGCAGAGGAAGCACCTCAGCATTCCAGTGGGAAGAAGCGCTAAGGAGGGAACTTCACATGGGAAAGGTAAAGTATATTATGGGCTGTGTTGCCCACATGGATTATGGTGAGCTGTTCCGGACAGTTGGAAAGGTTCATAAGATTACCGGGAAAAATTCTGTTGGGATTCTGGCAGACGTGGTAAAGTGCGGTATGAAATACGGCGCTGGCTTCAACGATTACCTGCTCTGCGAGTTTTATAACCTCACAGACGCTCAGCGGGCGACTTATATCACCCGCAGTGTCAACAACAGTCTGGTTGCCCTGCTGAACAACAGAGAGTACTACCATTTCTTTGACAACAAAAGTGAGTTCTACCAGACCTTCGCTAAGTATATTGGCCGTGAGTGGCTGGATCTGTCCAAAGCTTCCAAGGAAGACTTTGTGAAATTCATGGAAACCCGGGATCAGATTATGGTGAAACCCGGAGCCTCCAGCGGTGGATTTGGCGTGAACAAGGTCTTTAAGAAGGACTTCCCCTCTGTGGAGGCCATGTATGACAAGCTGAAAGCAGAGGATATTGGCGTGGTAGAGGATGTGCTGCAGCAGCATGAGATCATGAATCAGATGAATTCCCATGCGATCAATACCCTGCGCATCGTGACGATATTGAATGAAACAGGTCCTCATATTGTCTACGCCCATATCCGTATTGGCAACAGCGACCGGCCGGTGGACAACCTCCATTCTGGCGGCATGTTTGCTCCCATTGATTTGGAAAAGGGTGTGATCCAGTATCCCGCCTATGATAAAGCCCGGCACACCTATACGGAGCATCCTCGGACTCATACCAAGATCCAAGGGTTCGCCATTCCCTATTGGGAGGAGGCAAAAGCCATGTGTCTGGAAGCCACCCAGGTTGTGCCTCAGATGCGCTATGTGGGCTGGGACGTGGCAATCACTCCCAATGGCCCTGTGTTTGTGGAGGGGAATAACCTGCCCGGTTACGACATTCTCCAAATGCCCCCCCATACGCCTGACAAGATTGGCATGCTGCCCCGGTTCCGTGAATTTGTGAAAGGGATCTGATGGAAAGAAATAGAAAAGCCCTCGGGAGATTATCCCGAGGGCTTTTTGCTGTGTGTTTTGATCAATGGCTTTTTAGCCGACTGTACGTGAAGCGAAGAGGCATTTTACGTTTTAGGCGCAAACCATCGCCCTCTTTGCGGCGCATATAAACGCTCTGGACGAGACCAATACCAAAATACATACATGCTGCAGAGGAGCCGCCCGCGCTGAAGAAGGGGAGAGTAACACCCATGATGGGCAGCAGTGCCAAGCACATGCCCAGATTGGAGATGGACTGCAGTGCAATGATACCGAAGTAACCAAAGCAGATATACTTTCCCATATCATCCCGGGAAGAATGGGCCACATGGATGATCTTAACCATCAGCAGGAATAGCAATAAGAGGATCAAAGAGCAACCTACAAAGCCCAGTTCCTCCCCGGCCACAGAGAAGATATAGTCGCTTTGCTGGAAGGGGACGCTACTGTCTGCCACACGGCTTCCGTGGAATAGTCCCTGGCCGTTAAACCGGCCGCTGCCAATGGAGATCATTCCTTGATACTGTTGGTAACCGTCGCCCATCTGAATATCTGGATCGTCCAGGTTGAATAGCGCGATAAACCGTAGCTTTTGATAGTCGTCCATGATAAACTGCCAAAGTATCGGCAGGGCGATGAGAACTAGCACACCTAAGATGGCAAAATAGCGAAGCTTTACTCCGGCGGCCAAGCTCATCGCCAGGAACATGGCAAAAAACACCACACCTGCGCCAGTGTCCTTTTGCAGCTGGCAAAGCAGGATGGGCACTAATGCATGGCAACCCAAAAGCACCACATGGGCGGGCATGTTAATGAGATCACGCTTGCGCAAAGTGTCCAGATGTTTGGAGAACGTGAGGGTAAAAAAGATCTTCACCAGCTCGGAGGACTGGAATGTTCTGCCGCCAATATTGATCCATGCCCGAGCATCTACGCCGCCGCTTCCTTGAATGCGCACGCCGAACAGTGAGGTGTAGATCATAAGGAAGATGGAGAAGCCTGCGAGAAGGTACCAGAAATTGGCCAGATCGCTGTAGTCCATCAATGAAATCACGATGGCTCCGGCCACGCCTAAAAGGATGGCAAACAGCTGAGTGCGAAAATAGCTGGAACCGGTGGCATAATCCACACTGCGAAGGAGCACCAAACTGTAGACCGAGACTGCGGCCACAATCATCCAAAGCAGGATATCGGCTTTTTTGATATAGTTCCATATAGACTTAAAACATCGTTTCATCATAACATTCCTATTCTTTCACAAACTGACACCAACTACCCAAACCAATGTCAGCGTAATTATTCGAATTATGTCAAATCATTATAGCATATTGGCGAAGCAGCTTCAAGATTTTTGTTTCGCTCTTTACTATTGGAGGAAGATATTCTATAATAGATCGAGCAAAACAATTATGGCGGCCGGTAACGGCTGAGAAAGGTGACGGGGAACTATGCTTTCAGACATTGAAATCGCTCAGAGCACAACGCTGAGACCTATCACGGATATCGCCAACGAGCTTGGCATCCAAGAGGAGGAGCTGGAGCTTTACGGCAGGTATAAGGCGAAGATTAATGAGCGTGCCTTTGCACGTCTGGCCGAGAAACCCAACGGCAAGTTGGTGCTGGTGACCGCCATCAATCCCACCCCTGCTGGTGAGGGCAAAACCACCACCACAGCCGGTTTGGGCCAAGCCATGGCTAAAATTGGCAAGAAGGCTGTCATTGCGCTGCGGGAACCCTCTTTGGGCCCTGTGTTTGGCATCAAGGGAGGCGCCGCGGGAGGAGGATATGCCCAGGTGCTGCCCATGGAGGATATCAACCTTCATTTTACCGGAGATATGCACGCGATCACTTCTGCCAATAACCTGTGCTGCGCCATGTTGGACAACCACCTCCAGCAGGGAAATACACTGGGCATTGACCCCCGGCGGATTCAGATTAAGCGTTGCCTGGATATGAATGACCGGGCTTTGCGGAATATTGTCATTGGTTTGGGTGGCAAGATCAACGGCGTGCCTCGGGAAGACGGCTTCATTATCACCGTAGCCTCCGAGGTTATGGCAATCCTCTGTCTTGCCAAGGACATGAATGACTTGAAAGAGCGTTTGGGTAATATCTTGATTGCCTACAATTATGCCGGCGAGCCTGTTTACGCCAGGGATATCAAAGCAGAGGGTGCTATGGCAGCTCTGCTGCGGGATGCGGTGAACCCCAATCTGGTGCAGACTATCGAAGGTACTCCTGCCATTATGCACGGAGGTCCCTTTGCGAACATTGCCCATGGATGCAACTCTGTGCGTGCCACTCGTCTGGCATTGAAGTTGGCTGACTATTGCATCACAGAAGCTGGTTTCGGTTCTGATTTGGGCGCTGAAAAGTTTATGGACATCAAGTGCCGTATGGCAGGTCTGACACCTTCCTGCGTGGTAGTGGTAGCCACTGTGCGTGCGCTGAAATACAATGGCGGCGTGCCAAAGGCAGAGCTCGCTGAGGAAAATGTTCCTGCACTAGAAAAAGGCATTGTTAATCTGAAGGCCCATGTTGAGAACATGCAGAAGTTCGGCGTGCCCGTAGTAGTTGCCATCAACCGCTTTGGCACGGACACCGACGGGGAGCTGCAGGTCATTGACCGTTGCTGCCAGGAACTGGGTGTCTCCTATGCGTTGTCCGAAGTGTTTGCCAAGGGCGGCGAAGGCGGCGTGGAGCTGGCTCAGACCATCTGCGATGTCATTGAAAAGAATGAGGGAGAGTCTCATTTTGCACCGATCTATCCTATCGAGGCAACTGTGGAAGAAAAAATCACTGCCATTGCTCAGAAGATCTATGGTGCAAAGGATGTTAGCTTTACAAATGCAGCCCAGAAGTCTTTGAAAGATATCAAAGCGCTGGGTGGCGACGCTATGCCTGTTTGTATTGCCAAAACTCAGTATTCTCTGTCGGATAACGCGAAGCTGCTGGGGCGTCCCACTGATTTCACAATCACCATTCGTGATCTGCGTCTTTCCAATGGCGCCGGTTTTGTGGTGGCGTATGCCGGTGATATCATGACTATGCCCGGCTTGCCCAAGGTCCCCGCCGCTGAGAAGATTGACGTGGACAGCGATGCTGTGATTCACGGTTTGTTCTGATATGGCAGAGCGGTTTATCACGCATTCGCCCGAGGAAACCGCAGCCCTGGCGCAACGTCTTGCGGAGGATCTGAAGGGCGGAGAGGTGCTGGCTTTTACAGGAGGCATGGGTGCCGGAAAGACCGCCTTTACCCGAGGGCTTGTTTTGGGCTTGGGTGCTGGCGACGTGGTTTCCAGTCCCACTTTTGCCTTGGTGAATGAGTACCGTGGCCGCCTGACCGTGGAGCACTTCGATATGTATCGGGTGAACGGATGGGACGACTTGTACTCCACCGGTTTCTTCGATTATTTAGACACAGATTCCGTGTTGGTGATAGAGTGGAGCGAGAATATCGCTGGAGCATTGCCGGACCAGGTAATTTCCATTGACATTCAGCCTGGTGAAGAGGAATCCCAGCGCGTGATCACCATTGATGGATGGAAGGGGGGCGGAACGCCATGCTGACATTGGGAATTGACTCTTCTGCTGCTGCGGCTTCTGCCGCCATTGTGGAAGATGGCAAGCTGTTGGGAGAGTATTACGTCAATACCAAGCAAACCCATAGCCAGACGCTGCTTCCCATGGTGCAAGGACTCTTGGAAACAGTGGGCCATACTTGCCAAGATCTTGATGTTGTCGCTGTATCCCATGGCCCGGGATCCTTCACTGGTGTACGCATCGGAGTTGCCTGTGTAAAGGGAATTGCCTTTTTAAACGAGGTGCCTTGCGTGGGAGTATCCACCTTGGAGGCTATTGCGCAGGGAGGTCTTGCCTGCGAGGGCGCTGTGCTCTGCGCGGTGATGGATGCCCGTTGCGGCCAGGTGTACAACGGGATATTTCAGGTGCAAAATGGGACACTGCAGCGGCTAACAGAGGACCGGGCTTTGTCCATTGAAGCGTTGGAGCAAGAGGTCCGGGAGTATGGAGAGCGTCTTGTGCTTCTGGGTGACGGCGCCGCTCTGTGTCACAGGACTTTCCAAGCTTGGGGTGCACGCCTTGCTCCGGAACCGGTGCGGTTTCAGCGGGCATCCTCTGTGGCACTGCTGGGAGAGGCTGCGGCAAAAGCCGGTAAGACAGTAACTCCCGGGGAGCTTGGTCCGGTTTATCTACGCTTACCCCAGGCAGAACGGGAGTTGAAAGCTCGGTTGGCGAAAGAGAAAGCGTAAGTGGAATAGCTTTACGCTTTGTGGGAAGTGATCTACTAAAATAATCAGGAAGGAGCGTTCGTTATGAAATTGGCCATTGGTTGCGATCATGGAGGCTTTGAGCTGAAGGAAGCCGTGCGAGGGTATTTGGAGGAGCACAATATCTCCTACGAGGATTTTGGTTGCTACAATACAGATTCGGTGGACTATGCTCCTATTGCTGCAAAAGCTGCCCGGTGTGTTGCCGAAGGTGACGCGGATTATGGCATTTTGATTTGCTCCACAGGGATTGGAATTTCCATGGCTGCGAACAAAGTAAAGGGGATTCGGGCTGCGTTGTGTACCAATGAGTTTTGTGCAGAAATGACCCGCCGTCATAACAACGCTAATATCCTGTGTATGGGCGGTAAAGTGGTGGACAAAGAGACTGGTTTGAAGCTTGTGGATATCTTTCTGCACACAGAGTTTGAGGGTGGACGCCATCAGCGCCGCATCGATCAAATTGCCCAAATTGAAGAGGGAACGCTGTAATTCTATCGTTGGGAGGACGATTCGATATGCAAAACTATGAAAATGTTTTCGTTATGGACCACCCGCTGATTCAGCATAAGCTCACGTTTTTGCGTGATGTTTCTACAGGCACCAAAAACTTCCGGGAGCTAGTCAGTGAGATTGCCACATTGATGTGCTATGAAGCTACCCGTGATCTGCCTTTGATGGATGTGGAGACGGTCACTCCCATGCAAAAGACCACCACAAAAGTGATCGCAGGGCGGAAGCTTGCCTTTGTGCCGATTCTTCGGGCTGGTTTGGGCATGGTGGATGGCATGTTGCAGTTGGTACCCTCCGCAAAGGTGGGGCATATTGGCCTTTACCGTGACCATGATACCCTAAAGCCTGTGGAGTATTACAACAAACTGCCCCAGGATATTGAAGAACGCGACGTGATTGTTCTGGATCCCATGTTGGCCACCGGTGGTTCTGCAATTGACGCAATCACAATTGTCAAGCGCAGCCATCCCAAGAGCATCAAATTCCTTTGCATCATTGCAGCACCTGAAGGAGTGGAGGCTTTGGCAAAAGCTCATCCGGATGTGCAGGTTTATTGTGCTGCGGTGGATGACGGTCTCAACGAAAACGGGTATATTTTGCCCGGCTTGGGTGATGCTGGAGACCGCATTTTCGGCACTCTGTAAATGAGAATATGTTTTGAAAGCGCGCTGCGTAGAACACGTGGCGCGCTTTTTAATTGTGAATTTTTTAAGATCCCTTTAAAAAGCTGGCAGAATGTGCTATACTAAACGGAGCCTCGTAATGGCATATTTATGCACTCCGGCAGGATCTTCCGGGGTGGATTTGAAGTAATTTTGGGAAGGTTTTGTTTCTATGAGTGAAATGATCTCGCAGCGTCTCAGCGATTCTGTAACGCTGCACACCTTTACAGATCCTCGTTTTAAAACCATGAAAATATCGGTGAACCTGTTTGTGCCTTTGAAACAGGAAACCGCTGCCCGCAATGCAATTCTTCCGGCGCTGGTCAGCTATGCTACACGGAAGTACCCTGATTATACGGCTTTGAATTGCAAGCTTGCACAACTCTATGGAGCTGCGTTGGCCAGCGGCGTTCAAAAGGTTGGTGGTTTTCAGGCGCTGAATCTTTCGGTCAGTGGTCTTGCTAACCGCTACGCTTTTGGCGGAGAGGATATGTTTACTCAGCTTTCTGGCCTGCTGTTCGACGTGATGTTTGATCCTCTGCGGGATGAGGATGGACTTCTTTCCGAAGAAGGATTCCGTCAAAAACAGCGCGCTCTCTTGGAGACGTTGGATGCTGAATACAATGACAAAATTGTCTACGCCCATCGGCGGTGTGAGGAATTACTGTTTCAAGGTCAAAGTGCCGCTTTTGGTTCCTTTGGCACAAAGGAGCAGATTGCCGCTTTGGACAGAAAAACCGTGTCCCAGGCTTGGGAAGAGATTCTGCACAGTGCCCAGTTTGAGGTTTTTGTCTTGGGTGATTGTGTGCCTCATGAAGAGCTGTTTGTCAAACGGTTTGCAGGGATGGGAAAACCGCAGCCCCTGGGACTTTTGAAGTACGAGGAACCTGTGGAAGTCCACCGTAAGACGGAGGAGCAACCCTTGTCCCAGTCCAAGCTTTCCATGGGCTTTCGGGCCGATTTCTCTCCGGAAGAAAAACCGCTGTTTCGTTTGATGGCAGCGGCTCTTGGTGGGGTGCCCAGTTCCAAGCTCTTCCAAAATGTTCGGGAAAAAATGAGTTTGTGTTATTATTGTTCTTCCTCGATGGCCGCCAATAGCCGAGCGATGTTCATTGAGAGTGGGGTAGAGACTGAGAATCTCCAGCAGGCAGAGGCCGCAATTATGGACCAGATCTCTGCGCTTCAAAGAGGAGAACTGACAGAGGAAGAGCTTCTTTCCGCGAAGCTAGCCCTGCAAAATTCGATGCGCTCGGTGCGGGATTCCCTTTCGGCTATGGAGAATGCCTATTTGGGGCAGGTGTTTGGTGGTCATGTGTTGTCACCGGAGGCGTCTGCTGAACAAATCATGACTTACAGCCGAGAGCAGGTGACGGAAGCCGCAAGAAGACTGCGGCCTGCCGCAGTGTATACGTTGAAAGGAGGGGCTGTCCATGGATAAGCAGTGGCAAACCATCACTGGTAAGCAAGTGGGTGACAGCTATTTCCAAGTACAACATCCTTCCGGCCTCACCATTCTCCTGTATCCCAAGGAGAACAGCAGCACTACCTATGCGATTTTAGGTACTCGATATGGGTCCATTGACAATCGTTTTCAGCGCAGTGATGAACCTGCTCCAGAGGAAGTTCCCGAAGGGATCGCCCACTATCTGGAACACAAGCTCTTTGAGAGTGAAGACGGCGATGCTTTCGATCGGTTTTCCAAAACCGGTGCCAGCGCCAACGCCTTTACCTCATTTGAAACAACCTGCTATCTGTTCTCCTGCACGGACGCTCTGTACGAGTCCTTGGAAATATTGCTTGACTTTGTGCAGGCTCCCTATTTTACGGAGGAGACTGTTCAAAAGGAGCAGGGAATCATTGGCCAAGAGATCAAAATGTATGACGATGATCCTCAGTGGCGCGTGATGTTCAACTATTTAAAGGCCATGTATCACAGTCATCCCATTCGTGAGGATATTGCGGGGACGGTAGAGAGCATAGCAAAAATTACTCCGGACCTGCTTTACCGGTGTTACAACACCTTCTATAACCTGGGAAATATGGTGCTTGCGTTGGCGGGCAATTTTGACACAGAAAAGGTTTTGGAGGTCTGTGATAGGATGCTGAAACCGGCGGAACCCGTAACGGTAAATCGAGTGTTCCTTCCGGAGCCCAATGAGATTGTGGAGCCTTATGTGGAAAAGGGACTTTCCGTAGTTCTACCCATGTTTCAATTTGGTTTCAAGGAACCCGACGCAGACAAGCCTCGTTCTGAGAGGGATGTTGCGGCTATGGAGGTCTTGCTGGAGACTTTGGCATCGGATGCTTCCCCGTTGTTCCGTCAGCTGATGGACCGGGACTTGATCAACGAATCCAGTTTTTCTTATGAGTACTTTGAAGGAAGCGGGTTTGCCACGGTGATGTTCTCCGGAGAGTCTAAAGATCCTCATGCAGTGGCTGAGGCGATTCTCAAAGAGGCTGAGCGGTATCGGCGGGAGGGAATCCCCAAAGAGGCGTTTGAACGCTCCAAGCGGGCTCTTTATGGTGAAATTGTGTCCGCGCTCAACAGTACGGCGAGCATTGCAAATGGCCTGGTAAATATGCATTTAAAGGGCCGTGAGCTGTTCACCTATATTGATTCTATGGCGGATCTCACTTTGGAGGACGTGACCAGGCAATTGGAGAAAGTCTTCCAAAAAAAGCGCAGTGTTCTTTCCGTAGTTCTGCCTTTACAATAATAGTGGCCTCTGTGCCGGAAGGAGAAACTCTCTTATGACGCATGTTATCACTTTCCCGAAACTGGGTTGGGAGTTCACCGTGAATACGGTGGCGTTTTCGATTGGAAGTTTTCACGTTTATTGGTACGGGATCATCATTGCAGTGGGCTTTTTACTTGCATTGGCCTATGCCAGTGTCAGCTGCAAGAAGATGAACATTGATGTCAATCGTCTGTTTGACGTGGTCATTGTGGGCCTGATTGCAGGTGTGATTTTTGCACGATTGTTCTACGTGGTGTTCTATCCTGGGGATAAGTACTTGAAGAACCCCATGGAGATTTTCCAAATCCACGATGGGGGCCTGGCCATTTATGGCGGCCTGATTGGTGCAGTGGTATTTGGAAGTTTGATGGCAAAGGTCCGCAAGCTGAAGGTTACTGCCGTGCTGGATATTGCTTCCCTGGGCTTCCTGATTGGACAGGCTGTAGGTCGTTGGGGCAATTTTATCAACCAAGAAGCCTTTGGCTCTGCCACGGATCTGCCCTGGGGCATGCACAGCGACAACACTGCGTTGGTAGTGGAAGGCAATGTCCACCCCTGTTTTCTCTATGAATCCCTTTTGTGTGCGTTGGGATTTGTGCTGTTGCACTTCTTCACCAGAAAGCTGCGCCGCTATGACGGTCAGACTTTCTTGCTGTACATTGTTTGGTATGGCGCCTGCCGCTTTATCATCGAAGGCCTGCGTACAGATAGCTTGATTATTCCGGGAACCGCTCTGCGTGTGTCCCAGGTGATTGCCGGTGTGTGCGTGTTGCTTGGTATCATCTTGCTGGTGGTATTCCGGCACAAGACCAGCTTGACCGGTTGTGGTGACCGTCATGTGATGGAATCTGTGGGATTGATTGAAGGTGTCCCGGCTCAGGAAGCCGAGCACACACCCAGCACTATTTTCGGGGATTTGCCCGAAGAAGAGGTGGCCGAGATTTTCCGTAGGGAACCGGAGGAGAAGCTGGAAGAAGATTCCCAGAGTGATTCTGACAAAGTGGAATCTGCCGACAAGGAGTCCAATTAAGGCAGAGAGCTGAGCGATGGAGAAAGGGAGCAGTAGAGTATGGCGATGAGGATTGATGGAAAATCAGTTTCCGCAAAGGTAAAGGAAGAGGTGGCCGCAGAGGTAGAGGTCCTGAAAAAACAAGGCGTTTGTCCAGGGCTAGCTGTGGTAATCGTGGGAGATGATCCTGCTTCGCGGATTTACGTGAACAACAAGAAAAAGGCTTGCCAAGCCACTGGCATTTACTCAGAGGAGTACGCACTGCCGGCAACTACCACCCAGGAAGAGTTGTTAGCTCTGGTGGAAACCCTCAATGAGAAAAAGGATATTCACGGAATTCTAGTGCAGTCGCCCCTGCCCAAGGGTTTGGACGAAGGCGCTGTGGTGGAGGCTATTGACCCCAAAAAAGATGTGGATGCCTTCCATGCCTATAATGTGGGAAAGATCATGATAGGGGACTATCATTTTTTGCCCTGCACTCCGGCGGGCATCATGGAATTGCTGAAGGCCTACCAGATTGAAGTTGAGGGGAAGCGCTGTGTGGTGATCGGACGAAGCAACATTGTGGGAAAACCCATGGCCATGTTGCTTCTGCATCAAAATGGCACGGTGACCGTCTGTCACAGCCGTACCAAGAATCTGCCGGAGGTCACTGGCCAGGCAGATATCTTGGTCTCTGCGGTTGGCAAAGCTCACTTTGTCACAGCGGATATGGTGAAGCCGGGTGCGGTGGTCATTGACGTGGGAATGAACCGTGACGAAAACAACAAGCTCTGCGGGGATGTGGACTTCGACGCGGTGGAGCCTGTGGCGTCCTATATCACCCCAGTACCTGGCGGTGTTGGTCCCATGACCATTGCTATGCTGCTGAAAAACACGGTCACAGCCGCCAAATTGCAGAACGGCCTGCTTTGACCTGACTGGAGTGTCCCTATGGCAAGTTTGCTGGAAAAGATCCATATCCCAGAGGATATCAAGGGGTTTGGAGAAGAGGAGATCCAAGTCCTTTGCGAGGAGATGCGTCATGTGATTATTGAGACCGTCTCCTCTAACGGAGGGCATCTGGCCTCTAATTTAGGTGTAGTAGAGTTGGCAGTGGCGATCGGATTGGCATTTTTGCCGCCCCGTGACACCATTGTTTGGGATGTGGGCCATCAAAGCTATCCCTATAAACTGTTGACAGGACGTTATCCTGAGTTTTCCACCATTCGTCAAGAGGGTGGACTCTCAGGGTTTCCCTGCAGGGAGGAAAGCCGTTTTGATGCGTTTACCAGCGGTCACAGCAGCGCCTCCATCTCAGCAGCTTTGGGCGTATCGGAGGCCAACTACCTTCAGGATAAAGAGGGCTATGTAGTAGCCGTCATTGGCGATGGAGCCCTTACCGGAGGATTGGCCTATGAAGGCTTGAACAATGCTGGCAGACTGCACCGCAATTTGATTGTAATTCTCAATGACAACACCATGTCCATTTCAAAGAATGTGGGTTCCATGGCGCGGTATCTCAGCTATATTCGCACGAAACCGGGATATATCCGCACCAAAAACCGTTTGGAGCGCACCCTTCGAAAGCTGCCTGTGGTGGGAACCGCCATTGCCTCTGGCTTGCGGAGATTAAAGCGAGGGGTCAAGAGGCTGTTCTACAATACCACAATCTTTGAGGATCTGGGTTTTGCCTATTACGGTCCCTTTGATGGCCACAATGTGAAGGAACTGGCAGAAACCTTGGAGACAGCCAAATTGATCCACAAACCAGTGCTCATCCACGTGCGCACCTATAAGGGCAAGGGATATCAGTACGCGGAACAGGATCCCTCCATTTATCATGGCCTTTCCGGTTTTGATGTTACCACAGGAGATACCGGGGAAAAGTCCCAGAGCTTTTCCGACGTGTTCGGACAAACACTCTGTGAGCTTGCTCGGGAGAATGAGAAGCTCTGTGCCATCACAGCCGCCATGCAAAATGGAACTGGCCTCAGTCGCTTTCGTGAGGAGTTTCGAGATCGCTTTTTTGATGTAGGAATCTCGGAAGAACACGCTGTCACCTTTGCAGGAGGTTTGGCTGCCGGTGGGATGTTGCCTGTGTTTGCGGTGTATTCCACCTTCCTTCAGCGGGCGTATGATGAACTGATTCACGATGTGTCCCTGCAGAATACCAAGGTAATCTTGGCCATTGACAGAGCAGGCGTTGTGGGAGAGGACGGAAAGACCCATCAAGGTGTGTTTGATGCAGCATTTCTTCAGACCATCCCCAATGTGACTGTATATTCTCCGGCCACGTTCCAGGAGCTGCGGGTGCAGCTTGCTTATTTGGTGGAAAAGGGAGAAGGCCTATGCGCCATTCGTTATCCTCGCGGGAAGGAGTTGCCGGTCCCAGAAGAAATTCGGGCAACAGCGGCGCCTGTTACAGTGATAGGCGTGGATCAAGCATCTGTCTGCCTGGTCACTTACGGCAGAGAGTTTTCCTTTGCGGCAGAGTGCGCGGAGCATTTGCAGCAAAAGGGGATCTCTGTGAAATTGGTAAAACTCAACCGGATTATCCCCATCGATCAAAACGCAGTGCAACAAGCAGCTATGTGTGATCACGTGTTCTTTTTGGAAGAGGGGATTCAGCGGGGCGGTATCGGAGAACATTTTGCCTTTTTGTTGGAAGAGGCCGGATTCCAGGGACAGTTCCATTTGCGCGGTATCCAGGACCCTTTTATCAAGCATGCCCCCATGTTCCGTTCCTTGGAGACATTGGGTCTAAACGCTCAGGAAATTGAGGAGTTTGTCCAGGATACCCTGGGAATGAGATGAGGAGGAGACCATGAAAAAACGTCTTGATATCCTGGTGACGGAACGCGGTCTTGCGGAAAGCCGCGAAAAGGCCAAAGTTCTAATCATGGCTGGCCAAGTATATGTGGACAATCAAAAAGCCGATAAACCCGGCGACACCTTTCCGGAGGAGGCTCTGGTTGAGGTGCGTGGAAAGGGCCTGCAGTATGTCAGTCGTGGAGGCCTGAAGCTGGAGAAGGCCATGAAAGAGTTTGGATTGACTCTCGCTGGAAAGACTTGCATGGATATCGGTGCTTCCACAGGTGGCTTTACGGATTGTATGCTGCAAAATGGGGCCGTGAAAGTGTATGCTGTGGATGTGGGCTATGGCCAGCTGGCCTGGAGTCTTCGCACAGATTCCCGGGTGGTGAATTTAGAGCGCACCAATGCCCGGTATCTCACCAGAGAGCAGATCCCGGAGGAAATTGGATTTTTCTCGGTGGATGTGTCCTTCATCTCCTTGACTATGATTCTTCCAGCTGCTCGGCAGCTTTTGGGAGAGGGAGGGCAGGCAGTCTGCCTGATTAAGCCCCAGTTTGAAGCTGGCAAAGAAAAGGTTGGCAAAAAAGGAGTGGTCCGCGACCGGACCGTCCATCAGGAAGTGATTGAGAAAATCCGGGATTTTGCCCTGGAAAATGGATACTCTGTGCTAGGGCTGACGTATTCGCCTGTGAAAGGGCCGGAGGGCAACATTGAGTATTTGATTTATTTGGAGCGTTCAGAGGCTCCGGTATTGGCTGAGGGAATCCCCAGTGCTTCTCAGGTGGTGGAAGCTTCCCATGAGGAGTTAGATCGTTCTGCTGGGAAGTGACTTTTTTTGTCCTTAGCGCGTCTAAAAGGAGGGGTTCTGTGAAGATAGCTGTGGTGCCCAATCTGACAAAGGAGTCAGCTCAGGCCTGTACCGATGAGGTGCTGCGCATTTTGACAGCATGTGGTTGTGAGACGGTTTTGATTACGGATTTATTCACAGCTCACGGTGTTTATCAAGAACGGGTGGAGGAGTCTTTAAAATCCTGTGATCTGTTTATTGCCATCGGTGGGGACGGCACCATCATTCACACCGCGAAACTGGCTGCTTCTTTGGACAAACCCATACTTGGCGTCAATGCCGGAACCTTGGGCTTTACCGCTGGTGTGGAACGTCAGGAACTTGACCTGTTGTCCAATCTGATCCGCGGGGAATATCGGGAGGAACGGCGTCTGATGCTCTCTGTGGAGCTGCTGACTCAAGGAAACTTGCATGAGTTCTATGCATTAAATGATGCGGTTCTCTCCGGAGAACCGGCAAAAATTATTGACTATCAAATGGTGTTGGGTGGGCGATCCTACCGGTACCGAGCAGATGGTTTTATTGTGGCCACACCTACGGGGTCCACTGCTTATTCACTTTCTGCGGGCGGCCCTGTGATTGAGCCCAACATGGACTGTCTTGTGTATACCCCAATCTGTCCTCATTCTTTGTTCAACCGGAGTATTATTTTCGGGAATCCCTCCCGGTTGGTGGTGAAGATCCCAGAGAATATCAGCAAACTTTATCTCTCTGTGGACGGGGAAACGCCTCTTGAGGTGACTCCTGGGGATCAGCTGAGTTTTTCACCGTCCCATCGCTCGGCACGGTTTCTCCGGTTGGGGAGCCGTGACTTCTACGATATTTTGAATCAGAAAATTATCGAGACACGTCAGTAACTGTTTTCTCTTTTGTATAGAAACCGGCCACTGGGCCAGAAAGGAAAGGTCCCATCCCATGAAAACCAGACGGCACGCGAAAATTCTGGAGCTGATTAAAGAACATGACATTGATACGCAGGACGAGCTGCTTCGCTATCTGCGGGACAGTGGTTTTGACGTGACTCAGGCCACGGTGTCCCGGGATATCAAAGAGCTTCGCCTGGTCAAAACGCTTTCCCGCGCAGGAAAATACCGCTATTCTACAGGCAGTGAGAACATCAGCGATATGTCCTCGAAATTCTACTCTCTTTTCGCGGACTCAGTTCTAACCGTTGAGGCTGCTCAAAACATGTTGGTGATTCGCTGCATGACCGGTATGGCACAGGCAGTGTGCGCTTCGCTTGACTCCATGCACTGGCCCGGTTTTGTGGGAACTCTGGCAGGTGACGATACCATCTTTATCGTCTGCCGTACAGAGGTGGATGCTATGAATTCCCAGGACGAATTTCGGAAGCTGATCAACAGGTGAGAGTATGCTGTCAGAATTATATATCCAGAATATTGCAGTGATCGAAAAGGCTTCCATAGATCTGGACAAGGGCTTTACAGCTCTTACGGGTGAAACCGGCGCTGGTAAGTCCATCATCATTGACGCCATTCATGCCGTTCTGGGTGAACGGACTTCCAAAGAATTGGTGCGTTCCGGAACAAATAGTGCCTGTGTTTCTGCTCTGTTCACTGGATTGGATCAAGAAACCCTGGCTTTGCTGGATCAGCTTTCCGTTCCTCGGGAGGAGGACGGTTCTCTTTTGATTCAGCGCGATATCCGGTTGGAGGGACGGTCCTCTTGCAAGCTCAATGGCGCACCGGCTACGGTGTCCATGCTCAAACAGGTGGGACCGCGGCTGGTGACCATCCATGGCCAGCATGAGAGCTATGAGCTGCTTTCTCCAGAGGTGCACATCACTTACCTGGACAGTTTTGGAGAGCTAGAGTCGTTGTTGGAGGATTACCAGTCCGCCTACCGCGCCTTGCGGAAAACCCAGCAGGCCCTGGAGGCCCTGCAAACGGATGAAGGGGAGAAGGCTAGGCTGTCCGATTTGCTTCATTATCAGATTGATGAAATTGAAGCGGCGGATGTTCACCAAGGCGAGAAGGAAGAGCTGGAAGCCCAGCGGGAAGTGATCCGAAACAGCGAGAAAATCGCTGGGACTCTGGAGCTTCTCCGCGCATTGCTCTCTGGAGATGAGGAGAACGAGGGCTTGTTGGCTGGGATCTCCCAGGCTTCTTCTGAGGCGGGGAGGATCTCCTCCTATCTGCCGGAGCTGGAAGAGGCTGCCCGCAAGCTGGAAGAGGTTGGATATTTGTTGGAGGATGTGGATGGAATTCTTCACGGCACCTCTGTGGAATATGATCCGCAGTTGTTGGAGTCCATTGAAGAACGGTTGGACCTGCTTTATAAGCTGGGGCTAAAGTACGGAGGCAGCGAAGAGAAAATCTTGGAGTTCTTAGAAAACTGCCGGGAACGTCTCCACCAGATTGAATTCTCCGACGAGGAGCGAGAACGGCTGGAAGCTCAATATGAGCAGGAGAAGAAACGGGCCATAGATTTGGCAAAGGAGCTCTCCAAACGGCGCAAGGCTGTATCGGCACAGTTTATCCGTCAGGTAAAGGAAGAACTGGCATTTCTCAATATGCCTGGAATTCAATTCGAAACGGAAATCCAGCGGGTGCCCCTCTATCACATGGGCTGTGATAAGCTGCAGTTTCTGGTTTCTGCCAACAAGGGAGAGCCGCCGAAACCCATGTCAAAGATTGCTTCCGGAGGTGAATTGTCTCGGATTATGCTGGCTATCAAGACAGTGCTTTCCGGCAAGGATAAAGTGGACACCTTGATTTTTGATGAGGTGGATACGGGTATCAGTGGAGCAGCGGCCAACAAGGTGGGACAAAAACTCAAACAGGTGTCCAGGGACAGACAGGTTCTTTGCATTACACATTTGGCTCAGATTGCCTCTCTGGCGGATCATCATTTTCTCATTGCAAAGCATGTGGAAGGTGACCGTACCTTCACGCAGGTAGAGGAGTTGGATTTTGAAGGCCGAAAGAGGGAGCTGGCCAGGATTATCGGTGGGGATCAAGTGACGGATCTCCAGCTGAAAATGGCGGAGGAAATGTTGCAAAGCTATTGACAATGGCAAGTTCCCGCCGTATAATAACACACAATAGCGATGACGGAACCAAGTAGGTGTCGAGATTGCGGCAAAGAGAACCCGCGGGTGGTGAAAGCGGGAGCGCGGCGATATCCGAAGTTACTTTCCAGAGCTGCTGTCCTGAAAGCGATTCAGTAGGGATGGCCGTTGGGCGGGCGTTACTCCGCCAGGGCATGGAAGTGCCCGGTAAGGTCACGGATCGTGAGACCGTGATAAATTGAGGTGGTACCGCGGTAAGTTTATGATTTATCGCCCTCTGCGTGAAAATGCAGGGGGCTTTCTTTTTTGCCTCCCAAAGCATTTTCAAAAACTATTTTTGAAAGGATTGAAACAAATGGGAGTGTACGAAGAACTGCAAGCTCGTGGACTGATTGCCCAGGTCACCAACGAAGAGGAAATTCGGGAAGTTGTAAACAACGGAAAAGCCGTTTTTTACATTGGCTTTGACTGCACCGCCGATAGCCTTACTGCGGGCCACTTTATGGCTCTGACTTTGATGAAGCGTCTGCAGATGGCGGGAAATAAGCCTATTGCCCTGATCGGTGGTGGCACTACCATGATCGGTGACCCCTCCGGTCGTACCGATATGCGCAAGATGCTCACCAAGGAGGACATTGATCACAACGCCCAGTGCTTTAAGCGTCAGATGGAGCGCTTCATCGAGTTCGGTGAGGGCGAGGGCAAGGCTATGATGCTCAACAATGCGGATTGGCTGCTGAATCTGAACTATGTGGATCTTCTGCGAGAAGTGGGCGCATGCTTCAGTGTCAACAATATGCTCCGGGCCGAGTGCTACAAGCAGCGCATGGAGAAGGGATTGTCCTTCCTGGAGTTCAACTACATGATCATGCAGAGCTACGACTTCTACTACCTGTTCCAGCACTACGGTTGCAACATGGAGTTTGGTGGTGATGACCAGTGGAGCAATATGCTGGGCGGCACGGAGCTGATTCGCCGGAAGTTGGGCAAGGATGCTCATGCCATGACCATCACTCTGCTCACTGATTCCAATGGCAAGAAGATGGGCAAGACTGCCGGCAATGCCGTGTGGCTGGATCCCAATAAGACCAGTCCCTTTGAGTTCTATCAGTACTGGCGGAATGTGGATGACGCCGACGTGATGAAGTGTATCCGGATGCTCACCTTCCTGCCCCTGGAGCAGATTGACGAGATGAGCACCTGGAAGGACCAGCAGCTGAATCAGGCCAAGGAGATCCTGGCCTTTGAGCTGACCAAGATGGTCCACGGGGAAGAGGAAGCTCAGAAGGCTCAGGATGGCGCCCGGGCCCTGTTTGGTGCAGGAGCAGATACCGCCAATATGCCCACCACACAGCTGTCTGAAGAGGACTTTACCGATGGTCAACTTGCTGTTTTGGATCTTTTGGTCAAGACGGGTTTGGTCTCCTCCAAGGGCGAGGGCCGTAGACTTGTTCAGCAGGGCGGCTTAACGGTTGCTGATGAGAAGGTCACCGATTTCAACAAGGTTTTCCCGAAGGAAGCCTTTGTCGATGGCCTGGTCATCAAGAAAGGGAAAAAGGTCTTCCACAAGGCGATCCTGTAATCCCTGCAAATCCTAGTAAAAAAAGGGTACGGCTATTTAGCCGTACCCTTTTTTTAAGAAACAGTTATAGAGCAATCCACCAACACACCCCATACTTGTCGATGACAGTGGCACAGCACTGATTCCAAGGCTCTTGATGGATGGGTTGAAGAACCACACCACCGTTGCTAAGGACCTGAAAAGCCTGTCGAACTGCCTCTTCGTTGCCCAAGTCAAAGGCGTTGAAAGTCATGGTTTCCCATTTCATTTTGTGTACGAAGGCCACGTCACAGGGATTTTTAGCTTCTGCCAATGCTAAGATTCCTTCACCATCTACAGAGAGCTCGCAGTGTTCATAGGCAGTGCCTTCTGGATTCCTGATGGCAAATGTGACCTCTGCCCCAAAGGCTTTGCAGTATGTTTGTGCAGCTTCAAAACTATTTTTAACATAGACCTGAGTGTAGTTCTTCACAGTTTGGCTCCTTAACAAAAATTGTCCAGAGAACAAACTGGAAGATGATATCTATCTTCCAGTCGTTTGGCAAGAACAATTTTTCCCGATCCGCTTGGATTAATGATCTGTATTTTCATCACTTTACCGCTAGTAAATTCTCCGCTATTTAGACTAAAACCACGCTAGAAAGCAAATGGCTTTTCAGCGTGGTTTACAACACTACTTATGTGCAACTATCGAGAAGATGGCTGATGGCTTTTATGCCATAGCTTTTTGAATCGCGCCCAGCACAGTGTCGAAATCTGCTTCCGTGACCAGCAGAGAAATCTCCACCTCGGAAGTGGTAATCAGCCGGATATCCGCATCGGTGCCAGAGATTGCGTTGAACACCTGTGCCGCGATACCGGGGGTATTCCGCATGGCGGTGTCATACACGGAAATCTTGTGATTGACAGAGCTTACAATCACGTCGATATCCGTTTCCTGCTTCAATTTGGATGTGAACCCCAGAATGTCGATCATGTCCTCATCAGAGATGGTAAAGGACAATCCTGTGGTAGAGCCGTGAGTAGGCGCCATGGAGATCATATCAATGTTGATGCCGTATTGAGAAATGGTATCAAACACTTTTGCGATGGAGGACACATTGGCAGGAAAATCCTGCAGGGTGACCAGGGTGATATTGTCAACAGTGCTGATGACAGTGGAAGTGCTCATTCCAATTCCTCCTCAGATCAAATGGGACATGTCATACAGGCCAGGAGCTTTGCCGGGCATAAATACAGCTGCGTTCACAGCGCCAGCAGCAAACAGCTCCTTGGACTGGGCAGAGTGTGACAAGGTGAGGACCTCACTTTGTCCAGCAAAAATCACCTGATGCTCCCCAACAATGGTGCCGCCCCGCACAGAGTGAAGGCCAATTTCCCGTTTCTCCCGCTTTTTGCGCTGGGAATGCCGGTCGTATACGTACTGCATGGAATTTTCCCGCACCTGGTTGATGGCATCGGCAATCATCAATGCGGTACCGCTGGGAGCGTCAATTTTCTGATTGTGGTGCATCTCAACGATTTCTACATCAAAGGAGTCGCCCAAAACAGCCTCGGCCTTTTTAGCCAATTCAATCAGAAGGTTGACTCCCAGGGACATGTTGCGGGAATAGAACAGAGGAAGCTCTTTGGCGGCCTCTTGAATCTCCTGGGTTTGCTCCGGGCTGTAACCGGTGGTGCACAGTACAGCTGCTGTACCGGGATGACTGCGGCAGTAGTCCAGGATGGAAGATAGGGCAGAGGGGTGGGAAAAATCCACCACAACCTGTGCCGGTTCTTTTACCTGATCTAGAGAGGCGTACACTGGGAAGGGCTTTCCCTCTCCGCCAGAAACGTCCACCCCTGCGACGATGGAGCAATCCTCCCTCTGACTGACAGAATTCTGGACCGCTGCACCCATTTTACCGCAACAGCCACAGAGAATGATATTGGTCATGTTGAGACTTCCTTTCTTTTACACAAAGGGGACGAGCTTTAGATCAAGCTGTGCTTTTTCAGCAGAGCCGCCAGCTTTTCCCGACCGGTCTCGGTCATGGTGGTCAAAGGCATGCGGCAATAATTGGTTTGCATCAAGCCCATTTGATACAATGCCTCTTTGATCGGAATGGGGTTTACGTCCATAAAGAAACCGTCCATCAGCTCAAGATACTCCACGTTGAGCTTACGGGCAGTAGCCAGATCACCCTGAAGCATTGCAGCTGTCAACTGGTGCATGGTGCCGGGTAACGCATTGGAAAATACAGAGATCACGCCTTTGCCGCCCAGTGCCATAATGGGAAGAGTCTGATTATCTTCGCCGGAATAGATAGTCAGTTCGTCACCGCACAGAGCAGCGGTACGCGCTGTGGCAGAAATATCGCCGTTGGCCTCTTTTACCGCCACAATATAGGGGTTTTTGGAAAGCTCTTTGTAGGTGGCAGGTTGGATATTGCACCCGGTGCGGCTGGGAACATTGTACAGGATGCAGGGCATCTTCACACTGTCTGCCACGTAGTTAAAGCTCTCGATCAAGCCCTTCTGGGAGGTCTTGTTGTAGTAGGGGGTCACCAAAAGCAGTCCATCGGCGCCCAATGCTTTTGCCTCCTGAGAAAGTTCCACACAGAACTTTGTGTCATTGCTGCCGGTTCCTGCAATGACGGGCACCCGGCCCTTGACCTTGTCAATGATGAAGCGGATGGTTTCCGTGTGCTCTTCCGTGGTCATTGTGGCAGCTTCGCCGGTGGTGCCGCAGGCGACGATCGCATCGATCCCGCCTTCAATCTGGAATTCGATGAGCTTTTCCAATTCTTCCCAAGAGATCTCCCCGTTTTTGTCGAAGGGAGTCACCAGGGCTGTTGCGGCGCCGGTAAAAATCACTTGCTTCATAAGTTACCTCCAAAAGCTCAGTCGAAATAGCCCTTCGCACACAACAACTCTGCCATGAGCAGCGCTCCGCCTGCAGCGCCCCGCAGCGTGTTGTGGGAGAGGCACACAAACTTGTAGTCGTACTGGGTGTCAGGACGCAGACGGCCCACGGAAACTGCCATGCCTCCCTCCAGGTCCCGATCCAGCTTGGGCTGAGGCCGGTTATCCTCGGTGAAATAGTGCAGGAACTGTTTGGGAGCGCTAGGCAGCTCCAGCTCCTGAGCAGGTCCGCGGAACTTCTCCCAGCGTTCGATAATCTCTTCCTTGGAAATCTTATTCTCCAGAGAGAAGAACACGGCAGCCATGTGACCGTCGGAGACAGGTACACGCAAGCACTGAGAGGTGATGGAGGGGCTGGTGGTATTGACGATGACGCCGTTTTCCACATGGCCCCAAATCTTCAAGGGCTCCTGCTCGGATTTTTCTTCCTCGCCGCCGATAAAGGGAATCACGTTGTCCAAAATCTCGGGCATGGTCTCAAAGGTCTTGCCAGCGCCGGAGATGGCCTGGTACGTGCAAGCCAGCACCTTGGTGACGCCCAAATCCATCAGAGGGTGGATGGCGGGAACATAGCTCTGCAGGGAGCAGTTGCACTTCACGGCGATGAAACCGCGCTTGGTGCCCAGGCGCTTCCGCTGGGACTCAATGACTTGGGCATGGTCGGCGTTGATTTCAGGGATGATCATGGGCACATCAGGGGTGGAGCGGTGTGCGCTATTGTTGGAGACAACCGGGCATTCGTGGCGGGCGTAGAGCTCCTCCAGGGCGCGGATGTCATCCTTCTTCATGTTGACAGCGCAGAACACAAAGTCCACCAAAGAGACCACCTTTTCGATGTCCTTTTCCGCGTCATAGACAGGCAGCTTCGCCAGGGAAGCAGGCAGAGGAGTCTTCATCAGCCAGCGGCCGGAGACAGCCTCCGTGTATGTTTTCCCGGCGGACCGTGCGCTGGCGGCCAGAGCTGTGACGGTGAACCAGGGGTGATTTTCCAAAAGGGTGGCAAAGCGCTGGCCCACCATGCCAGTGCATCCGATAATCCCCACGCGATACTGCTTCATACTTTTCAAAATCCTTTCTAGGTGATTTGACAGGCAAAAAAGGGGAGGTAAAGAAAAAACCGGTTGAAAACCGGCTGTTCATCTCCTATAATAGAAATGCTGTTTCCTGATGACATTCGGGAAGCTTTCTTTGAAGAAAATAGCACTCCATCACAAGTGATGACAGCCACAAGGCTCTTTGCCGCTGCAGCCAGGACAATACCCGCCTGATATTCCCCTTCGGCGGCCAACCCTTTCACGGAGCTCATAGGCTTTGGCAGCCTCCCTCCCGCTACTCTTGAGAGCCGCGCCTCTATTTGGTTTTAATCATACCCTAGATTCCTCCTGTTGTCAATTTTTATGCCATGATTTATTCTATGAAATTTTCCCGGGGCTGTGCAGTGGCTGTGTCTCCGTTATTTTTGGTAAGGAAAGAGGATTTTTCCAATGAAAACAAGCGATTTTAATTTTGAGCTTCCAGAAGAACTCATTGCCCAGACCCCTGTGGAGCCCCGGGACCATTCCCGGCTTATGGTTCTGGACAAGAATACCGGTGAGATTGAGCATCGGCATTTCTATGACATCCTGGACTATCTCACACCCAAGGACTGCCTGATTCTCAACGATTCCCGGGTGCTTCCTGCTAGGCTTTACGGTATCAAAGAGGATACCGGAGCTCATGTGGAGTTTTTGCTGTTGCAGAACAAGGGCAACGACACTTGGGAGGCTTTGGCCGGTCCCGGAAAGCGGGCGAAAAAGGGCAGCCGCTTTGTGTTTGGAGATGGATTGCTCCGCTGCGAAGTGGAGGACGTACTGCCGGATGGAAACCGTCTGATCCACTTCCAGTATGATGGCATGTTTTTCCAGATCCTGGACCAAATTGGTCAAATGCCCCTGCCGCCCTACATCAAGGCACGCTTGGAGGATAAAGAGCGCTACCAGACGGTGTATTCCAGAGAAGAAGGCTCTGCTGCCGCGCCCACAGCCGGCCTGCACTTCACTCCGGAGCTGCTGAAAAAGATTCAGGAAAAGGGTGTGGAGCTGGGATTTGTCACTCTGCACGTGGGCTTGGGGACCTTCCGTCCGGTCAGCGTGGAGGATATCCAGGATCACAAAATGCATTCCGAGCACTATCACATGTCTCAGTCTGTGGCAGACCTGATCAACCGGACCAAAGCCCAGGGCGGCCGGGTGATTGCCGTGGGCACCACCAGCTGCCGCACCATTGAGTCCGTTGCCCAGCGGGAGGGTTGTTTCAAAGAGAGCGAGGAATGGACGGACATCTTCCTCTATCCCGGTTGTGAATTCCATGGTGTGGATGCTCTAATTACAAATTTCCATTTGCCGGAAAGCACACTGATTATGTTGGTGTCTGCTTTGGCAGGTAGAGAAAACATTTTGCACGCTTATAATGTGGCTGTTCAGGAAAAGTATCGTTTCTTCTCCTTTGGCGACGCCATGTTTATCCATTGACCCCTATTTCTGATTTACTGATAAGTGAGGTTTCCCCATGAAGAGAGATCAAAAATTGGAGCACGCATTGCAGAAAGTGCAAAAACCTGGGCGCTATGTGGGCGGAGAGCTCAATTCTGTGGTAAAGGATCCGTCCCAGGTGGATGTCCGATTTGCCTTTTGCTTTCCCGATACCTATGAGATCGGCATGTCCCATTTAGGCATCAAGATTCTATACGGAGCCATCAACCAAGTGCCATACTTCTGGTGTGAACGCGCCTTCGCTCCCTGGGTGGACATGGAAGAAGAAATGCGCCGGGAAGGGATTCCGCTGTATGCTCTGGAAAGCGGAGATCCGGTGAACCGGTTTGATTTCATCGGATTCACCCTGCAGTATGAGCTGAGCTATACCAACGTTTTGAATATGCTGGAATTGGCTGGTATCCCCCTGCGCAGCGCTGACCGGCCGGATTTGTTCAACATCGTGGTGGGAGGCGGTCCTTGTGCCTGCAATCCGGAGCCTTTGGCCGACTTCTTTGACCTCTTCTTCCTGGGAGACGGCGAAGAGGTGGATGTTGAGGTGATGGAGCTCTATCGCCAGTGCAAGAAGGAGGGGAAATCCAAACTGGAATTCCTGGAGCAGGCAGCTCAGATCGAAGGGGTGTATGTGCCAGCTTTCTATGACGTCACCTATCACGAGGATGGTAGGGTAAAAGCCTACACTCCCACCCACGGGGCGCCTCCCACGGTGAAGAAGCGGGCAATCATGGATATGGACAAGGCATATTACCCCAAGGATTTCGTGGTGCCGCTGATTGACGTGGTGCACAACCGTATTTCCGAAGAGGTGCTGCGTGGCTGTATCCGAGGCTGCCGGTTTTGCCAGGCGGGTTTCCTGTACCGTCCCTATCGGGAGAAGAGTATTGAGACCATCGACCGTCAATGTCGGGACCTGTGCCTCTCCACAGGCTATGATGAAATTTCTCTGTCGTCTCTCTCCACTAGCGACTATGTCAAGCTCAATGAGCTGATCGACACACTGCACCAGTGGACCGAGGGGGAGAAGGTCAGCCTGTCTCTGCCCAGCCTGCGGGTGGACAACTTCTCTCCGGAGCTGATGGAGCGCATCAACTCTGTGCGGAAGAGTGGGCTAACCTTTGCGCCGGAGGCTGGTTCCCAACGTATGCGGGATGTGATCAATAAAAATGTCACCGAGGAAGAACTGCTCCACACGGTGAACGTAGCCTTTACCGAAGGGTGGACACGGATTAAGCTCTACTTCATGATCGGTCTTCCCACAGAGACTTTGGAGGACGTCCAGGCCATTGTGGGGCTGGGCCAAAAGGTGGTGGATGCTTTTTATACTAACAAAGAAAAGCCCAAGGGGAAAGGCGTTGAGGTTTCTCTCAGTGCGGCGGCTTTTGTGCCCAAACCCTTTACTCCTTTCCAATGGTTTGGCCAGGATACCATGGATACTCTTCAGGAGAAACAGCGTGCTCTCAAGGGGAGTCCGCACTCCAAGAGAATTTCGGTGAGTTACCACGGCGCGCAGACCAGCTTTTTGGAGGCTGTGTTTGCCAGGGGGGATCGCCGCCTCTGCGCTGTCATGGAAAAAGCCAGGGAATTTGGCTTGCGCTTTGACGGCTGGGAGGATTGCTTTGATTTTGAAAAGTGGATGGAGGCCTTTGAAGCTTGCGGTTTGGACCCGGCCTTTTACGCCAACCGTCACAGGGAGTTTGACGAAGTATTCCCCTGGGATCACCTGGATTACGGTGTGAAGAAGGATTTCTTTATTCAGGAATGCCAGCGAGCCTATGAGGCCAAGACCACACCCAACTGCCGTGAGCAGTGTTCTCACTGTGGAGCATCCTGCTATAAAGGAGGGATCTGCGTTGAAAAACGTGAGAATTTGGTTTGAGAAAAAGGGAGCGGTGCGGTATATCTCCCACTTGGATCTGACTAGGAATATGGCACGGGGCATCAAACTTTCCGGTCTTCCGGTTTGGTATACGGAGGGATTTAACCCCCGCATTTATATGACTTATGCCATGCCTTTGTCCCTGGGAGTATGCGGCGAACGGGAGTGTATGGACATCCGGCTGATGGAGGAATTTCCCTTAGAAGAGATTCCAGCTAGGATGAATGCGCATCTACCTACTGATCTGCAGGTGTTGGACGCAACGGAGCCTGTGGACAAATTTGAGGATGTGCAATTTGCGGATTACGAAATGTTCCTGGAAACCACGGATCCCGATAACTTTATGGCCAAATTGCAGGAGCTTATGGATCGGGAGACGATTCTTGTGCTGAAGCACACCAAAAAGGGCGAAAAAGATTTTGACATCAAACCGGATTTTGCCGGTACTCAAGCAAAGCGTGCTGAAGGTGGCCTGGTTTTGCAGCTGCGGCTACCCTGCAGCATGAACGGGAGCACAAATCCCGCATTGCTTTTGGAGGCGCTCAAACGGTATGAAGGGGTTGAGCTTTACTGCTCCATCACACGAAAAAGATTGCTTCGGAAAGATTTTTCCGAATTACGGTAATTTCAACTTGCTTTTTTCCGGTTGTTGTGCTAAAATATTCAAGCATTTGAAGTCCGCGGGCATTCTCGAAAGCTTACCCGTGGGGGTCGAACCGCAGGAAGATGTAGGTTTTGCAGCTTCTGAGCGGATAGAAGCGGACAGTCCGCTGCCAACCGGCATGAATGTCTGACATCAATGATTTGGAGGAATTTCAAATGGACGCAATCAAAATGATCTCTCAGGAATCTCTCAAGGCTGAGGTCCCCCAGTTCTCCATCGGCGACACCGTTCGCGTGGACGTGAACATTCGCGAAGGTGATCGGGAGCGTATCCAGCAGTTTGAAGGCACTGTCATTGCTCGCAAGGGCAGCGGCATCAGCGAGACCTTCACCGTGCGCCGCGTTTCTTACGGTGTTGGTGTGGAGCGCGTGTTCCCTCTGCATTCTCCCAATGTGAAGGCTGTTAACGTGGTCCGTCAGGGCCGTGTGCGCCGTGCAAAGCTCTATTACCTGCGCAACCGCGTGGGCAAGGCCGCCAAGGTCAAGGAGCAGCTCAAGTAAAAAGCAAGATACGCTATGTGAGAAAGGGACATTTGCTGTCCCTTTTTTGCTATTTAAAAAGGAGTAATACCCCTGAAAGAAATCTGTAGGGAGGCATGGCATGGATCAGAGTATGGGAACCCCTCAAAAGCAGACCAAAGCTGTCCGCACTATTTTGGAGTGGGCAGAGGAAGTGATCATTGCAGTGGTGTTGATCGCTGTAGTATTCACCTTTGGCTGCCGCGTGGTCACTGTGACGGGGACATCCATGGTTCCGAATTTTCACGAAGGGGACCGGGTTTTGGTGGTCAATGATATTGGTGGCGTGAAGCAAGGCGATGTGGTAGTGATCGTCAACGTGCTGCAAGAGCCCATTATCAAACGAGTGATTGCCACCGAAGGACAAACCGTGGATTTTGATTATGAATCCGGAGCGGTTCTGGTGGATGGCCAGGTAGTGGATGAAACCCAGTTTGGATTGGAAAACGGCATTACCGGGGAACCATTCAGCTCCTTTGAAGTGCTAGAGTTTCCTCAAACTGTCCCCGAGGGCTGTGTGTTTGTGCTGGGGGATAATCGTGCTGTGTCCGAAGACAGCCGATATCAGGATGTGGGAATGATTGATGAGCGCAATATTCTTGGTAAGGCAGTGTTTCACTTATTTCCCTTCCAGAATCTAGGATTTGTGTAAGGTTAAATTCCTTTACGGTGTAATTCGTTACCATCATTTGTGACAGAAAAAAGGAGGACATCATGGAGGATATGATACAGACACGTCCACCGACAAAGGACGAGGGAGGTTCCTCGTTTAACCGTTCCGTGATGGAGTGGGTGGAAACCATTGTGATGGCTGTGGTGTTTGTCACCGTAGTGTTCACCTTTGTAGCAAGAGTTATCACAGTGGATGGGATCTCCATGGAACCGACCTATTACAATGGAGATCGTGTGTTGAGCACTACATTGGCTGGTGCGTCCCATCAAGGTGATGTGGTGATTGTGGTAAATGCATTGGACGAGCCTATCATCAAACGAGTGATCGCCACTGAGGGACAGACGGTGGACTTTGACCAGGAGTCGGGAGAAGTCATGGTGGATGGAGAAGTTATTCCGGGTTCTGTGTATGGAATAGAAGATGGCATTACGTACGTGACAGATCTTCCAGGGCAGGTGCTGGAATTTCCTCAAACTGTGCCCGAAGGCTGTGTTTTTGTGATGGGAGATAACCGGGATAATTCTCTTGACAGCCGTTTTGTTGAGGTTGGTATGGTGGATACTCGAAACATCCTGGGTAAAGTGTTTTTTAATCTGTTTCCAATCAGTAAATTTGGCTTTGTGTAAAGTGTCTGATAACATATTACATATCAAAAAATGACCCGCGTCGGGTGAACAGGCTTTTGCCTGCTATCCCGCGCGGTTTCTGGTAAGAGGAGGCGAAACTATGGCAGAAGTGCAGTCGATTCAGTGGTTTCCCGGACACATGGCGAGGACCCGTCGTAAAATTGTGGAAGACCTGAAGTTGGTGGACGCCGTGGCAGAAATTTTGGATGCCCGAGTGCCCCAGAGCAGTTCAAACCCCGTGCTACGAGATTTGATTCAGCGCAAGCCCAAAGTGGTCCTTTTGAATAAAAGCGATATGGCGGACCCTGCTCAAACTTCCCAGTGGATTGCTCATTATGCCCAGTTGGGTGAAAAGGCAATTCCCGTGGAGAGCAAAACAGGAAAGGGGATCAACGCTTTTTATCCCTCTGTGCGAGAGGTCCTCAAACCTCAGATTGAGGCTTGGGAGAAAAAAGGCATGGTAGGCAGACCCATTCGAGTGATGGTGGTGGGGATTCCCAACGTGGGCAAATCCTCGTTCATCAACCGGATGATCTATGGCGGAAAAGCTGGAAAGGCGGAAGTCCAAGACCGTCCCGGCGTCACAAGACAGAACCGGTGGTTTACAGTGGGCAAGGGATTTGAGCTGTTGGACACTCCCGGTGTGCTGTGGCCGAAGTTCGAGGATCCCATTGTGGGAGAACACCTGGCCTTTACCGGTGCGGTGCGGGATGAGATCTTGGACATTGAAGGTTTGGCGTCTCGACTTTTGGAACTGCTTATGGAACTGTATCCCAACGCGGTAAATGGACGCTATAAAACGGATATCTCACTGGAGGACCATCTGCCCGGATACGAAATTTTGGAGCGAGTGGGACGCAAGCGCGGAATGCTGATTTCCGGTGGCGAAGTGAATACAGAACGCGCCGCAATCACCGTGCTGGACGAATACCGCGGCGGAAAGCTGGGCCGCATCACCCTGGAACGCCCCTGAGTTTATAGAGAAAAGGTGGGAAGCATCGTGGCACAAAAGTCGAAGGAGCCCTTGCCGGACAATTATGACTGGTACTGCTGGGAGCGGCAGGCAGAAGCCGCAGGTCATGGTCCGGTGTGCGGTATTGATGAAGCGGGTCGTGGTCCTTTAGCTGGACCGGTTTGTGCAGCGGCGGTGATTTTGCCGTTGGACTGTTCGATTCCCGGTTTAAATGATTCCAAAAAGTTGACGGAGAAAAAACGCGAGGCCTTGTTTCCAATCATTTGTGAAAAGGCCATTGCCTGGGGGATCGGTTGGGCCAGTGCAGAGGAAATTGATGAGATCAATATTCTGCAGGCCACGTTCCTTGCCATGAGGCGGGCAGTGGAGCAGCTGTCTCCACAACCTGGCTGGGCTTTGGTAGACGGAAATCGGATGCCGCCCCTTACCATTCCTGGGGAGACCGTGGTGAAGGGGGATGCCCAGTGTGCCAGCATTGCTGCGGCTTCCATCTTGGCGAAAGTCAGCCGAGATAGACTTCTGCATGAGTGGGATGAAACCTATCCCCAGTACGGTTTTGGAAAGCACAAGGGGTATGGGACAAAAGCCCATTATGAGGCAATTCAAACTTACGGACTGCTTCCCATTCACAGAAGGAGCTTTCTCAAGAACTTGGGGGAGAAACATCTGTGAACGGGCAGTCTGGAAAGGCTGGAGAGGACCATGTCGCCCAGTGGCTGAAAGAGCGGGGATATAAAATCGTGGCAAGGAATTTTCATTCACGATTTGGAGAAATCGACATCATCGCTCAGAGGGAACCGTATATTGCCTTTGTGGAAGTAAAAACACGCTCGCAGGGCAGTTTTGTTTCTCCGTTTGAAGCCATTACCCCTGCCAAACAGAGAAAGCTTGTTACCACGGCGAAGCTGTTTTTACAGCGACATCCCACAGATTTGCAGCCTCGGTTTGATGCTGCGGCTGTTTACCTTCAAGAGGGGCGGATTGTGGGAGAAGAGTACATTGAAAATGTATTTTGTTGAGCTTACAGGACGAGGGGAGGGTTTCAAATGCGTTATTTTGACTTGCATTGCGATACCATGACAGAATGTGCACAAAAGGATATTCCTTTGGCTCAAAACGCACTTCACGTGGATTTGAAATCGGTGAAGGACTGGGAACATTATGTCCAGTGTTATGCGGTCTGGCTTCCTGACGAGCTGCGTGGGGAAGCGGCGTGGCAGCGATTTCTTCAAGTGGCCCAGCGCTTTTCGGATGAGGTGGAAAAGAACAAAAGCTGTCTCAGTCAGTTGAGCAAAAAAGGGGATTTGGATGGATTGGAGCAAACAGGGAAACATGGCGCAATTCTCACGGTGGAGAGCGGCGCAGCCCTGGGTGGAAAGCTGGAGCACATCCAGGAGTTTCAGCGTCTGGGTGTGCGCATGTGTACCTTGACCTGGAACGGTGCAACGGAATTGGGCAGAGGTGTCATGGCTGCCGGGAACACAGGGCTTACAGACTTTGGACATGATGCCGTGAAGGCCATGGAACAGGCGGGTATCCTTGTGGATCTTTCCCATGCCAGTCCGGAGCTCTTCTGGGACGTGGTGGAGATTGCAGAAAAGCCATTGGTTGCATCTCATTCCAATGCCAAGGCAATCTGCGGTCATCCCAGGAACCTGACAAAAGAACAGTTTAACGCTATTTGCAGAACAGGCGGTTTGGTGGGCCTGAATTTTTACACAGCTTTTCTCAACGATCAGCCGGAAAAAGCCTCCATGGAGGATGTGCTTCGCCATGCGGACTATTTCCTTGCTTTGGGCGGAGAAGATACTCTGGCCATGGGCGGAGATTGGGACGGAGCTGATTTGCCGGCAGATATGCCTGGAATCGCTTCCATACCGATGCTCTATGAGCTGTTTTTGCAGAAGTATCCGGAGGCTTTGGTGGATAAAATTTTCTACGGAAACGCTGCTCGCGTGTTCCGCGAACAGAATTTGCTTTGACAGAACAGAAAAATTACGGTATAGTTATACCCGCGATAGATGGGGAGGATTTCCCCAAAAAGACGGAGAATCTATTTCAAAAGTACAGGTGATGCAGATGCTCTATAAAAGTACTCGCAATTCTCAACTGCGGCTGGAGGCCTCTCAGGTAATCGCCCAAGGAATATCCGATGAGGGCGGTCTCTTTGTGCCAGAAAGCTTTCCGAATCTCTCAGGGGAGCTATCCGATTTGGCAAAATTGGACTATCCTGCCCTGGCGAAGGTTATTTTCCAGAAGTTCTTGACTGATTTTACACAAGAGGAGATTTCTTCTTGTGTAGAGAAGGCCTACACTTCTGAGAAATTTGGAGATGCTTGTCCAGTAAAGCTGATTCCCTTGACGGATCATGGGGAAAATAAGTTTTTGCTGGAATTGTGGCATGGTCCCACCTGCGCGTTTAAAGATATGGCTCTTCAGATTCTTCCTCAATTTCTGACCACTGCTTTGAGAAAGGTAGGGGCAGGGAAGGAAGCTGTGATCCTCACCGCTACTTCAGGCGATACTGGGAAAGCGGCTCTGGAGGGCTTCAAAGATGTTGAGGGCACTCGGATCCTGGTGTTTTATCCTAGGGATGGTGTTAGTCCCATGCAGAAACGGCAGATGGCTACCCAGGAAGGGGAAAATGTGTCCGTTTGTGCTATCGAGGGGAACTTCGATGATGCCCAGTCCAGCGTGAAGCAGATCTTCACGGACTCTGAAGTCAAAGCGGAGCTGGCTCGGCACAACTTTATGTTCTCCAGTGCAAACTCCATCAACTGGGGACGGTTGCTGCCTCAAATTGTCTACTATATGTATGCCTACCTGGAGCTTGTGCGCACGGAAAAGGTTTCCTTGGGAGAGCCCATGGACGTAGTGGTGCCCACGGGGAATTTTGGCAACATTTTGGCTGCTTATTACGCAAGAAAGATGGGCTTGCCTATTCGTAAGCTGGTGTGTGCCTCCAATGCCAACAAGGTTCTGACCGACTTTATCCGCACGGGGACCTACGACCGGCGTCGGGAGTTCTATGCCACATCTTCCCCCTCCATGGATATTTTGATTTCTAGCAACTTGGAGCGGCTTCTTTATGACCTCTCCGGAGAAGACAGCCAGGTGTTGGCTTCTTGGATGAAGGATCTGGCAGAGACCGGCGTCTATACCGTGAATGACGCAGTAAAGGCGAAAGTTCAAGAGCTTTTTTACGGCGGCTTCTGCGGAGACGGAAGCACTTACGAGTGCATCCGTGAGCTTTGGGACAGTGAGGGATATCTTAGCGATACCCATACTGCTGTGGCTGTTGATGTGTACCGGCAGTATCTCAAGGATGCAGGCTCTGCTCAGGTGCCCACGGTGATTGCCTCCACAGCCAATCCCTACAAATTCTCCGGCAGCGTATTGGAGGCTTTGCAGGCAGATTCTCTTCAGGAAGACGATTTTGAGAACCTGCAGAAACTGGAAGAACTCACCGGTGTGGAAGCTCCGGCTCAGCTGCGTTCCTTGAGAGAGAAACCGGAACGATTTTCTCAGGTGATCCCCAAAGACGGGGCCGCTGGGTATGTGTTGAATGCCTTGGGGATAGGCGGTAACCGATGAGTCTGTTCGCAATTGCAGATCTGCATCTGTCCCTCAATGGCGAGAAACCTATGGATGTGTTTCGGGGCTGGCAAAATTACGTCCAGCGTTTGGAGGACAATTGGAGACGGGTAGTCAAAGAAGGGGACACTGTGGTGGTGGCGGGAGATATCTCCTGGGCCATGAAGCTGGAAGACGCCCTGCAGGATTTCCAATTTCTGCACAGCTTGCCAGGGGAGAAAATCTTACTCAAGGGCAACCACGATTACTGGTGGTCCACGCGGAATAAGATTGACCAGTTTCTGGCGGAACACGGTTTTTTTGAGATGAAGGTGCTTCACAATTGTGCCTATTTGGCAGAGGGAAAAGCATTGTGCGGAACTCGAGGATGGCTTTATAACTCAGAGACCGCTGAGGACAAAAAGATTGTGGCCAGAGAAGCAGGACGGCTATCCATGTCCATTGCAGAGGCAAAAAAGCTGGATGGTGATTTGGTGGCTTTCCTCCATTATCCTCCCGTGTATGATGACATGGAATGCCAAGAGCTTTTGGAACTGTTGGCAGAAAATCACGTTGGCCATTGCTATTTTGGCCATATTCATGGGCAGAATGCGGCTCAAAAAGCGCTGGTGGGCGAGTATAAAGGGGTGCAGATGCATCTTGTTTCTGCCGACTACGTCCAATTTTGCCCGGTATTAGTGAAATAAGGCCGGTTTTTTCCGGTTTTCCCAAATTATTTGCAGGAAAGCTGTAGATTCTTTGATCGGCCTGTGATATAATTATGCAGTTACTTCGGTAAGTTTATTTTGAGAGGAAATCAGAGACATGAATGTAAAAGCGACTAACAAAGTGGAAACCAACCGCTATGAACTGGAGCTGGAAGTCAGCCCCGAAGAGTTTAACGACGCGATCAACGCTGTCTACAAGCGCGAGAGCAAAAAGATGAACGTCCCCGGCTTCCGGAAGGGCAAGGCTCCCCGTGCGTTCATTGAGAAATATTATGGTGAGGAAGTCTTCTATGAGGCTGCCATTGACCATCTGTATCGTCCGATGGTGATGGAGGCTGTGGAGAAGTCCGGCCTGCAGGTCATCAGCATTGGCGAGTTCAAAATTGACGAGATCGGCAAGGACAAGGGCATTCAGTGCAAACTGAACGTTGTCACTAAGCCCGAGGCTTCCATTGAGGGCTACAAGGGCATCGAGGTTACCAAGATGCCTGTGGAAGTCACCGCGGAAGACATTGACCGCGAGATCGACCGTGTGCGTGAGCGCAACTCCCGCATTGTCACTGTGGAGGATCGTGCTGCTGAGAATGGCGACATGGTTAACATCGACTTTGACGGCTATGTGGATGGCAAGCAGTTTGACGGCGGTAAGGCCGAAAACTACGAGTTGACTTTGGGCGCTGGCCAGTTTATCCCCGGATTCGAGGATCAGGTTGTGGGCCACAATATTGGCGAAGAGTTCGACGTCAATGTCACATTCCCCGAGGACTACCATGCAGAAGAGCTGAAGGGCAAGCCCGCTGTGTTCAAAATCAAGCTGCATGAGATCAAGAAGAAGGAACTGCCCACTGTCGATGACGAGTTTGTCAAGGACGTCAGCGAGTTCGACACTCTGGACGAGTACCGCAAGGATATTGAGAACCGTCTGCAGAGCCAGAAGGAGAAAGCTGCCGACAATGATGTGGAGAACCAGTTGGTGGATGCCATCATTGAGAAGGTTCAGGCTGAGATCCCCGATGAGATGGTGGAGAACGAAGTGGATGAGATCATCAACGCTTTCGCTTACCGTCTGCAGTCCCAGGGCCTGAAGCTGGAGACCTATCTGAAGTACACCGGCCAGACTACCGATGATCTGCGCGTTCAGTATAAGCCTCAGGCAGAGCGTCAGGTGAAGGTGCGTCTGGGCCTTGAGAAGATTGCCGAGCTGGAGAACCTGAAGCCCACCGAAGAAGAGACCGAGGCTGAGTATCAGAAGCTGGCTGATGCTTACGGCATGCCTTTGGAGAATGTAAAGAACCTGGTGACCGTGGAGGGCATCAATGGCGATATTCAGAACCAGAAGGCTATTGACCTGGTGAAGGAAAATGCCGTCGTGGTGGAGAAGAAGGCTGAGGAGCAGCCCAAGGAAGAGAAGAAACCTGCTCGCAAGCGCACCACCAAGAAGAAGACCGAGGCTGCAGAAGAGGAAAAGACTGAGGGCTAAATTGCCTTATGCTGGAATAAACCTTACTGTTTGCCCTCATACTATATGATGTTTTCTGAAAGGAGCTGCCCAGCACATGAGTTTGATCCCTTATGTCATTGAACAAACCAACCGCGGAGAGCGTTCTTATGATATTTTCTCCAGGCTGCTCAACGACCGCATCATTCTGCTCAACGAGGAGGTAAACAGTGCCTCTGCCGGAGTGGTCGTGGCTCAGCTGCTGTACCTGGAAGGTCAAGATCCTGAGAAGGACATCTCCCTGTATATCAACAGCCCTGGTGGTGTTATCACTGATGGCATGGCTATTTATGATACCATGCAGTATATCAAGTGTGATGTTTCCACCATCTGCTTGGGTATGGCGGCCAGCATGGGTGCATTTTTGTTGGCTGCTGGTGCAAAGGGAAAGCGCTTTGCACTGCCCAATAGTGAGATCATGATTCACCAGCCCAGCGGCGGTGCTCAGGGTCAGGCAACGGATATCAGTATTCACGCCAACCATATCCTGCGCATCAAGGATCGTTTGAATCGGATCCTCTCTGAGCGCACCGGGCAGCCGCTGGAAGTGGTCCAGCGCGATACGGAGCGCGACAACTTTATGACTGCCCAGGAAGCCCTGGAGTACGGCCTGATTGACAAGGTCATCGAACACCGGTAAGAGAAAGGGAGTGGACGGATGCCAAATAGCAACGATCACGAGATCTGCTGCTCCTTCTGCGGCAAGCCTCAGTCCGCGGCGGACCGGCTGATTGCCGGTTCTGGGGTATATATTTGCGACGCATGCGTGCGCTTGTGTATGTCCATCATTGAGGACGAGGATCGGCTGAAGATGGGGAGAAGCGATGAGAAAGAGGTGGGTATCCTCCTTCCCAAGCCCCAGGAGATCAAAAAGAAGTTGGACGAATACGTGGTGGGCCAGGATGCTGCAAAAATGGCCCTCTCCGTTGCAGTCTACAATCACTATAAGCGCATTTATTTCTCCAATGATGATGTGGAGATCACCAAGAGCAATGTGCTGCTCCTTGGTCCCACCGGTGTAGGTAAAACCTACTTGGCTCAGACCTTGGCCAAATTGTTGGATGTTCCCTTTGCCATTGCAGATGCCACCACATTGACCGAAGCTGGTTATGTGGGCGAGGATGTGGAAAATATTCTTCTGCGGCTGATTCAGGCAGCGGATTATGATATCTTCCGTGCGGAGCGCGGTATCATCTATATTGATGAGATTGATAAGATTTCCCGTAAGTCTGAGAATCAGTCCATCACCCGCGATGTCAGCGGCGAAGGTGTGCAGCAGGCTCTGCTGAAGATTTTGGAAGGCACTGTTGCCAGTGTACCTCCCAAGGGAGGACGGAAACACCCCCAGCAGGAAGCTATCAATATCAATACTGCTAATATCCTGTTTATCTGCGGCGGCGCTTTTGACGGTCTGGAAAAGATTGTCCAGAAGCGAGAAGCTTCCAGTTCTCTGGGCTTTGGCGCAGAGGTTCACGGCAAGAAAGAGTTGGACGAAATTGACTGGATGAAGGACGTAACTCCCCATGATCTGGTCAAGTACGGTCTGATTCCCGAGCTGGTGGGACGTATCCCGGTGATCACCGCGTTGAGCGCTTTGGATGAAGCAGCTTTGGTGCGGATTCTGCGGGAGCCGAAAAACTCTCTGCTCAATCAGTACAAGAAGCTCTTTGATCTGGATAAGGTGGATTTGGAGTTCACTGACGATGCATTGACTGCCGTTGCCAAGAAAACTCTGGAGCGCAAAACAGGTGCTCGTGGCCTACGGTCCATCATGGAGGATATTTTGATGCCGTTGATGTACCGTGTGCCCAGTGATTATACCATTGAAAAGGTTGTCATCACGAAAGAGGCTGTGGAGAACGGTGCTCCTCCGGAGATCACATGCAACAAGGATCGGAAACCGGTAAAAATCAAAATTACGCAGCCCAAGCGGAAGAATCGCAGGGACCGGGATTCGGTATCATAAAAAGACATCAAAAAGGCTGAGGCGCCGGCCCCAGCCTTTTGCTGGTATTATAGGAGTACATGATGCAACAAACATTTACAGACGAAAACATCAAGATCGAAAATAATTTGTTGTTGCCCGTGCTGGCAGTGCGTGGTCTGGTATTTTTCCCCGGCATGATGTTGCAGTTCGACGTGATGCGGAAAAAGTCTGTGTTGGCGATTTCTGAAGCGCTGTCTAACGACCGACTGATTTTCTTGGTTACCCAAACGAGTCTTGACGACCAGGAACCGGTGGGAGAGGACCTTTTCAAAATTGGAGTCATTGCCCGGATCAAGCAGGTGGTACACCATTCTGAAGACGGGATCAAACTTCATGTGGAGGGAATCTGCCGTGGTGAGATCAACTTCCTCACGCGGGAGGACCCGTATTTGCTGGGAAATATCACAAAGTGCCCCGTGCTCACCTATAAACCCTCCTACCGTTCCGAGGCGCTGCTGCGGATTATTCACGAAAAGTTTGAGGAGTACATCCGGCTATTCAAACATGTGCCGCCCGATGTGCTTTTGGGAGTCCTCCAAGAAAAGGACTGCGGCAGGCTGGCTGATTATATTGCGTCCAATATCTCCATTGATTTTGAGCGAAAGCAGTGTATCTTAGATGAACTGCGTCCTCTCAAGCGCATGCAGAAGCTCATTGATATACTCACTGAGGAGATTAAAATTCTGTCTGTGGAGAACGAGATCAATCAAAAGGCTCAGGCGCAGATGGACGAAAATCAGAGAGAGTATTTTCTCAAAGAGCAGATGCGCGCCATTGCCAACGAGCTGGGGGAGGACGACAGTCCTCAGCAGGAGGCGGACGAACTCCGAGAGAAGGTTCTTGCGTTGGGGCTTGCTCCTGTGTGCGAAGAAAAGCTCCTGAAGGAGTGCGACAAGCTGTACCGGATGCCCTTTGGCTCCCACGAAGCCAGTGTCATTCGCATGTACCTGGATATCTGCTTGGAGCTGCCTTGGAAAAGTTCCTCCAAAGAGAAACTGGATTTGAAACGTGCCCAGCGCATTTTGGACCGGGATCACTACGGCTTGGAAAAGGTCAAGGAACGTTTTATTGAGATCTTGGCAGTGAAGAGTTTGTCCCCTGAGCAAACAGGGCAGATTATCTGTCTGGTGGGTCCTCCCGGCGTGGGTAAAACTTCCATTGCTCGTTCTATCGCAGAGGCTACCGGCAGAAAGTATGTGCGGGTATCTCTGGGCGGCGTCAGCGATGAGGCTGAGATCATGGGCCATCGCAGGACCTATGTGGGTTCCATGCCCGGACGAATTATCAATGCGGTGAAGCAGTCCGGGGTCAACAATCCTTTGATCTTGTTGGATGAAATTGACAAGCTGGGCCAGAATTTCAAGGGAGACCCGGCCTCTGCTCTGCTGGAGGTTTTGGATCCGGAGCAGAATACGGAATTTACAGATCACTATATTGACATGCCCTTTGATTTGAGCAAGGTGCTATTTATCACTACCGCAAACGATGCTGGAAGGATTCCAGGTCCGCTGTATGACCGTATGGATATCATTGAACTGGGCAGCTATACCTTGGAAGAAAAAATTAACATTGCCACCAAGCATCTCATCCGAAAGCAGCTGAAGAAACACGGGATTCAGCCATCTCAGTTGAAGTTCTCTAAGGCTGCGGTCAAAGAGTTGATCGAGGGATATACTCGTGAGGCAGGCGTGCGGACATTGGAGAGGACAATTGCCTCCATCTGTCGCAAAGTGGCGAAGATGATTGTCTCCGATGGAGAGAATTTCACTGCCTATACGGTGAAACCAGAGAACCTAGAAAGCCTTCTGGGACCCAGAAAGTACACCCGGGATCAGTTGGCCGGGGAAGATACCATTGGCCTGGTCAACGGTCTGGCATGGACAAGTGTGGGCGGCGAATTGCTGCCCATTGAAGTGGCCGTCATGGAGGGAACCGGAAAGATTCAACTGACTGGTTCACTGGGCGATGTGATGAAGGAATCTGCTAACGCAGCGATTACCTGTATCCGTACTCGAGCCGGAGCACTGGGGATTTCGCCGAAATTCTATGAGAAATGCGACATTCACATCCATGCGCCGGAAGGCGCTGTGCCCAAGGACGGGCCTTCTGCGGGTATCGCTATGGCAACGGCGATTACGTCGGCGTTATGCGGAATCCCGGTAAAGCACGATGTTGCGATGACAGGGGAAATCACTTTACAGGGAAGGGTGCTGGCTATTGGCGGTCTGAAAGAAAAGTCCATGGCCGCCTATAAAAACGGTATCAAAACTGTATTGATTCCTGCGGATAATGTGCCGGATTTGGCAGAGGTGGACAGCGTGGTGAAGAACAATGTCCAGTTTATTCCGGTCAAACGTGTGGATACTGTTCTGGAGAGCGCATTGGTCCACATGCCCAGGCCGATTAGCCAGGATACGCCTGCGATGCCCGGGGAAAAAATGACAGCTCAACATCAGAATTCGCCGGAACTCTTTCAGTAATAGGAGGCTGCTGTGAATTTTCAAAAAGTAGAATTTGAATTGGCGGCCGGAAGGAAGGACCAGCTGCCTAAGGGAACCTTGCCGGAAATTGTGTTTTCTGGGAAGTCCAATGTGGGGAAATCCTCCTTGATAAACAAGCTGGTCAACCGAAAGGCATTGGCTCGAGTCAGCGCAACGCCCGGGAAAACGGCCACCATCAATTTCTTTCGGCTGCCGGAATGCAGACTGGTGGATTTACCTGGTTACGGTTATGCGAAGGTGTCTAAAGGGGAACGGGATCGCTGGGCCTCTTTGGTGGAAGGGTATTTTGCGCAGGAGCGTCCGATAGCACTGGTGATCCAGCTCATTGATATGCGTCATAAACCTACGGCAGATGACCTGCAAATGGTGTCCTTTCTTCAGCAAACGGGCAGACCGTTTCTTGTGGTGTGTACAAAGAGCGATAAGCTGAACCGGTCCGAAACGGAACAGCAGACTGCTCTTTTTAATGAACTTTTTCAGAATGAGGGAATCCTTTGGCTACCTTTCTCCTCTGTGAAGGGTACAGGCTTGACGGAATTGCAGGAGCAGTTGCGTCAGGCTGTGGAAGGCATGGCAGAATAAGTGAAATGGGGGAACGATCATGATTGCAAAGTGCTTAAGCGTCAATGATGCTGGTCATTTGGAAATCAGCGGGTGCGATACAGTGCGTCTTGCAGAACAGTATGGCACTCCGCTTTATGTGATGAGCGAGGATGAAATCCGGGACACTTGTCGTCGGTATGTGGCGTCCTTTGCAAAAAACTACGGTGGGAACGGGAAGCCCATCTATGCCAGCAAAGCTTTTAGTTGCAAAGAGATTTACCGCATTGTTCTCAGTGAAGGTTTAGATGTGGAAGTGGTGTCTGGCGGTGAGCTTTACACGGCTCTTCAGGCAGGTGTTCCTGGTCAGCAGATTCATTTCCAGGGGAATAATAAGACCATGGGTGAACTGACCATGGCAGTGGAAAACAATGTTGGTGACATTGTGGTGGACAACCTTTCTGAACTGGAGAAACTGGAGACAGTAGCTGCTGCACACAATGTGACCGCATCCATTTCTTTCCGAATCAAGCCCGGCATTGATGCCCACACCCATGAGTTTATCCGGACAGGCCAGGTAGATTCCAAATTTGGTTTGGATCTTGCCAGCGGGGAAGCTTTGGAGGCGTTACGCCGTGCGAAGGATCTTCCACACATCTCTGTAAAGGGACTTCACTGTCACATTGGTTCTCAGATTTTAGAGAAGACGCCCTTTGTCCACGCAGCCGAAGTGATGCTTCAATTCTTTGCAAAAATTCGGGATGAGCTGGGCTTGACGTTGGAGACCTTGAATCTGGGCGGTGGCTTTGGCATCCATTATACTGAACAGGACGATGCCATTCCTTATGAGGATTACATGGAAGACGTTTCTGCCATGGTGCACAAGACCTGCCAGGATCTTGGACTGACTCTGCCGCGCATCTACATTGAGCCTGGTCGTTCCATTGTTGGTGAGGCGGGAATCACTCTTTATACTGTGGGAAATATCAAGGTGATCCCTGATGTAAGAAGTTACGTGGCCATTGATGGCGGTATGTTTGACAATCCTCGCTATGCTTTGTATCAATCTGCTTACACTTGCCTGCTGGCAAACAAGGCGGACAAGCCTGCGGATTATGTCGCAACCATTGCAGGTAAATGCTGTGAGAGCGGTGACTTGATTCAGGAGCACACGCCCATTCAAAAGCCGGAAGAGGGAGATATTCTGGCGGTCCTTTCCACAGGCGCCTACAATTACTCCATGGCTTCCAATTACAACCGTAATTTAAAGCCGGCCGTTGTCATGGTTTCCAAGGGAGAATCACGGATTGTGGTCAAAGGGGAGACCTATGAGGATTTGGTCCGGAATGATGTTTAATTTTCTCTGTTTACTTTTTCGCTTTTCTATGCTAAAATTTTGAAGCGAAACAATACAGAGAGGATGTGCGGGATTATGAACGGAAAGATTCACGACAAAAACGTAGATTTTCTCTTTCAGGCGATTTTGGCCCTTGAGACCCCGGAGGAGTGTTACCGTTTTTTTGACGACCTATGTACGGTACCAGAGCTGAAAGCGATGTCACAGCGTCTGGCGGTGGCACATATGCTCAGTCATAAGCGGGTTTATAGTGATATTGTGGCAGAGACCGGAGCGTCCACTGCTACGATCAGCCGGGTAAACCGTTCTCTCAATTATGGGAGCGACGGTTACGAGCTAGTATTTGACCGCCTGGATAAGAAGGAGAACCAAGAGTGAGCTACTCTTTTTTTGCTCAATACTACGATGAACTGACCTCAAACGTGGAATACCCCAGGCGCGCTGAGTATCTGTTAAAGCTGATGGAGCGCCTGGGGCATGTTCCAGGTTTAACATTGGATTTAGCCTGCGGCACGGGCTCCTTGACGTTGGAGCTCTACCGTCGCGGGGTGGATATCTATGGCATTGACAGCTCTGTAGAGATGCTTTCAGAGGCCAGAGCAAAGTGCGCAGATGCTGGGGCGGATATTTTATTCCTTTGCCAGAAGATGCAGTCTATTGATTTGTATGGCACTGTAGATACTGCAATTTGCACTCTGGACAGCTTGAATCATTTGCGCAATGGCGAGGAATTGCAGAAAGTGATGGAGCGGGTGGCATTTTTTATGAACCCGGGGGGCTATTTTATCTTTGATATGAATACCCTTTATAAGCACCATCATGTGCTGGGCAATGAAACCTACGTCTATGATACAGAGCATGTTTATTGTGTCTGGCAGAATCGCTGCCATAAAGATGGGCGTGTAGACATCCAGCTGGATTTTTTTGAACCGGAGGAGGGTCTCTACGCTCGCAGCACAGAGCGATTCAGTGAGCAGGCCTATCCGTTAGAGGAGATCTTGGAGCGGCTGCATCGCGCTGGCTATGACGATGTTCAAGTTTTTGACGAGCTGACCTTTGATCCGCCCAGGGAGGACAGTCAACGTCTTGTGTTTGCTGCAAGAAAAGCTCGTGAAAAGTGAGGAAGGATGACCGTACTTATGGATAATATCTTACGCACCATCACCTCTGATGGTAGTTTGATGGCTTCAGCTATAGATTCCAGCAAGATTGTACGCACTGCACAGCAAGTGCATGGACTCTCCAAAACAGCTTGTGCTGCTCTGGGAAGATTGCTCACTGGCGCGTCTCTCATGGGAAATATGCTAAAGGTAGAGGACGCCTCTCTGACGTTGAAGGTCAACGGAGGCGGGCCTTTGGGCACTTTGGTAGCGATTTCCGACAGCCGAGGAAATGTGCGGGGCTATGTGGATCACCCCGAGGTGGAGCTGCCCTTAAAAGCCAACGGAAAAATTGACGTTGGCGGCGGTGTAGGCCGGCAGGGATTGTTAGCTGTTATACGTGATATGGGGGAGAGAGATCCCTATATCGGTCAAGTGGAGCTGGTCAGCGGAGAAATTGCCGAGGACCTGACTAATTATTATGCCAGCAGCGAGCAGACACCCACTGTGTGCGCTCTGGGTGTGCTTGTTGACAAGGAGAGTGGGGAAGCCCTGCTTTCTGGAGGATTGCTGATTCAGGCCCTTCCTGGGGCTGATAATGCCGCTCTGGAGCGTTTGGAGCAGAATGTGGCAAAGCTGGATTCTGTCACCACCATGCTGGCCAAAGGAATGACCCCTGAAGAGATGTGCCGTGCAGCCTTGGAAGGTTTCCACGTGGAGATTCTAGATCAGGCACCGGTGCATTATGTCTGTAATTGCACCAAGGAGCGTTTTGCCAGGGGATTGCTGACGTTGGGAAGCAAGGAACTCTTGGAGCTCCATGGAGATGAACATGGGGACGTGGAGACTGTCTGTCATTACTGCGGAAAGAAGTACGTGTTCACCAAAGAGGACATTGCAGAATTGGCAAAACAAGCGTCGAAAAAAGAAAACGGAAAAAATTGAAAAAAAGTTTGAAAAAGCGCTTGACAAATTCGAGCTTATCGTGTAAGATATAACACGTCGCTGATGCGGCAAACAAAAAATGTGTGAAGGGCTTATGGGGGCATAGCTCAGCTGGTTAGAGCACCTGCCTTACAAGCAGGGGGTCATAGGTTCGAGTCCTATTGTCCCCACCATACACATCTAATTTTGGGGTATGGTCACACGATGTGGGGTTACTGCCCCAGAATATGGCCCGGTAGTTCAGCTGGTTAGAACGCTAGCCTGTCACGCTAGAGGTCGACGGTTCGAGCCCGTTCCGGGTCGCCATATTTGCCTCTGTAGCTCAGTTGGTAGAGCAGGGGACTGAAAATCCCCGTGTCATTGGTTCGATTCCGATCGGAGGCACCATTTGCGGGAGTAGCTCATCTGGTAGAGCGCCACCTTGCCAAGGTGGAGGTAGCGAGTTCGAGCCTCGTCTTCCGCTCCAAGATGTGAAAAGACGCTTATTTTGGTTAGAAGTAAGCGTCTTTTCATTCGAAATGGTGACATAGCCAAGCGGTAAGGCATGGGTCTGCAAAACCCTGATTCCCCGGTTCAAATCCGGGTGTCACCTCCAAAAAGCTCTGGTCTTTGACCAGAGCTTTTTTCTTGCATTTTTTCATTTTTACAAAACTTAATAAAAAAAGACTACCTTGACAAACAAGGTAGTCCTGATAACACATATTTGAGTTAATCACAAGCTTTCTGCCAGATCTGAGGCGTAACGTACAGAAGCCATAGCATCCTTTCCATAGAAGTCTGCACCAATGCTGTCCGCATACTCTTGGGTGAGCACTGCGCCGCCCACCATCACTTTTACATGGGGGAGTTCTTTGCGTATCAGCTCAATGGTTTCTTTTATATTCACCACTGTGGTTGTCATCAGAGCGCTCAGCCCAACCAGCTGAGCGTTCTCTATTTTGGCAGCTTCCAAAATAGTTTCAGGAGGAACATCCTTGCCCAGGTCAATGACGTGAAAACCATAGTTTTCCAACAGCACCTTGACGATGTTCTTTCCGATATCGTGAACGTCCCCTTTTACAGTGGCAATTACAATAGTCAGACGGCTCCGCTTGGTGTTTTCCTCGCCTCCCTGCAAATGGGATTTGATCACTTCAAAAGCAGCTTTAGCGGCTTCTGCGCTCATCAAAAGCTGGGGGAGGAATAAAGTCTTCTTTTCAAACCGGTCGCCCACCGCGTCCAACGCCGGTACAATCTCTTGATTGATGAGCTCCAAGCCAGTCCGTGTGGCAAGTGCCTTTTCCGCGGCCTGGTGAGCAGCGTCCTTCAAGCCCTTCTCAATGGATTCTTGCAGCGTATACTCTGTTCCAACAGGCTGGGGGGATGTCCCGCGGTTGGGTTCCTGCCCATAGGCTTCGATATACTCGGTGCAGTTGACGTCCCAACCCGCCAAAACGCAATAGGAGCGGTAGGTGCGCATCATCTGCTCTGACTTGGGATTCATGATAGCTCCATGGAGGCCCCGCTGCAGTGCCATCAAGAAAAAGGCAGAGGTGATGTTCTCGCGCTGTGGCAGGCCGAAGGACACATTTGATACGCCCAGGGATGTTTTTACCCCCAGCTCCTTGTGAATGCGTTCTAGAGCGTCCAGCGTGACCACAGCGGCATCCTGGCCGGCGCTAACTGCCATGGTTAAGGGATCGATAATGATGTCACACCGTCGAATACCGTAGGATTGAGCTGTCTGGACAATGCGTCTAGCTGCCAGGAAGCGCCCTTCTGCGGTCTCTGGAATCCCTTCCTCAGTGATAGTAAGTCCAACCACCACGCCACCATATTTTTTCACCAGAGGGAAAATCGCCTTCATAGACGCGGTTTTTGCGGTTACAGAGTTGACCAGGGGCTTGCCGTTATACAGGCGCATGGCTCGCTCCATCGTAACGGGATCGGAGGTGTCGATCTGCAAGGGCAGGGGGGAGACCGCCTGCAGTTCCTGGATGACCTCACACATCAGCGCAGGCTCATCAATCTCGGGCAAGCCCACATTGACATCCAGCACATGAGCCCCGGCATCCTGCTGCGCAATTCCCTCTCGGAGAACATAGGGAATATCGTGGTCTCGCAGAGCCTGTTTGAATTTGGCTTTTCCTGTGGGGTTGATTCGTTCCCCGATAATCACCGGACGACCGCCGAATTCCACGCTGCGGCTTCCGGAAGTGACAATGGTTTGAGCCGGATCAGGCAATAGACGGCAGCGCAGTCCTCTGCATGCGGCGGTCATAGCGGCGATATGCTCCGGTGTAGTGCCGCAGCAACCGCCTACTATCCAGGCGCCTTCTCTGGCAATTTCGCCCATCCAACCGGCAAACTCCTGGGGCCCCACATCAAAGTAGGTCTTGCCGTCCCGTTCCACCGGGAGGCCCGCATTGGGATTGACCACAATGGGAAGGCCTGTGGATTCCCGCAGTCTGGGCAGAAGGGAAGCCATTTGTTCCGGCCCAAGTCCACAGTTTAAGCCGATGGCATCTGCGCCCAAGCCCTCCAGAACAGCAGCGGCAACTGTCAGGTCTCCACCGGTGAGCAGTTTCCCGTCCTGTTCAAAGGTCATGGTGACAAATACTGGAAGGTCGGAATTCTCCTTGGCCGCTAGAAGCGCTGCCTTCGCCTCATAGATATCCGTCATGGTCTCAATGAGGATGGCCTCAGCCCCTGCCATAGTTCCCACCCGGATCATTTCGCCAAAGGCGGAAACGGCATCTTCAAAGTCCAGATCGCCCAAAGGACGCAGAAGCTTTCCCGTGGGACCGATATCCAGGAATACAGTTCCTCTGCCACAGGTTTTTACTGCCTGCAGAGCATTTTCAATGCCAGCAGTGACTACCTCTTCCACAGTGTGGCCGGAACCCTCCAACTTAAAGCGGTTGGCTCCAAAGGTGTTGGCTTTTAGAAAATCCGCTCCTGCCTCCAGGTAGGTACGGTGGATCGCAACGATCTCCTCCCGATGGGAGATTCCCCAAAGCTCCGGAAGTTCCCCGGGCTGTAGTCCTTTTTCTTGCAGAATGGTGCCCATGGCACCATCAAAGTAGCAGAGTTTTCCACCCAGCTGCATCAAGACACGGTTCATTTAAAATCATCCTCTCTCTGTATCTAATGTGCCCTCTGGTTCTTTGCGGAAAGGACAGTTTACTGCAGAGCAGGTCATGCACTTTCCCACATGGCACAAGGATGGATCCGGGGATACTCCCACCACCCCTGTGATGGATTTCATGGGTAACATCAGGTAATTGTCCGTCAGTGTGATACCGATTTTTTTCGAAACCTGCAGCGCGTCAAACAGGAAGCGCTGGCTGGAAAGGGGAAAGTCTCCATAGCCGGGGCTGTATCGTGGACGAAGATAAAGTCCACGTTCAGCGGCGTATTGTTCCATGCCTCTTTGCGCGAAATCGGCTTGATCCTCTGTATAGGCTGCAGCATAGGCCTGCAAAACAGGCACTAGTGGCATCTCTGTGAGCTCAAAACGCCGTATGAGGGTGTCGACCCCTGGGCCTAAGGTAAAGGCCACCAGAAACGCCTCCTGGCAGCCTTTTAGATGAGCGGCAAGAGTTTTGCTGGGCAAAAAAGTCCCGCCCAATGTAACGCCCTCTTGCTCCACGGTGAGGGAAAACCGCCCCTCAATATAGCGGGGAGAAGCGGCTCGCATAATTTCGGCTTCTGCCCGGTCTATTATCCTCTCTAACTGGGGAACGCTTTCAGGCGCCCCTAAATACCGAAAAACTTCTTTTCTATCCATGGGCAATTCTCCTCTCAGCGCAGAATGTGGCTGAGATTTGCCATGATTTTTGCGGCAGTTTGCGGCCGGTTCATGGTGTATAGATGAATGTACTTTACGCCGTTTGCAATCAGGTCGATGATCTGTTCTGTGGCATAGGCGATTCCTGCCTGTTCCATGGCCTGGGGATCGTCGGCAAATTTATCCGCAATGGCTTTAAAGCGGGGAGGCAGAACTGTTCCCGAAAGCTCACAGCTGCGCTTGATTTGGCGTGCATTGATGACCGGCATGATGCCCGGAATAACAGGCACCTGGATGCCAACAGCTAACACACGATAGAGGAAATTGTAATACACGTTGTTATCGAAAAACATCTGTGTGGTGAGGAAATCACAGCCAGCATCCACCTTTTCTTTCAAAAAGGCGATGTCGTCCTCCTTGTGTTCGCATTCCACATGGCCTTCCGGATAGCAGGCAGCACCAACACAAAAATCCCCTTGGGTCTTGATGTCCTGGATCAGCTGAATTGCGTAGGTATAAGGCCCGGGAACGTACTCTTTGGGCAGGTCACCACGCAGCGCCAGAATGTTCTCGATGCCCCGTTCTTTCATCTCGGTGAGCCGCAGGGAGATTTCTTCCTTGGTGGCACCGCAGCAGGTCAGATGGGCCAACGCAGGGAGTTTGTGGCGATCCTGGATATACGAGGCCACCTCCACCGTCTTTTTGGAGGTGCTTCCTCCGGCGCCATAGGTCACGCTGATGAAATCCACGCCAAGGGATTGAATGGCGTCCACAGTTTCAAAAATACCGCTGAAGGCTACATCCTTCTTTGGGGGGAATATCTCGCAGGAGAAGGTCACTTTCTTCTCATTGCTGGTGAGAATATCTTTGATTTTCATAGGTAGTCACACCTTTCCCATTAAAATAAAATAACTTACCAATATTTTTTTATTGTACCATGGCCCAAAGAAATTGAAAAGAGAATAGCCGAAAAACTTTCCGCGTATATCTGCCCCAGGGGGGATAGTGGATGAAAAAGAAACTCCTGTTCTGGATTCTGTTCTTTGGTTCATTAGTGATGTTCTGTCTGCAAACACTGCAAGCTTTTGGCGTAGTAGCGTTCCATGCAGATCTCTTTGAAAAGCGTCCCACCATTGTCGTGGATGCAGGTCACGGTGGAGAAGATGGTGGCGCGGTGGGCCAGGGAGGCCTTGTGGAAAAGGACGTCAATTTAGCCATAGCTCTGGCCTTGGCAAAGGATTTGAAAGCGGCAAACTTTCCCGTGGTACTGGTGCGGGACAGTGACGTCTCTGTGGGGGATCAAACGCTCTCCACTGTAGCAGAGCGTAAACGTTCTGATACCCTGAATCGTGTGCAATTGGTTGAGGAAACAGGGGATTGTATCCTCATCAGCATTCACCAAAATCATTTCTCCCAAAGCCAGTACAAGGGAGCACAGATGTTTTATTCCCCGAACAACGAGGAAAGTGCACTGTTGGCAGAGTCCATACGGCAAAGCGTGGTAAGCAGTCTTCAGCCGGAAAACACCCGTCAGAACAAAGAGGCGGGGGAAGAGATCTATTTACTTACTCACTGCAAGGTGCCGGCGGTTTTGGTGGAATGTGGGTTTCTCTCCAATCCGGAAGAAGCTGCGCTGCTGGAGCAGGAAAGCTATCAAAGGGATATGGCTGCAGCAATCTACAACGGCCTGATGGATTTTTTGGAAACCCGCAATGAAAAGGTGGAAAGCGGCCCTCTTCCTTCCGATGAAAATATGTGATATAATAAAGCTCACAAAACGTGTGGAATAGGAATGGGGAAGAGGTATGGCTGCAAAAAGCAAGTTGATCTATCAATGCCGGGAGTGCGGCTATGAAACCGCCAAATGGATGGGGCGGTGTCCTGGTTGTGGAGAGTGGAACACCCTGGAGGAAACGGTAAAAGAACCCGAATTGCCTCAAAAAAAGGTGTCCTCCGGCGGAAGGCTCTCCCGGCCAATGCCCATCAATGAAATCAGCACCCAGGAGGAATCTCGGTACCACACCGGCCTTTCGGAATTGGATCGTGTGCTGGGTGGCGGCATCGTCAAAGGCTCATTGATTCTCATCAGCGGTGACCCCGGTATTGGTAAGTCCACCATGCTGCTGCAAATCTGCGAGTATCTGGGCCAATCCCTGCGGATTCTCTATGTCTCCGGAGAGGAGTCCGCCCGGCAGATCAAACTGCGTGCAGCGCGGCTGGGAGTGCAAAGTCCCAATCTGATGGTTCTCACGGAGACGGATGTGCAGTATGTGGTGGAAGAGATCCGCTCGGAACAGCCGGATCTGGTGATGATCGACTCCATTCAAACGATGAATCACACGGACCTCAACTCATCACCGGGCAGTGTGACCCAGGTCCGGGAGTGCACAAATGCTATGATGCGCTGCGCCAAGTCGCTTGATATCCCCATCATCGTGGTGGGGCATGTCAACAAGGATGGCGCGATTGCAGGCCCTAAAGTTTTGGAGCATATTGTGGATGCAGTCCTTCTTTTTGAGGGCGATCGTCAGATGACTTATCGCATTCTCCGAGCGGTAAAAAACCGCTATGGTTCCACCAATGAAATCGGTGTTTTTGACATGGGGGAGAATGGCTTGCAGCAAGTGGAGAATCCCTCTCAGGCAATGCTTTCCGGCAGACCGAGAGATGTTTCCGGTACTTGCGTTACAGCGGTGATGGAGGGAACCCGACCGATTCTGGCGGAAATCCAGGGGCTTGCGACCACATCGGGGTATGGGAATCCCAGGCGTATGGCCACCGGTTTTGACTACAACCGTATGGCATTGATTTTAGCTGTGCTGGAAAAGCGCGCTGGGTATTATTTTTCCAACTTAGACGCCTACATCAATGTGGTAGGCGGCCTTCGCTTGGACGAGCCTTCAGTGGATTTAGCTGTGGCTATGTCCCTGTTGTCCAGTTTAAAAGATACGCCTATTCGAGAGGATACGGTTGTCTTTGGAGAAATAGGGTTGGCTGGAGAGCTGCGCAGTGTCAGTCATGGGGAGCTGCGCATTGCAGAAGCCACTCGACTGGGCTTTACCCGCTGTGTGATGCCTTATCATGGTTTAAAATCTCTTGGCTCAAAGAAATTTGATATGGAGATTATTGGCGCCAAGAACATTAGAGAAGCCTTTGAGGCAGCCACATGAGTTCTTTTCTGCAACACCCACGGCTTCCAAAGGACCGGGTGTCATTGGTGTTGATCTCTGGTGACGCACCTTGGCTCCAGGCGCCCTTGGCGAGCTTGGGTGTGGAAACTCTGACAACTCCTCAAGATTCGAGACTACCAAAACCAGTTGCGTTTCATCCGGATCTACAGGTGTGTCCGCTCCCTGATAAACGTATGTTCGCTTTAAGGGGTAGTCCATTGGCAGCAACGTTGAGAGAACTTGGGGTTGATCTCAGGGAAACTCAGGAATTGCCGGGAACTGTCTACCCACAGGATGTTCGCTGTGGAGGCTTGGTGTGGGAAAACTATTTGATCGGCAATCCCAAAGGCTTGGATAAGGGGCTTACACAGCAGGCTCAGAAAATGGGCTTGGAGCTGATAGCGGTCCGTCAGGGATATTGTGCGTGTTCCATAGCACTGGTGGACCAACAAAGCGCTATTACAGCAGATCGTGGTTTGTATCAAGCATTAACCGCAAAAGGATTTCAAATGCTGTTGATTCAGCCTGGACATATTCAGTTACCTGGATATGATACTGGATTTCTAGGAGGCTGTTGTGGGAAATTAGCTGCGGACAAGCTTGCGTTTACCGGACAGCTTGATTTGCATCCCGATGGCCAACGGATTCGGAGTTTTTTGGAACAGCGTGGAGTAACTGCCGTGGAGCTGACTGCTGGTCCATTGATTGATGTGGGCGGAATCGTACCATTGATGGAAAACTCCTGAGAAGGAAAGAGGAGCAAAAAAGAAATACAAAATTATAGAAAATCAATATTTTCTATAATTTAGGGGGGACAATTATGCCGGAACCCATTCAAAATGAGTTTTCAATGCTGGTTCAGGAATATATTTTATATCTGCGTAATGTGCGTGGTTTGGGCGAAAAAACCGTCCGTGAATACAGCAAGGATCTTCGCACGTTTTTTCGATTTTTGAAACGTGACCGAGGACTTGTATCTGGTGAGATTCCATTGGAAGAAATCCCGGTAAAAGATGTGGATCTGGAGTTTATTCGTTCCATTTCCACGTATGAGGTTTTTTCCTTTATGAACTATGTGGTGGACGAACGCAACAATATGGCGTCCACGCGTCAGCGGAAAGCGACTACACTGCGATCTTTCTTTCGTTATCTCACAACCCATGAAAAGCTGTTGGAGCGAAACCCCACGGAAAACTTAGCTGCACCCAAAAAGGCCAAGACGCTTCCCCATTTTCTCTCTCTCGATCAAAGTATCGACTTGCTCAATGCTGTTGAGGGTAAAAATGCGGAGCGTGATCGTTGTATCTTGACCCTTTTTCTCAACTGTGGAATGCGGCTTTCTGAATTGGTGGGCATTAACGTTTCTGATGTGGTGCGCAATAACAACACGCTGCGGATATTGGGCAAGGGCAATAAAGAACGCATTGTGTATCTGAACCAAGCTTGCCTGGATGCGATCTCCAGCTATCTGGCTGTACGGCCTAAAGACGGCGTTGTGGATCGAAATGCGCTGTTTCTCAGCAACAGAGGTACGCGAATTAAGCCAATTACTGTGGAAGTTATGGTCAAGAAATATCTAGATAAAATTGGTCTCAGCGGTCCCGGATACTCGGTGCATAAGCTAAGGCACACAGCCGCTACATTGATGTATCGCTATGGCAATGTGGACATTCGCGTCCTTCAGGATATCTTGGGCCACGCAAACCTGGGAACTACTGAAATTTACACTCACACCTCCAGTACGCAAATGGAACAGGCCATCAACTCCAATCCCTTGGCAAAGCTTACGGAAAAGAAACCGCCTCAAAAACCCAAAAAGTCTGCAGAAGAACCGGATCCAGACACAGAAGATTGATAAAAAAAGAGCGCCTTGTTAGGCGCTCTTTTTTTACTCTGTATCATCGCGGTAATTTTTCAATTGAGACTTTTTGATAAGCCGTCCGTTGACATAGACCATCTTATCATCGTCATCTTCCTCTTCGGCGGCATCCGCCTCAGGAGGAGCAAAGAAACGAGCTTCTTCAGAATCTTCCATCTCAGAAGCAACACTGCTGCCATTCTTTTCCTCTTGAACCCTTTGCTCATAAGGTTTGATCAAATACCGCTCAACCACAGGGTAAACAGTAAAATTGATGAAGTAACTTACCAGAGCAAATATCAGGAAAATTCCGAACAGTAACAGGAGAAATACAGTCAATACTGTCATGGGAATGATTGCAAAGACCACATAACCCAAAACACCCAAAATCAAGGTAACCAGCAGATTACGTCCCAAGCCAGCCATTGCCAGAATAAAAGCATTGCGATACGCTTGCCCGAACTTTAGATCAAAGGTGACAAACATCACAGGCAAGTAGTACTGAGCGAAAACAAAGAAGATCGCCAGAACCATGCACAGCCAGAAAGGAATGTAATTGAACCATCCCCGAGATGTGGCGTTGTAGTAATACATGATAGCAAAGCTAAGGATCACATAAACCACATACACAATAACGCCGTTGAGTAGGAAGTACTTCCAGTTGCCTTTCACATTTTCCCAGAAATCAGACCATACAAAGGCGTGTTCTTCTCTGGCAAAGTTCCGGGTGACGTAAGTGAGGCCGGCGGTAAATGGAGCCAATAGAATCAGGGGCAATGGCGTCACATACAAAAGCCAGACGTCAATGGAGATGCTCCCATCCCCCACTGGCAGCTGCAGCATAAAGTGAGTGGGGAACAAATACAGTGCCACCATTAAAACAGCCGCAACCAAAAAAGGAATTAAGAAAATCAGATTGAGCTGTACCAGTTTTCCAAATTTCCGAAACAGAATTTCGAAGAATCGTACCGGAGCAGCCTTGGGAGGCTCGTCCTTGCTGACACCGGGACCGGGTTTATTATAGTTGCCGAAAATACCGAGGAATGCCAAAAAACCAACTCCATTTCCACAGACCGTGCTTTTTTATTATCCCAGTTTTGCCTTGGGATGGCAATCATTATACACCTGTTTTACGTGACTGTCCAGCAGTTGTACATAGACTTGCGTGGAAGAGATGTCCGCATGACCCATCATCGTCTGAATGTCCTTTACAGAGGCACCGTTTTCCAACAGATGCATTGCAAAGGAATGGCGCAACGTGTGAGGCGTGATCTCCTTGGTGATCCCAGCCTCGGTGGCATACCCCTTGACGATTTTCCAGAATCCTTGCCGGGTTAGCCGACCACCATTCAAGTTGACGAATAATGCGTTGCCGCTCTCAGGACCCACAATCAGTCCACGCATACGGTAGATGTAATCAGATACAGCTACCACCGCAGACGGATAAACAGGTATGGACCGCACACCCTTTGTTCCCCGGCAATACAGCACGCCGGAACGTAGGTTCAAATCTTGGATATCCAAGTTGATCAGCTCAGAAGCGCGAATGCCTGTGGCATAGAGCAATTCCAGCATTGCTTTATCCCGACAGCCTTTGGGCTCTGTAATATCAGGCTGAGCTAAAAGTTGTTCAATCTCCTCCCCGGATAACACCTGAGGAAGCTTCTTTACCGCCTTTTCCAGTTTGATTCCCTTGGCCGGATTGTGATCCACAGCTCCCCGAAAGATCAGGAATTTGTAAAAACACCGCACAGAAGCCAGGTTCCTAGAAATGGTGGTGGGTGATCGCTTCAGCTGGTGAAGGTGGTCCACATAAGCCTGGATGGTTTGTTCATCGGCCTCCAATGGGTCTACGCCAGCCTCAGAGAGAAACTCTAGAAAGTACAACGTGTCCCGCAAGTAGGATTCCCTGGTATTGACAGAATTGACCTTTTGGTTTGCCAGATAATCACTGAACAAAGAATAATAATCCGTTGTGCCAGTCATGGCCTGTTGCCACCCTCTTTTCTTACAAAAATAACCCATACACCGCCGCAGGGACACTTCCTGCTAAGGAAGCTGCCACAACAAACGACAAAATCACGAGGAAGTCATGGAAGTAGAGCTTTAGATCCAAACTGCCCTCCCGCGAGTTGCTATCCCGCGAAAAAAAGCTGACTTTTGCCAGATGTGCTGAAAAGATCAGCGATCGCACTGCAAACAGCAGAAGAAAAGCTCCCACAGCTGCAGATGCCGGTGTATATATCAACGCGGATCGGAGCAATCCCCAAGGCTCGTCCCCCAACAGAAAATAGGAGACTCCAATTCCCACAGTAGCTCCTCGAAAAAAGAGGAACAACGGCACTGCAAATACCCCAAAAGCAGTGACGCCTAACAGAAACAGGGGAATCAATCCGATCAGTGCATTGAGCAAGAGAGTAGAAAAACAGGAGAAAAAACCAGATTCGGGAGATGGAATACCGGAAAATCGAAGCGGCAGCATCCAACGTCCCTCAAATAACGGCGAAAACATGGCTAGGACAGAACCGAGCGTAATGCCCAATAGCAACGTGCAAAGCAGAAAGGCCATTGCCTTTCGATGTGGAAAAAAACGCCCCCAAAAAGAAGCTTCCTCCATCCTGGCCCCATTGCGCAGGGGCATACGATCCAGTGATTTGTTCACGGAACACACTTCCTTTTCGGAATTTGGCCCCAAGTTATAAAGGGTCCATCTGCCATCATCCTATGAAAAAGAAGTGCCGTCTATTCGCCTTCCCGGTTCAAAATGAATACATGCAAAAAAATTATAGGAAACTGAAGTTTTCCTTTTCTTGAAACTCGGTAAAATGGAGAACCGACTATGCAAAAGACGAAATTATGACCAGGATTTTTGCTTTGTGGAAAAAAGAGACGGGAACATCATGGGCATAAAACGCAAAATATACCAGTTTTGTTCCTTGAAGAAAACAAGATCTTGTGATCCACTAAGCAGTGTTTTGTGAGGATCTGCGCCGTTTTTGAGTGAAAAATCTTTCACTTTTCAACCGGTTTTTTCACAGTAATCTAGAGAAAATCATCATTTTTCCCTGTAAGTAAATACTATAGTACAATTTTCGGAATTTTGCAAGCATAAAAACGAATATTTTCTCTGTTTTATTTCAACTGCTCATTTTTACGTAGAATAAATTATGTAAACTTATGTATAAATTGCTTACAGCCTTATGTAAATTCCCCAAAATGTGGTATGTATAAACATTCACACCCAATACTCTGTGGTTTCGGTCCGCTGTTTTAAAATTTTACTTTTCTATCGCGATTCACTCCGAAGATTCCGCCGATACAGCCACTGAGAATAATTGCAGCCAGCCTTGCCCCACCACCAATGGAGATTTCAACTCCAGCAGTCATCAAAGAAACAACTGCAACCAGACAGGCAAAAAGCAATCCGATTCCACCGCCTAAAAGAATCCCCTTTTCTCCCACAAACAGCGCAGCGATAAGCCCTCCTAAAAACACACCAACACACACAATCGCTGTAACCGCCACCGTTAAAATGGGTCCCTTTGGAAGCGTTCCAGCGGACGCTAAAATTGCTGCCATTACTACCAAAAGTGCTCCGGAAATCACCGTCGCCACAACCACGGCCAGCAGCATTCCTTTTACTTTTTTCATAGCACACCTCTCCCCTCTTTGTTTGTTCTACTATATGGGACTGCGCTTTGTTTCAGACCGAACAAACATAAAAAAGGGTATAAAAAAAGAGGCCTGCAAAATGCAAGCCTCTTCGAAAAACATCTTGATAGGAATTTTTTGACAGATTAGAACTCCGCCACGCCAGTGGTACGAGGGAACGGTAATACATCGCGGATGTTGGAAATACCAGTGAGGTACATCACCAAGCGCTCAAAGCCAATGCCAAAACCAGCATGCTTGTTGCCGCCAAAGCGTCGGAGATCCATATACCACCAGTAATCCTCCTCGTTGAGCCCCAGTTCGCGGATCCGCTGGAGCAGCACATCATACCGCTCCTCACGCTGGCTGGCGCCCACCAGTTCTCCGATGCCGGGAACCAACAGGTCAGTCGCAGCAACGGTTTTGCCGTCGTCGTTGAGCCGCATGTAGAAGGCCTTGATCTCCTTGGGATAGTCGGTAACAAACACCGGTTTCCCAAAATGCTTTTCCGTCAAGAACTTCTCATGTTCAGTCTGCAGGTCGCAGCCCCAGCTAACTTTGTATTCAAACTCGTCGTTGTGGGGTTCGAGAATCTTCACGGCGTCCGTGTAGCTAACCCGCACGAAATCAGAATCAGCCACGTGACGCAGCCGGTCCAGAAGCCCCTTATCCACAAACTGGTTGCAGAACTCCATGTCTTGAGGGCAAGTTTCCAGGACATAGTTGATGACGTACTTGACAGCAGCTTCGATCACATCCATGTCATCGGTCAAATCAGCAAAAGCCATTTCCGGCTCGATCATCCAGAACTCTGCAGCATGGCGCTGAGTATAAGAACGCTCCGCGCGGAAGGTGGGGCCAAAGGTATAGACCTTACCAAAGGCCATGGCCATGCACTCTGCCTCCAACTGGCCGGAAACCGTCAAGGAGGTGAGCTTCTGGAAGAAGTCGTCCTTGTAGTTGATGGAACCGTCTTCGTTCTTCGGCAGGTTGTCCATGTCCAGAGTTGTCACCTGGAACATCTCCCCTGCTCCCTCACAGTCACTGCCGGTGATAATGGGGGTGTGAGCATAAACAAACCCATTTTCCTGAAAGAACTTATGAATGCCAAATGCCGCTGCAGAGCGCACACGGAAAGCGGCGCTGAACAAGTTGGTACGGGGACGTAGATGGGCAATGGTACGCAGGTACTCAACGGTGTGACGCTTTTTCTGAAGGGGATACTCGGGGGAAGAAGGCCCTTCCACCACAATCTCAGAGGCGTGGATTTCAAAGGGCTGCTTGGCTTCCGGAGTAGCCAACAGCGTACCGGTGACTCGCAGGGCGGCTCCCACGTTCTGGGATGCGATCTCCTTGAAATTATCGATCTTTCCGTCCTCAAACACCACCTGCACACCCTTAAAGGATGAACCGTCATTTAAGTCGATAAAGCCCAAGGTTTTGGAATCGCGGATGGATCTGGCCCAACCGCAGACGGTAACGGTTTTCCCAGCATAAGCGGGGAGGTCCTTATAAAATGATGCCACTTCTTCTCTCTTCATATCCTGGCACAGCCAAAAGGCTGTTCCCTCCTTTTCTGCGAAATACTTTGCTTTTTATCATACCCCAAGGGGGCGAACCTGGCAAGGGGAAAATAGAAAAAAACGCTGAATTCCTACGAATTCAGCGTTTTATGGCGGAGAGGATGCGACTCGAACGCACAATGCCTTGCGGCACACCACATTTCCAATGTGGCTCCTTACCATTAGAATACCTCTCCGTGTGGCGCTTGATTATTATAGCAGGCCTTTCCAGAAAAAGCAAGGGGTATTTTCAAAAAAATGAAAAAATTTTTGAGGGCCCATTTTTGCCGCGTGTTTTCCCCTAAAAAAGCTGTGATAGCCGGAGGTTCTCGGCGTTTCTACGTTAAAATTGCGTAAAAACTTGGAATTCCTGTGTTAAATCCACGGAACTCTATTTGAATATCCCCTTTTTATTTGATATAATGGGAGCACAATTGGATCAATAATTTCTCTATAGGAGGGATCCCCCTTGAATAAAAGAAGCACCGCCCGCGCTGCCGCCGTGATTGAGATCGGCTCCAACAATGTGCGGATGCGGGTCTCCCAATGGACCAAGGGCAGTATGACAACCATAGACCGGCTGGAATATCCAGTAGGTTTAGGACACGATGTCTTTTCCAATGGATACATCAGTTTTGACAGCCTGAGGGAGCTTTCCAGTGTATTGTCGAAGTTTTCGGATGCATTGCGCTCATACAATATTGAAAAGCCAAAAGTGATCTCCTGCACGGCCTTGCGTGAAGCGAAAAATCGTGCACTCGTTGTGGATCAATTGAAAGTGCGCAATGGGATGGATGTCACGGTTTTGGAGGACAGCCAGGAAAAAGCATACATCTATAAAGAAGTGATTGAGCGTCTTGGAGATGCAAAGTTGCAATCGGGCAACACAATGATCGCTTACGTTGGCTCGGGTAGTATCGGCGTGGCTGTGTATGACGGTCAAAAGGTGGTATACTCTCAGAATATCTCTATGGGTGCGTTGAAGCTTCACGATGTGCTGCTGCGGCTTCGCCAGGAAGCGGATGATTTCTACCATATCATCGAAGAATATTTGGACACCATCTTTAACCGCATTGCCATTTCCAGATTCCAGGTGAAGAACCTGATTCTCACCGGTTCCCAGCTGGAGCTGGTTGCTCAGCTTTGCGAGGCAAAAAAAGCTGGAATCCCTTATCAAATTAACACCAAGAAGCTCTCTTCCCTCTATCAGTCTATTCGCTCTGTCACGCCGGAGGGCATTGCCAATCGTTTTGGTATCACCGAGGAACGAGCTGCACTGCTGTACACGTCCCTGTCTATTTATCATGGACTCTTGCGGTTCTGCCCTCAGGCCGAAAACGTCATCTCTCCCCCGGTGGATATTTCTGAAGCTATGCTGCGCTATCAATTGGCGCCAAAAGCCCAGGAAGATCTGGACACCTATCTGCGGGAAAGCGCCATTGCCTGTGCAGAAACCATTGCCAGCAGTTTTGCATGCAATTTGGATCATTCCGCTCACACTGGTCAGATTGCTTGTTTGATTTTTGACAAGCTGAAAAAGATCCACGGGTTGGATCCCTCAAAACGGCTGTTACTGGAACTTGCCGCTATTCTTCACAGCTGTGGAAGCTTCGTCAACGTAAGGCAGCACAATCAATGCACATTCGACTTGATTAAGGGAATGGACATCTTCGGTCTGCGACAGCAGGAGGTGCTGGAAACGGCTTTTGTGGCAGGCAGTGTTTCCAACGATCTGACCTCTGAGGAGAATCCGGACTTTGCTTGGCTGCCCATTGAAGAGCGGATCGTCATTTCCAAGCTGGCTGCCATTTTCCGTTTGGCCAATGCGTTGGATAAATCTCATCACCACAAAATACGCGACTTAAAACTCCACCTGGAAGATGATCAGGTATTGTTTAAAGGCAAGGCGTCGGAGAACACCTTGCTGGAACGGTGGGCCTTCACGGAATCCGCCCAGTATTTCCAGGAAGTATTCGGGCTCTCTCCCGAGCTTGCTATCAAATTTGACATGATATGAGGTGTGCCCAATGGCAGATAAAAAAATGCCCTATTACAACAGGGAACTAAGCTGGATGGATTTTAATGCCCGCGTTTTGGAAGAAGCCACGAAGAAAGAAAATCCGTTAATGGAACGACTGCGGTTTTTGGCCATCACCGGCTCCAATCTGGATGAATTCTTTATGGTGCGTGTTGCCGGCGTCAAGGACCAGGTCAACTCTGGGTATAAGCAAAAGGGTGCCAACTTTGACTTGACTCCCCAGGAGCTTCTTCCGCTATTGGAGGAGAAGACCCATCGCTTCATGGAGAAACAGTATTCCTGTTTGCACCGTTCCATCCTCCCTGCTCTGGAGAAACAGGGGATTCGTTTCCTTTCTGTGGAGGAGATGGACGAGGAGCAAAAACGCTACCTTTCCCAGTACTTTCAAAGAGTGCTCTTCCCCGTGCTGACGCCTTTGGCAGTGGACGGCAGCCGCCCCTTCCCCCTGCTAGCCAACAAGACTCTGAACATTGCTGTTTGCTTGAAGAGCAAGGAGCACAATAAAGAGGAAAAGGTCTTTGCTATTGTGCAGGTGCCCTCTATCCTGCCGAGATTTTTGGAGCTCCCCAGCAAGGAGGGGCGTCGTTTCACCTTGTTGGAAGATGTGATTGTCCACAAGTTGGATGAGCTTTTCGAGTTACATGATATTGTGGCAGCTTGTCCCTTCCGGGTCACCAGAAACTCTGATTTGGAGATTGACGAGGAAGCCGAGGACTTTATGAGCGAGGTGAAAAAGTCCATTAAAAAGCGGAAGCGTGGCGCCCCCGTCCGTCTGGAACTGCTGAATAAGTGTGACGAGGATATCAAAGCGTTTCTGGTGGAGATGCTCCACATCAAAAAGAAGGAAATCTATGAAGTACCCGGTCCCCTGGATCTCACGTTCCTTTCAAAATTCGCTGGCGTCCAGGGCTTTGAATCCCTGTGCTTTGCGCCGATTCGTCCGGTAAATCCTCCCGCAGATTTCTGGGGATACACCGACATCTTTGAGGCAATCCGCGAAAAGGACCGCATGGTTCATCATCCCTACGAAAGTTTTGACGTTGTGGTGCGCTTTATCGAGCAGGCTGCTGAGGACGAAAATGTTTTGGCTATCAAGCAGACGCTATACCGTGTTTCCGGCAACTCCCCCATTGTTGCCGCTCTCATTAAGGCAGCGGAAAACGGCAAACAGGTCACCGTTCTGGTGGAGCTCAAAGCACGGTTTGACGAGGAAAACAACATCAACTGGGCCAATAAGTTGGAAAAAGCCGGCTGCCACGTTATCTATGGCCTGCAGGGCTTGAAGACCCACTGTAAGATTGCTCTGGTGGTCCGCCAGGAAGAGGATGGAATCCGCCGTTATCTGCATCTTGGTACCGGCAACTACAATGATTCCACCGCCAAGATCTATACGGATATGGGCCTGTTCACCTGCAACAGTCAGTATGGCGCGGACGCCTCTTCTCTGTTCAATGTGATCACAGGCTATTCTCGGCCTCCGGAGTACCGCCACTTTGTGGTGGCCCCTCACACCATGCGTCCCTTCTTCTGCAGGATGATCAAAAACGAGACAGAAAATGCCAAGCGTGGTCTGCCCAGCGGCATCACTGCGAAGGTCAACTCCCTGGTTGATCCGGAAATCATCTCCTTGCTGTACGAGGCTTCTCAGGCAGGCGTTCCCATCAAATTGATTGTCCGCGGGATCTGTTGCTTGATCCCGGGCTTAGAGGGAATTAGTGAGAATATCACCGTCATAAGTGTTGTGGGACAGCTGTTGGAGCACAGCCGTATTTTCCAATTTGAAAACGCTGGTAATCCGAAAATTTACATGGGAAGCGCTGACTGGATGCCCCGCAATCTGGATCGCCGTATTGAGCTGGTGTTTCCCATCGAGGACGAGGAACTGAAGCAGCGTGCTTTCAACACCCTGGATATCCTGCTTAGTGACAACACAAACGCCAGAATGATGCTGCCCGATACCAGCTATCAGCATGTTTCTCGCCGTGGAAAAGCAGCTTGCACAGCACAGCTCAGCTTCTACCGTATTGCCCAGGAGCGTTTGAAGGCTAAACAAGCGGTAGAAAAGGACAGTCCGCTGATCCCCATTCATTCTGCGGAAGAAGCCAGAAAAGCTTGACACCGACCAAAACTCTGTTAAAATAAAAATAACACAGTATTTTTTGCAAGTAGTTGCAAAAAATAGCATTTTGGTGGATTTCTTCCAGAGAGGATGATACAATTTGAAAAGAGTGGGTATTCTGACCAGCGGCGGCGACTGCCAAGGTTTGAACGCTGCCATTCGCGGCGTTGCCAAGGGACTCTATCAAGAGTTCGGCAAAGACGTGGAAATTTATGGCATCAAAGACGGCTACAAAGGTCTGATCTTTGGGGAATACAATAAGATGAACGAGTCGGATTTTTCCGGTATTCTCACCCTAGGCGGTACCCTTCTGGGCACCTCTCGGCAGCCCTTTAAGACCATTCGTGTCATTGATGAGAACAGCGTGGACAAGGTAAAGTCCATGAAGGAAAATTACAAAAAGATGAAGCTGGATTGCTTGGTGATTTTGGGCGGCAACGGCACCCAGAAAACCGCCAATCTTCTCAGTGAAGAGGGCCTGAACGTTGTCCATCTGCCCAAGACCATTGACAATGACATCTGGGGCACAGATGTCACTTTTGGCTTCCACAGTGCGGTGGAGATAGCAACCAACGTCATCGACTGCATTCACACAACCGCCACTTCTCACGGCCGAATCTTTATTGTAGAGGTTATGGGCCATAAGGTGGGCTGGTTGACTCTTTCCGCAGGCATTGCCGGCGGCGCAGATGTAATTCTTCTTCCGGAAATCCCCTATGACATCAATAAAATCGCCAAGACCTTGAACAACCGTATTGACAAAGGCAAAAAGTTCTCCATTCTTGCGGTGGCTGAAGGTGCGATCTCCAAGGAAGAGGCGGCTCTCTCTAAGAAAGAGCTGAAAAAGGCTCGTGCCGACTTTAAGCATCCGTCCATCGTCTACCGCATTGCGGAAGAGCTTTCCGAAAAGATCGACAACGAGATTCGCGTGTGTGTCCCAGGCCATTTCCAAAGAGGCGGCAGTCCCTGCGCTTATGACCGTGTGCTTTGTACTCGTCTGGGTGCTACGGCTGCAAGGTTTATTAAGGAAAAGACCTTTGGCGTCATGGTGGGCGTTGTCAACGGCGAATGTGTTCCCGTTCCCTTGAAGGATGTAGCTGGTAAGCTAAAAGCCGTTCCTGTAGATTGCGATGAAATTCGCGCTGCAAGACAGATCGGCATTAGCTTTGGTGATTGATCCTGCTCATTTATCATGGATGCGTACCCGGCAGGGCTTTGTCCCGCCGGGTTTCCGCTATTTCATTCCAGAAAGGAAGATGAGTGATGAAGTATTCTGTCAGTATTTACAGCTTTTACAGTGCCATTCGTGCCGGAGAGCTGACGCCTCTGGAGTGCGTTACCATTGCCAAAGATCTTGGCTTTGACGCGGTAGAGGCCGTGGACTTTGTGAATTTTAGCGGTACACTGGAGGAGAGAAAGGCCCAAGCTGTGGAACTGAAAGAAGCAGCAGACAAGTGCGGTCTGGCCATCTCTTCCCTGGCCGTGGGAGCAGATTTCCTCAACGGCAGTGATGGCGACACGGATAAAGAGATCCAGCGTGTAAAAGAATGGGTGGATATTGCTGCAATTCTGGGTGCTCCTCGGATGCGTCACGATATCACCTCTGGCTACCCCAGAAATTCTGGAAATTATAAGAGCTATGAAAGTTTGATTCCCACCCTGGCAAAGGCTGTTCGGGAAGTTGCGGACTATGCCGCAACGAAGGGAGTGCAGACCATGACAGAAAACCATGGTTTCTTCTCTCAGGATTCTGAGCGCGTGGAGAAACTTTACATGGCAGTGGACCATCCCAATTTTGGCTTGCTGTGTGACCTGGGCAACTTCCTGTGCGCTGATGAGAACCCTGCAGAAGCCGTAACCCGTGTGGCTCCCTATGCCTGCTACGTTCACGCCAAAGATTTTGTGGTCAAGAGCTTCTACAGTGATGATCCCGGTGAAGGTTCTTTCCGTTCAAGAGGAGGCAACTTCCTGCGGGGAACGATTATTGGCCATGGCAATGTGCCGGTTAAGCAGTGCTTGCATCTGCTCAAAGCTGCCGGGTATGACGACACGATCTCCATTGAATTTGAAGGCATGGAGTCTCCCGTCACTGCAGTGCGTATCGGCCTTGCCAACTTAAAGAAGTATTGGAGTGAAGTGTGATGTCCGTTAAAGAAGTTTTTCTGGATCTGGTGTCCTATCCCACCGCTTCGGATGAGACCACTGGAACCACCCCCAGCACTCCCGGTCAAAAAGTTCTGGGCGCCCACATCGTAGAACACATGAAGTCCATTGGTATTGCAGATGCTTACATGGATGAATTGGGTTATGTCTATGGCACCATCCCCGCTACAGATTCCCGGAAAACCGCCATTGGTTTCATTGCTCACATGGATACTTACGGCGGAGTCAGCGGAGAAAACATCAAGCCTCAAATCATTGAAAACTACGATGGCGGAACCATTGTGCTTGGTCAAAGCGGCCTTTCTCTGTCCCCGGAGGCGTTCCCCTCCCTCAAAGACCATGTTGGAAAAACGCTGATCACCACCGATGGAACCACTCTGTTGGGTGGTGACGATAAGGCCGGCGTGGCGGAAATCCTCTGTGCTGCTGAGGAGATTCTCAAAGAAGGTAAACCTCACGGCACCGTCAAGATTGGTTTTACTCCCGACGAAGAGATTGGTGAGGGTGCGGATCACTTTGACGTGGAAGGCTTTGGCTGTGATTATGCCTACACAGTAGACGGTGGCTCCTTGGGTGGCTTGGATTATGAGAACTTCAATGCTGCTTCGGCAGTGGTGGAAGTGGAAGGTGTATCCACTCACACTGGTGGCGCAAAGGGAAAGATGGTTAATTCCATGAGCGTGGCTATGGAATATTGCGGTCTGTTGCCGAAAGATCAGCTTCCGGAAGTGACCGAAGGTCGTGAAGGCTTTATTCATCTGGATTCCATTAAGGGAAATGTATCTCATACCACCATGCAGTTCCTCATTCGGGACCACGATAAAGAGCGGTTTCTTCAGAAAAAGGATCTCATGGGCCAGGCAGCTTCCTATATCAATGTGAAATATCCTACGCAGCCCTTGACTTTGACAGTAAAGGATAGCTATTACAACATGTGCGAGATGATCCTTCCCCGTATGGAAATCATTGAGAACATGGAGCGGGCTATGCGCGAAAACGGCGTGGAGCCCCACACTGAGCCAGTTCGTGGAGGAACGGACGGAGCTCGGCTTTCCTTTATGGGTCTCCCCTGCCCCAACATCTGCACCGGCGGTGCAAATGCTCACGGTAAAACGGAGTATGTGGTGTTGGAGGACATGGACAAGATTAAAGACATCATCAAGACAGCAATCTACCTTGTAGATTGATTGTCGAGAAAGGGTATATGCTATGTTGAGATTTGGAACCATCGGCTCTGGATGGATTGTGGACGAATACATTCATGGCGCCAAGGACAGCGGTCTTTGGGAGCTAACGGCGGTGTATTCCCGCTCTGAGGAGCGGGCACAGGCTTTTGCAGAGAAACATGGAGCAAAGAGCTGCTTCACAGACTTGGAGAAGATGGCTGCCTCCAAGGAAATTGACGCAGTTTATATCGCCAGTCCCAATGCGCTGCACTATTCCCAGAGCAAACTTTTTCTGGAGCACGGCAAGCACGTGATCTGCGAAAAACCACTGTGTGCTCAAGCTGATCAAGTTCGTGAGCTGCAGGAGATCGCCAGGGAAAACCATGTGATCTTTCTAGAGGCGATTATGTATTTGCATCAGCCTCAGAGAAAGGTGCTCGAGGATGGAGTTGCCAAACTTGGGAAGATTTCCTTGGCAAAATTTGATTTTTGTCAGCGGTCCTCCAAGCTGGATGGCTATTTGGATGGGCAGTTGCCCAATATCTTCAACCCCGACCTGGAGGCAGGAGCACTGATGGATCTAGGTGTCTACTGCGTATACCCTGCCCTTGCGCTTTTTGGTGAACCGGACTCTTTCACCATTGATCCAGTGATGTTGCAGAGCGGTGCAGATGGTGCAGGCGTTATCACCATGCGCTATCCTGACAAACTGGTGACACTCACCTATTCCAAGCTGGGCCAAGCGGGTGCCAACAGCGATATTCAAGGAACGGATGGTACGCTGTCTGTGGAATCCATCTCCCGTGTTGGTGGAATTTCCCTGTGGCAGAAAGACGGCACCGTGGAACAGCTCTATGGCGGGGATGAAAAGTATACTCTCATGGGATGGGAGGCCAAAGATTTCTTTCGCTTCATCATGGAGCCGGAGGTTTCCGCCAAGGAATACGCCCGCTGTGCAGATTTAAGCTTGCAAGTGGCTACTTTCTTGGAACAGGCACGCAAGCAGGCTGGAATACAATTTCCCAATGACATTTCCTAACAGGTAATAAAAAAAGAGCGGTGGAAGTTCAGCTTCCTCCGTTCTTTTTTATTCCTTATTCTACAATGATATAGGGTTCCAGCCGGGCAAAGGTCTTCTCTCCGATTCCGGATACTTCCATAATCTCTTGAATATCGTAGAAACCGTTGTTCTCTTCTCGATAGTCAATGATTCTCTGCGCGATGGTTGGTCCTACACCGGGCAGCTTATCCAGCTCCTCCAAAGTGGCGCTATTGAGATTGATGCTCTTTTCCACCAAAACCTCTTGAGGGCCTGAGGGATCCGACTCCACAAGTTCACTCTCCTCCCCTTGGAGTACTGAGGGCAGAGATTCCGGCGTTTGGACTTCCAAATTTGAGGAGAGTGGCGCGCCTTCTACGATCACTTGGTAGAAATTGATGGGTTGCGCCGTGTACAAAACAGCCAATACCGTGGCGGTAATAGCTGCGGCAACTAACAGCAACACCCCTCGAATCTTTGTTTCACGGTCCATAAGAGAATCACACTTCTTTCAGCTTCTGCAGAAATTCCGTGAAATATGGGGGCAAAGGTGCTTCAAATTCTAGATACTGTTCTGTGCGAGGATGAATAAAGCCAATCTTTCCCGCATGGAGGCATTGACCCTGCAAAGATGTGATCACCTTTTTAGGGCCATAGACAGCATCTCCAGCTACGGGATGGCCCAGGAACGCCATGTGAACTCGGATTTGGTGGGTCCGCCCAGTCTCCAGGCGAAGACGGAGCTGCGTGAAGCCTTGGAAGCGTTTCACCACCCAAAAATGAGTTACCGCATGACGGGCAGTGGGATTGTTGGGAAGCACTGCCATCTTTTTTCGATCCGTTGGATGACGGCCTAACGGTTGATCCACGGTACCGGAATCCTCTCGAAAAGAACCGTACACGACAGCACTGTATTCCCGGGTGAAGGTGTGAGCCTGAATCTGTTCTGCAAGGCGCGTATGGGAAAAATCGTTTTTGGCAACGATCAATAGCCCGCTGGTATCTTTATCAATTCGGTGGACAATGCCAGGTCTGGCAACGCCGTTGATCCCCGATAAAGAATCCCCACAGTGATAGAGCAGGGCGTTGACCAAAGTGCCCTCTCCATGTCCCGGAGCTGGATGCACAACCATACCTTTGGGCTTGTTCACTACCAGGAGGTCTTTGTCCTCATAGACAATCTCTAAAGGAATCGCTTCGGGCAATACTTCTAATGGACGAACCTCAGGGAGTTCCACCAGGATCCTATCCCCTGGCTTCAATTTTGCGCTTTTCGATAGGGGCTTTCCTTGGCAGGTAACAAAACCCTCTTCCAAAAGGTTTTGAATGGCAGAGCGTGTCATGTCTTCTAGGGCGTCTGCAAGGAGTTTGTCCACCCGTTGTCCGGCTTTCTCTACAGGAACTTCCAGCAGGCGGCTCATTTCTCGTCAGCCTCCTGAGGCTGTGTTTTTTCTTGAGTGAAAAACAATACGTGAATTACAAAACATACTGCTCCAACGGTAATGCAGCAATCTGCAAAATTGAAAATGTACCCGAAGAACATCACATGGATGTAGTCCACAACAAAACCGTGAAGAAGGCGGTCCAGTAAATTTCCGATGCCGCCAGAAACTAGAAGCGCTGAGGTTGCATAACTGAAAAAGCTGTGGTTTTTATACCAGAATAGCAACACGATGATGGCAGCGCTGGCCACCAGTGTCACGGTCACTAAAAACCACATCATATCTCGGAAAAGCCCAAAAGCTGCACCGGTATTCTCCACATACGCCAATTCTAATAATCCAGGAATCACTGTCACGGTTCCCACTGGCCGCAGATAAGCCAACACAAAATACTTAATTACTTGGTCAATCACCAACAACCCCACTGCCACTGCAATGATGATGAGAGGGGTGATGATATTTCGCTGCGTCTTTTTCACGTTGCAATTGCTCTCCTTTTCCAGCAGTTCCGCAGAAAGGGGCGCAAAGACTTCCTTTGCGCCCCTGCAGTCCATCTTTATCTCTTGCGCTTTTTTTTGCTCAAATCCACATTATCCCCAAACTCCAAGTTGCTGAAGTGAGATGCTTTCTCTCTCTGCAAAGTCTCTGGAATATCGGAATAAGTTTTCAAATCAATGCCAACCTGAGAGAGATCGTCGTCGTCAGGGTGATAGCTCTGATCGGGTTCCCGGCGCGTTTGTTCCCTGCTGTAATCCACACGGTCATGAAGCGTGGGGGCCTGTTTCACAACAGGAGTCTCCACTGTCTTTTGTACAGGAGCAGTCTTAGCCACAGCCTGTCTGCGAGGTTCTGCTTGCTTCACAAGTTCGGGCTCAGAAATAGGCTCGGGCTGGGGCACCGGTTTGGGTTCCTCTCTCTGAACTGGGGCAGGTGCAGGAGCCGGGTCAGGGTCAGCACTGGGCTTGCTCTCAGGCTGCTGAGAGGGGGCTGCCGTTTCGGAAGGCGTATCCTTAAACCGGAAGCTGGGAATGTGATTGATGATTTCCAAATGCTTTTTATACATCTCCAGCAGAGAGACCCGGAATGCGGAAACCTGACGCTTAATCTCCTCAAGTTCCGCCTTTTTCTGCTCCACTTGGTCTGCGTACTCGCGAGCAGCCTTAGCAGCGTCATTTCTGGCGTTCTCAAGCAGTTTTTTGGCGTTGTCTTCCGCGTCTGCCAAGATCACCGCAGATTTATCCTTGGCGGATTGGATTGTGCTGTCCGCGCTCTTTTGGGCGTTGAGAAGAACCTGCATTACGCTGTTCTCGTCTTCCCGATAGGATTCGATTTTTTGAGCAAGGATTCCCAGCTTTTTCTGAAGCTCCGCATTTTTGGCGTTGAGCTCATTGATCTGATTCGTGAGCTGCTGAACCTGCTGACCCATCTGAGAGCCCTGCTGCAGCGCATCATCCCGCTCAGCCAACAGCTGAGTGAAAGATTCTGCCACCTCATCAATGAAATCGTCCACGTCCTCCGGCTTATAGCCATTGAACCCTGCTTTACCAAAGCTTACCTCGTTGATATCCTTTACGGTCAACATCGTAAGTGTCCCCCTTATTGATATTTCCTGCATTTCACCACAAGCCGCCCCTTGCTGGTCAAAGGGCCAAGCTGATCTATCATAAAGCGTCCCTGATGTCGCACAGAAAGCAGATCCCCTTCCTTCACCTTTTGGGAGACGGAAAGTGCTTCCCGGTGATTCAGAGAAACCAATCCTGCTGTAATCAAACCAGCCGCCTTTTCACGACTGGTACGGCAAGCAAAGCCGACTAAGCAGTCCAGCCTCTCAGAGGCGATCACACCGCTCATTTCTTTAAACTCTCTCGCCCCGGGTAAAGGGCCTTCCCAGGTGAGCGACGTCTTCACACCGACTTTGCCGATCTTTCGAATATTCTGGAGAAAGTACTCCCCCATCTCCTTGCGCAAAAAGGCGACACACTCCCCTTCTCCCACAAGGATATCTCCCACAACGGCTCGTTCAACGCCCAGCGCCATGAAAGAACCCAAAAAGTCTCTGTGAGACAGAGAATCCCCTTTTCGATAGGTCATGGCAAAGGGAGTAATGGGAAACTCCTCCCGTGCTGGTTCCATGTAATCAGGAAAAAAGCCCAGTATCACCCGTTCCGCGTCATCATGGCCGCCCCAAAAGAGATATTCAACTTCCCGGCGATGGGCCAGAAAATCATGGCAAAAAGCAGCCTGAGCTTCATCTAGAAACCCAAGGAAGCTGGGGCGTTTTCTCCCTGCTTTCAGCGAATCTTCCAGCCGGGCAACAAGAAGCTGTTGTTCCTGTGTCATACCTTAAAAATAAACGCCGCTGTTTTCCAGCTCATCCAACACATCATCACCGGTCAAATCCACATTGTAGGGGGTGATGATAAACGTATTGGTGGCAATACGCTTGATCTTTCCGTTGTTGGCATATGCTACACCGCTGAGAAAATCCACGATACGGCGGGAAACCTCTTTTTCTGTCTTTTCCAAATTGAGCACCACAGTATGACGCTTTAACAGTTCATCCGCAATGGAGCGGGTCTCTTCGCCAAAAGAAATGGGTTTAAAAAGCACTACCTGCAGCTGAGCCTTTGCATTGATATTGACCACCCGGTTGCTGGAAGTATCGCTCCGAGAGGTAAAATCAGAAAAAGAGAAAGACGAGGAACGGCGAGGTTCATTGTAGTTGCTGTGACTTTCCTCGGGCTCCTGTTCCGGCTCATCATCGTAGTACTCATCATCATCGTAATCGTCATCGGACGGATTCCACATCCGGTGGAACTTATCGACCAATCCTGCCATAAGGACGTTACCTCCTAAAAAGCGCTAGTTACCGCTTGGAATAGTCCCTCTTTCCAAACAAAGAGGAACCAACACGCACCATTGTTGCTCCACAGGCGATGGCCTCTTGAAAATCAGAGGACATTCCCATGGACAAGCAGTCCATACATACATTATCTAATTTTTTTGCCTTGATGTCAACATAATATTGCCGTACCCTAGAAAAATACCCCCGCAATTCGGATTCCTTTTCACAGATGGGCGGAATGGTCATCAATCCTGCTACCTGGATGCCCGGCAATTGACGAATCTCGTCCACACCTTCCAGCAATTCCTCCGGAAGGAAGCCTCCTTTGTTCTCTTCCCTGCCGATGTTTACCTCAATGAGCACTTTCATGGAAGTATTATCACGCACACACAAGCGAGAGATCTCTTTTGCCAACTTCAAACTGCCCACGGATTGAATGCAGCTGACTTTTCCAATTAGGTACTTTACCTTATTGGTCTGTAGCTGGCCGATAAACTGAACATCACAGTGCTCTTTATGCAGGCCGTCATACTTCTCCAGGAGTTCCTGGACGCGATTTTCGCCCACACAGGACAGTCCGTGGTCAATGGCGTAATTGACGACTTCCAGAGGCACTGTTTTGGTAGCGGCAAGCAATGTAATATCCTCCGGACGTCTGCCGGATTCCTCTGCAGCCTGAGCAATCTCTTCCAGGATCCTCGGGTAGTTCTCATCAAAGATTTGACAACGCTCACTCAACGATTTTTCCATCATAGAGATCCGTCCCTTCTACCACAATTTGATCGTAAAGCTGAATGGTGGATTTGGTCACCAACATTTCCTGGTCCTCAGATGTCAGTTCCGTTCTACAGATCGCATATCCATTTACGGAATGATCCGTAAAGACTTGCACAAACTCCAGCTGACCTCCATAGAGCACATACACACCCCGAACATTTTCCTGTACTTGAGTGACTGTGTTCCCGTCCTCATCGGTGGTGGTGTACTCCACGTCTTCAAAGCGCAAAGCTTTTTCGTTGACCAGCACGCCCGAATACGTTGCCACCGTCACCTGTACCGCTTCATTACGCGCTGCGGCAATGTCTGAATCCATGTAGGAACACTGGAAGACCACAGCAGTATTTCCGGATTCCTCATCGTAATTCTGAGCTACAACTGTGGCGGGAATCTTCTCGGTACTGGCAAAGGGAATGTCCAGGGATACATCTTCCACGCCCTCTAGATGCACCATCTCATCCTCGTTAAAGATGCAGGCCACATACCAGTTAAAATCCTCGCAAATCTTTCCAGCAGCAGTACTGTCCGGCGAAGCTTCCTGATTTAACAGCTCCTCCACCTGAGAAACCGTTAACGTCTCCACCTCATCCGGATCCACAGCGTTTTCTAAGCCGTCCACTGTGCTGATAAAATAGCCGGCTGTGGGAGCTTGAATGGTCCCTACAGAGTCGCCGGCCTGAGCTTCTAACGTACTGCGCTGACTCTCCAATTCGCTGATTCGCTGGCTGAAATCCTCAGAGCTCTCCGCTCCGGTGACCAGTTGACGCCGAGTTAATGCGTTTAACAGCTCTTCTTTCCAAGTGGCAAGCTGGGAAAAATCATTTTGGTTTACACCTTTGACGATATCTTCCACCGCTGAGTAAATTTGATCCCCCAACATGGAAGGATTGGCCACTACAAAATCAGAAGGTCCTGCAAGTGCCTGAAGACTTTCAATTTCCCTATCCAATTGCTCAATTTCTCGATGGGCAGAAGCGTCACTTTCTGAGGCAAATACATCTGCGATCACCCCGCCGGAAGCAACTCGAGCCCCGTCCGCCAGACGATAGCTTAACACACCGGAGGTGTTTCCAGAGACAACTGTCTCATTACGGATGATGAACCCTTGAGCTTGAATGACATCCGACACTTCGCCGTACATGGCAGTTTCTGTCTGAAGTGTTCTGTGGGTGGCCATATACGCTTGGTATCCCACATAAATCAAAACCAGCAGCGCCAGAATCAGGGCTCCCGCAGTGCGTATTTTTTTAGTTCCGCTCAAGGGCTTCCCCACCTTTCAGGACATTCCACTTTTTTAGCAGCTTGATGGATTCCTCCGTCAGGTCATCCACATTGGAGAAATCATCCACATACAGAAACTCCACCTGCTCCTCCCGTTTAAACCACGTAATCTGCCGCTTGGCGTATTTTCGGCTTTCCCGCTTAATGCTCTCCACGGCGTCCTCCAGAGAAACTTCTCCTTGAAAGTAAGGAAACAGTTCCTTGTAGCCAATGGCTTGGGCCGCTGTAGGAATCTGCTCAGCTTGGCAGCAGCGCTCATAAAAGCGTCGTGCCTCCTCCAACAGCCCCTGTTCCATCATGCGATCCACCCGTAAGTCAATGCGTCGATAGAGGGTTTCCCTGTCTCGAAACCCAAGGCAAATCATCACATACTGATAGGGAGATTGAGCGCTTTTCGAACGTTCTGCCTGGCATGAAAAAGGTTCACCACAGAGCTCGATATATTCCAGTGCCCGGATTACCCGCTTGACGTTATTGGGGTGGATTTCCTTAGCTGCTTGAGGGTCCAGCCGTTTCAGCCGCTCAAAGAGAGCCTGAGTTCCAAACTGTTCCGCCTCTTGGACAAGGCGAGCTCGTAAGGCTTCATCCCTGCCGTTTTCCTCAAAGGAAAATCCTCGGAGAAGGGATCTGGCGTAAAGTCCTGTTCCTCCTACCAAAACCGGAAGCTTTCCCCGATTTGAGATGGATTGAATTTCTTTTTTCGCCACATCCACATAATCGGACACGCTAAAAGGCTCTTCCACATCTAGAAAGCTGATCAGGTGATGGGGTGCTGAAGCCAGTTCCTCCGGCGTGGGCTGGGCTGTGCCGATTGGAAGTCCACGATAGATCTGCATGGAATCGCAGGAAACAATCTCGCCTCCCAGTCGATTGCACAGCCGAATCCCCAATTCAGTTTTTCCCGTGGCAGTGGGACCAACCACTGCTGCCACGGGCGTCTTTTCTACACACATCATCGCTCACGCCCTGCCAAATTGCCGCTCGATGTCCTGGCGCCGGAGTATGATATAAACCGGCCTTCCGTGGGGACAATAGCGCACATCCGGATTTTGTTCCAACTCCTCCGCCAGAGAAACCATCTCCTCTCGGGTTAGGGAATCTCCGGCTTTGATTGCCGCACGGCACGCCACATTGTGATACACCCAATCCAGGTGCTCGGTGGTCATCCGATTTTTCAGTGCCGCCAGGTATCCAGCTATTTCCATCACTGCTTCGGCAGCGTCACCGCCGTCCAACAGCAAAGGAGCTGATCGCACCAGAACGGTTCCTGAACCGAAGTCCTCCACCTCAAACCCGGCTTTCATGAAGTCCTCCAGATGATTCAAGACCGCCGTATACTCGTCCTTATCCAAGGTGACTGTGACAGGCTCCAACAAGGTTTGAGCCTCTCCGCCTGTATTTTCCCGTTTCAGCCGCTCATAGAGCAGCCGCTCATGGGCAGCATGTTTATCAATGAACATCAATTCATCTGGACTGTACTGCACAACCAGGTAAGTGCCAAAGGCCTCTCCAATGACGCGAGAATGAAACTCCCGCAAGGGCGCTTCGGGCAACTCAGGGGAAGGTGCTTCTTCCACCGGCAATGGGGGTTCTGGAACAGGAGATTCTTCCACAGGAGTTTCCTGGGATTGTTTTAAGTGAGGTATCTCTACCTCAGACTTGGGTGATGAAACTGGTTCTGGTTGGGGCTCCCAATCTAAAATCTTTTCCATCACAAAAGGAAGTTTCATGACCTCCTTTTTCAAGGAAGTAACACCACTGTCACGGAGTAGATACGGGGATGGATCGGGAGACGGAACCGGCTTCGGCGCCGAAGTAGTCCGAGGACTCTCTTGAGAGATCGGCCGTTGTTGCACCGTTTTAGTCTGTTTGGATGGTTCTATGCGCAGCTGTTCATGTTTTTCCGGAATGGGAGCATACGGGTGAATCTGGGGCCGCTTGAGTTCCATAACTTTGGGCTTGTCCCCTGCATGGAGAGCAGATTTTACCCCGTGATACACCGCGTCAAAAATGGGCCGTTCGTTGACAAAGCGCACTTCAAGCTTTGCAGGATGAACATTGACATCCACCGCACCAAAGGCCAAATGAAGGTGAAGTACACAGGCGGGGAATTTCCCCACCATGATGGAACCCTTATAAGCTTCCTCTAAGGCGGCCATAGCGGTCCTGCTGCGGATATACCGGCCGTTGATGAAGAAATTTTGCATGCTTCGATTGGGCCGGCTGGAAGTGGGGGCACTGATAAAGCCTTCCACCGTCACATGTCCCAGCTCGTAGTTTACAGGGATCAATGTTGAGGAAAACTCCCTACCATACACAGCGTAGATGGTAGAGGAAAGCTTGCCATCCCCCGGTGTGTGCAGTTGTTCTTTTCCATCTCGAATAAAGCGGAAGGAGATTTCTGGGTGGGACAGTGCCAGCTTATCCAGAATTCCAGCTACCGAGTTGCCCTCGGTAGAATCCTTCTTCAAGAATTTCATCCGGGCCGGCGTGTTGTAAAACAAGTCACGCACCAGGATGGTGGTGCCCTCCGGACAGCCCGCCTCTTCCAAAACAGGTTCTTCCGCTCCCCCACAGGCATATCTCACTCCGGCAACTGCACCCGGTACCCGAGTGAGGAGTTCCACATGGGCCACGGCAGAGATGGACGCCAATGCCTCGCCCCGGAATCCCAGGGTGGCGATGGAGTTCAGGTCATCCTCCCGGTTGACCTTACTGGTGGCATGGCGGAGAAACGCCGTGGGCACGTCTTCCGGAGAGATGCCGCAGCCGTTGTCGGTCACTCGCATAAAGGTGACCCCTCCTCGCCGAATTTCCACTGTGATGATAGTGGCTCCGGCGTCCACTGCGTTTTCCACCAGCTCTTTGATGACGGAAGAAGGACGGTCCACCACCTCACCGGCAGCAATCAGTTCTGCCACCTGCTTATCCAGAACTTGAATTTTGGGCATGGTCCCACCTCCTTTTCGATGTTATTTCAGCATACTGCAAAGCTCAAACAAGGTGTTCATACACTGGATGGGTGTTAAAGCATTGACATCCAGATTGCGGAGTTTTTGCAGCACTTCCCCATCCACAGAATCCATCGTCAGCTGGACAGGTTCCTCCAAGCGCCGAGATGAGGACAGTTCTGAGGCTGTCCCTTCACTCTCCAATTCTGCCAGCACCTGCTTGGCACGTCGGATCACTTTATCCGGCACGCCGGCCAGTTTTGCCACCTGGATGCCAAAACTGTCATCGGCTCCGCCCCGCACGATCCGCCGCAGGAAGGTGATGTCATCTCCCCGCTTTTTCACCGCCACATTGAAGTTCTTCACTCCAGGCAAGATTTCTTCCATAGCAGTGAGTTCGTGATAATGGGTTGCAAACAATGTTTTCGCACCCACCAGCTTCTTATCGTGGACGTATTCCAACACGGCTCGCGCAATGCTCATACCGTCAAAGGTTGAGGTGCCACGGCCAATTTCATCAAAGATGATTAAGCTGTTTTTCGTAGCATTCTTCAGGATGTCCGCCACTTCGGTCATTTCAATCATAAAGGTGGATTGTCCGGCGGACAAGTCGTCGGAAGCTCCCACTCGTGTAAAGATCGCATCCACAATGCCCACTTCGGCCACAGCAGCCGGCACAAAGCAACCAATCTGAGCCATGATGGTGATGATGGAGGTTTGCCGCATATAGGTGGATTTACCCGCCATATTGGGACCGGTGATGATAGCCACGCGGTTGTCATTCATATCCATGTCCACATCATTGGGGACAAAGGGCGTGTCGTGGAGCAAGGCCTCCACAACAGGATGGCGGCTGTCCTTGAGGTAGAGCTTTCCGCTGAGGTTGATCACCGGACGGGTGTAGTCATTCTTCACAGAGACAACTGCAAAGGAAGCCAACACATCCAGTACAGCCACTGCCTTGGCCGAGGCCTGAACCCGGTTGAGCTGATCGGCCACATACTGCCGCAACTCTTCAAAAAGTTTGGACTCCAAAGCAATGGATTTGTCGTGGGCGCCCAGGATACGGTTTTCCAGTTCTTTCAGCTCCTGGGTGATATAGCGTTCTCCGCCGGTCAGGGTTTGCTTGCGGATGTAGTCCTCGGGTACCTGGTCCTTATAGCTGTTGGACACCTCTATATAATAGCCGAACACACGGTTGTAGCCTGTTTTCAGCTTCGGAATCCCTGTACGCTCCCGCTCCCGGGCCTCCACAGCGGCGATCAGCTCCCGACCACCATTCATATCACGACGAACCTCATCCAGCTCTTGATTGTACCCTTCCCGGATAATGCCGCCCTCGCGAATGGTAAAGGGCGGATCGTCCACAATGGCAGAATCAATAAGCTGAGAAAGATCCTCCATGCCATCCATTTCCTCGTTGAGCTTTTGCAACAAGGTGGACTGACAACCCTGGAGCATCGTTTTCAAGCCAGGCAGACGTTTCACCGCGGCGGATAGAGAACGCAGTTCCCGGCCGTTGGCAGAGCCATAGACAATGCGGGTCATGATGCGCTCCAGATCGAAGATTCCTGTCAGCTGCTCTGTGATCTCATCCAGAAGCTGAGGATTCTCGAACAATTCCTCCACTGCGTTTTGCCGCCTGGTAATTCGAGCAGGGCTCAACAAAGGCTGTTCCAACCAGGTCTTAATCAGCCGCTTTCCCATGGCAGTCTTGGTGCGGTCCAGCACCCACAACAGGGAGCCCCGCTTTTCTTTGTTACGCAGTGTCTCGGTCAGTTCCAGGTTGCGGCGGGCGTTGATATCCAGGCCCATCACTCCGGCATCCGTACCGATGTCCACTTCGTTCATCCGCTCCAAACCAGTGATCTGGGTCCGGGAAAGGTAATCAAACAAAGCGGACAATGCTTTCACTGCCAATGGCTTTCCAGAAAGCTCCAGCTGGTCCAGGGATTTCCCACCAAACTGGCGGCTGACTGCCAGTTGGGCTTCTCCAATGTTGCCATACAGCTCCTCATCTAGGCACTCCACCGAAGCGTGCAGCTTCTCGCGGATGAAATCACTCAGACCATTGAGGTCCAACGCCTGAGGATTGAGGAGGATCTCACTGGGGTTATAACGGGCCAAGCGATCTTCCAAAATGTGCAGCAAAGTGTCTTCATTGGGAGCCAAAACTTGATCGGCGGTCAGATCACCTGTGGAAATATCGCCAAAACAAATTCCAAGCCCATCGTCCTCGTAGCATAGTGAGCAAAGGAAATTGTTCTTGGTTTCGTCCAGCATGCTGTTTTCCACCACAGTGCCCGGCGTAATCACACGGATCACGTCCCGCTTTACCAATCCCTTGGTCAGTTTGGGGTCCTCCATCTGTTCGCAGATGGCCACCTTATAGCCCTTGGCAACAAGCTTGGCAATATAGCTTTCTGCGCTGTGAAAAGGAACTCCACACATGGGAGCCCGCTCCTCTAAACCGCAGTCCCGACCAGTCAGGGTCAGCTCCAGTTCTCGGGAGACCGTTTTGGCATCGTTGAAGAACATTTCATAAAAATCTCCAAGGCGAAAGAAAAGTATCGTGTTAGGATACTTTTCTTTCATCTGGAAATATTGTTTCATCATAGGGGAGTAATCCGCCATGCTCTATGTACCAACCCTTTCCATTTCCAAGGCGCCGGTTGCGCCCAAAGCCTTTCGATCAGTGGCAGCCAGCGCAGCTGGAACAATTGCCGCCGCAGGATGCAGCATCGTAATCACAGGTCTCGGGATCCTCACCGTCGGCGCAGAGGCTGAGGATGCCGGTCATGCGCTGAAGCAGTGCATCAAATTCGTTTTTGGCATCGTTGTAGCGGAGCATGTGCTCGTTCTCCATGATCTTCTGGTACACGGCACGGAACTCCTCATTGAGGCGCTGAAGGGTCTCGTCGTTGCGGTCCTCTTTCTGGGCTTCGTTGGAGATAGCCATACGCTTCAGATTAAACTCGCCAATGGCCTCTTGCAGAGCAGCATCCTCATCGCTGGCCTGGCGGGCAGCCACCATGGCGATGTAGCGCTCATCGTTCTGCAGTGCGCGGCCCAGTTCTCTTGTCATTTCAATGATATCCATTGTTTTTTCCTCCAATTGAATTGAATTTAAATATTTTGTAAAGTTAAATTTACTGTTTCTTTTTTTGATAAAGGTAGATGCCCCATTTTCCAGCGCCTCCCAGCAGGAGCACGCAGACAAGCACAATTCCCGGAACCAGCAATTGAGCATACCAAGGCGCTGACCAGGAGGCATACAGTTCCGGACGGGTATGAAAATCCCAAGCGAGATACAAACCGTGTCCCAAAAACGCGCCGATAAAAGCTGCCATGACGATACTGAGAAGTCTGTTCAAACGTTTCATGGAAGCCCTCCTTATGCTGCACATCCAACCAGGATTTATCAACCCTTATACTTTCCATACAGAGAAAGCACCAACTTGCCCAAAACACAGAGCAAAATAACAGCTCCAAAAGCAACACAGCGTCCCCAGATTCTCTCGGACAAAGGAACAATGGAAGTGCTTAAGAAAACGTACTCAGCCATAAGTTCGCACAACACTAATGCGGCGCAACAAAAAGGCAGCACGATTATCAAACGTGTAAGTACCTTGTTCAATATTTGAAACTGTTTTTCGCTCATGGGAATCCCCCTTACTGGGCCAGTTCACCCTGCAGCATCCAGCTGCGAGCGCTGGTGACCTTCACAGAAACGTATTCTCCTATAAGCTTGTCCTCTCCGGGGAACTCGATGATCACACTGGAATTGGTTCTACCAGAGAGCAACCCGGATTTTTCGTTGCGTTCTTCCACAAGAACTCGCTCCACAGTGTCCACCATCTTTTGGCACCGGGCAGCAGCAACCTCCTCCTGCACCTTGAGCAGCTCTGCAAACCACCGGGTCTTCTCCTCGTGGGAAACCGGGTCCGGCATTTTTGCTGCCTTTGTCCCCTGACGGGGCGAATAGATAAAGGTGAACAGTGAGGTGAATTCCACTTCCCGAATCAGAGACAGCGTATCTTGGAACTCTTCGTAGGTTTCTCCCGGGAAGCCCACGATCACGTCAGAGGTAAAGCTCACATCCGGCATAACACTCCTGGCATAGCGAATCAGCTCCAAGTACTGTTCCCGGTTGTAATGGCGGTTCATTTCTTTCAACACTCTGTCATTACCAGACTGGAACGGCAGATGAATGTAATGAGGAATATGCTTACTTGAGGCCATCACATCAAACAGCTCTTTACTGGCATCCTTGGGATGGGAAGTCATAAACCGAATGCGATAGTCACCGGGAATTGCATCAATTCGACGGAGCAGTTCTGCAAAGTTCACCTGTTCCTCCAACCCTTTGCCGTAGGAGTTTACATTCTGTCCCAACAGCGTGATTTCCTTGTATCCAGCTTCAATCAGGCCCCTGCATTCCTTCACAATCTCATCAGGACGGCGGCTCTTTTCCCTGCCCCGGACATAGGGTACAATGCAGTAGGAGCAGAAATTGTCACAGCCCAGCATGACGGTTACCCAGGCCCGGGACTTGCCATCCCGGCGGGTGGGAATGCCTTCCAGTACCTCTTCCCCTTCATGACCCCGCAGGAATACGCGTTTGGAGTCCGTAATCGTTGTATAAAGCATTTCAGGAAGTCGATGGATCACATGAGTGCCAAAAACGATGTTCACAAAAGGAAAGCTCTTTTTTAAACGCTCAGCAACGTGTTCCTGTTCTGTCATGCATCCACATACAGCAATGATGGTTGAAGGGTGGCGTCGCTTGATATTTTTCAAAGCGCCCACGTTCCCAAAGACACGATCTTCAGCGTGTTCCCGGACAGCACAGGTGTTGAAAAGAATGAAATCGGCATCCTCAGGGACTTCCGCAAACTCGAAACCCATTTCGCTCAAAAGGCCTTTGATCTTTTCACCGTCTGCAACATTTTGCTGGCAACCGTATGTGCGCACATAAGCCATGGGGACACGACCTCTGGCACGCACTTTCATGATCTCAGCCACGTCAGACATATACAACTTTTGACGTGCCAGTTCCTCTTGAGCAAGACTGATATCCAAGGGCTACACTCCTCATCCAAAAATACAAGCCGTGCCCTCCCCCAAGGGGTGGACACAACTTGAAAAAAGTATACCACAATAGTGGAGAAACTGCAAGAAAAACGGCAAGGCAGTTTTTTCTAAAAAGAAAAGCGTCCGGAACTGCCGAACGCTTTTCTACACTTATTCTTCTGGCGGCAAGGCCAACAATGTGATCTCAGTGGGCCATAGATTTCACTTCCACACCACCTTTTTCTTTAAGTGTTAATTTCAAATGTAACGAATTTCCTTTCTTTTTTTCGGAAAAAAACCACAAATTCACTTGACATTCATAACATTTGAAATTAAACTGGGAAACAGTATACGCATTTTTCCACTATCATTATCTTGAATGAACCGAGGTGCCTTATGAAAAAAAGAAAGCGTTTTCCCCTCACAAAATCGGAACTGGCTCTGATGGAGATTCTATGGGATGCTGATCGTCCCCTTGGAAGACCTGAAATTCTGGAGGCAGCCGTTTCCGAAAAGGGGGAGCCCTTGTTCGCTGTTAATTCCTTTCACTTGCTCATCAACGACCTCATTGACAAGGAGTATATCGTTGTAGTGGGTGGCATGGGAAAAGATCACAATTATGCTCGCCGTTACGCTCCCACAGTCACACGGAACGAGCATTTTGCGCTGCAAATCACCTCTTCTGAAAAGTTCACACCGGAGGACATCCCCTCCATTGTCTGTTCTTTACTCAAATACTCTCATGTTGATGATGTAGATAGCTTGTTAAATGAAATCGAAAAATTGGTCAAACGACGCAGGAGTAACACATTATGACCGTTACCTCTTACTCTTTGTTGTCAGCGGTCATGTGGAGCAGCGTTTTTATAGTGCTGCTCTATTTTATGCGTAAAAATACCAGGCTCTTGGCTTTTTTCGGAGCAACACCACTGTTGCTTTTGGGCTTAGAAATCAGTTTGCGCTGTTACTTTCCTTTGATGTTTCCCCATTTTACTCGATTGGTACAAGTCAAAGGCGTTTTTACCGCGTTATGTCGCCAACTAGAACGGCCGCTTTCACCTTTGACATTCACGGTTGGAGAACTGCTCTGTGTTGTATGGGGGTTGGGGAGCCTAGCTCTAGCACTAAAGGAGTTCCTTACTTATCTAAGATTCGCTCGCAAATTGCGTTCGTACGAGCCTCTCCCAGATCAACAGATTGCTTTGCTGGCTGCTGAAGCATCCCGGAAATGTAAAACCCCAACACCCCAATTGATTCAAACCATGCGTGTTATGTCCCCAATGATCGTAGGGTTTCTTCGTCCCACGATCTTGTTGCCCAATTTTTCTTACACGGATCAGGAATACCGTTACATTTTTCAGCATGAGATGACTCATTGGAAGAATAAGGATCTTTGGGTAAAGCTTGGTGTGGAAATCTACTGTATTTGCTTTTGGTGGAACCCATTGGTTTATTTTATGAAAAAAGACCTTTGCCGTACGTTGGAGTTAAAATGCGATGCCGAGGTTTTGAAAGACAGGAGTCCTGAAGAAGCCAAAGCTTATCAGGCTGTGTTAGTAAAAACTTTGGTATTCAGTTGCGGCGCGGCAGGAATTGGATGTCCATTGCCCTCCGTTGGGTTGATTTCTCCCCAAAAACAGGATCTGCTGCAGCGGGTCGATCTCATTCTACGGAAACGGAGCAGAGGAATTCTGCAAAAAGCGGCCCTATGGAGTGCTTCCTTTTTGATGATCCTCTTACTGGCGTTATCATACTCCATCGTTCTACAACCATACAATCACCCTTCTTTGGAGAATTTTCGAGTTCTATACTCTGACACAGCCATGGAAGAGGACTTCCCTCTGTTCGAGAAAACCTATGGTATAGAATTCATTGAAAAATAAGCGCAAAAAAAGACGCTCCAGATAACACAATCTGGAACGTCTTTTTTAGTATCTTTTAGAATTCCACCTTAGTGCCGCCTGCCTGACGGACGGACAACGTGTAGCAGGAACCCTTTCCGAATACCTTTTCAATTTCGGTGCGGTATTCATCCAACATATCCAAGGGCACAAAAGCCTGGATAGTTCCTGCAAAGCCACCGCCATGGACACGCCATGCGCCCTTGCCAGCCAACAGTTTTTCCGTGAGCACCAGAGCCAGGGACAATCCCTGCTCCTGAGGATCTACCACGGCGAACACATTCTGCAGTCTCTCAAAGGAGGATTTGCCAGAAGTGATAATCATCTGCTTAAAGCTATCAAAATCTCCTGCACGGAGGGCCTGAGCTTCTTCAGCAGCAAGTTTGTCGTCATCAAAGAAGTGCATAGCCCGCAGCACAGCACGGTCACCGGTCTCCTTCCGGATTTCACCGATATGTTCATAGAACTCGTTTACATCCACATCCCGCAGGAACTCTTTGCCAAAGTGAGCAGCAACGCTCTTCATCTCTGCAGGAATTGCAGCATACTCGCCGGTGAGGTTGGCATGGTTGCCGCCGGTATCCACCACGCACAGGGCATACCCCGCTTCTGTGATGTCAAAGTCCACCTTTTCGATGATGGGGTTCTCAGGATCCTTGAAGTCAATGGAAGTAAAACCACCCACAGAACTGGCCATCTGATCCAGCAAACCGGAAGGCTTTCCAAAGTAGACGTTCTCTGCATACTGTGCGATCTTTGCAGCAGTGACAGGATCGATCTTGCCATCATTGTAGAGATGACTGATGACGGTGACTACCAACACTTCAAACGCAGCGGAGCTGGAAAGTCCGGATCCCTTGAGCACTCGAGTGATGGTGTAGCACTCAAAACCACCCACCTGGTATCCCAGCTGGACGCACCGGGAGCAAATACCCCGCAACAGTGCTGCAGAGGTGCCCTCTTCTTCAGCCTTTTGCTCCAAGCTGCTCAGGTCCACCACATCAACCTTGGGATATTCGGCAGATTTGAGCACAACCTTACCGTCGTCCGTCTTACGGGCATAGGCGGCAATATCCAGATTTACGGCAGCAGCCAACACACGTCCGTGGTTGTGGTCCGTGTGGTTGCCGCCAATCTCAGAACGGCCGGGAGCACTGAAAAACTCGCCGCCTTCATCGCTGCCGAACTGCTTGGCAAAGCCTTTGCGAAGCTCCTCGTAACGGGCGCGCTGGCCTTGAGCTTCTTGCTGATACAATTCCTCAAATTTGACGATCATAACAATTGTCCTTTCTATAATTAACGCTTTTCCAGCATCTGGAGGAGCTCTTCCTCCGTCAGCACAGGGATCTCTAACTGGCGAGCTTTTTCTAATTTGCTGCCAGCCTCCTCCCCTGCAAGCACATAGCTTGTCTTTTTTGATACGGAGGACGTGACTTTACCTCCGTGGCTTTCAATGAGCTGCGTAGCTTCTTTTCGGCTCATAGTGGGCAGCGTACCAGTAAGCACAAAGGTGCTTCCAGCCAGGGAGGTACCCTGGGTTTCCTGGCGTTGAGCTTCCATATTGAGTCCCAACTCTTTCAAGCGGACAATCAGCTCTCGGGTGGATTCCTTTTGGAAATAGGCCGCCACCTCTTTTGCCATAATTCCCCCAAAGCCCTCGATCTGGGCTACCTCTTCTTCCGTAGCTTCTTCCAGCTTGTCCATGGAGGGAAAAGCTCCACACAGCACCTGGGCTGCCTTGGCTCCAATATGAGGAATCCCCAGGGCATACACCAAACGGTACAGGTCGTTCTCTTTGGAGCGCTGAATGGCTGCCACCAGATTTTCCGCACTCTTCTTGCCAAAACGGTCCAACTCTTGAAGAGCTTCCGTCTCCAGAGTGTACAGATCCGCCGGAGAGTGTACCATACCTGCCTGCAAAAGCTGTTCCAGAATTGCCGGTCCTAAGCCGTCAATATCCATGGCATCCCGAGAGGCAAAGTGGATCAAATTCCGCAGCAGTTGGGCAGGGCACTGAGGATTCGTACAGCGAGTAGCCGCCTCCCCCTCCACACGCGTGACCTGCTCCCCGCAGGAAGGACACACTTCCGGCAGCCGATAAGGCTCGGAACCCTCGGGGCTGGACAACACAGCAACCACTTCTGGGATGATCTCTCCTGCCTTCCGCAGCACTACACGAGAACCCACCCGGATATCTTTTTCCGAAATGAAATCCTGATTGTGCAGGGTGGCACGGCTGACGGTGGTGCCAGCCAGTGTCACAGGCTCAAAGCGGCCGGTGGGAGTTAACACTCCTGTACGGCCCACATTTACCTCAATCTCCAAAAGAGTGGTCTCTTTTTCCTCGGGTGGATACTTAAACGCCTCGGCCCACCGGGGGAACTTGGCGGTGCTGCCCAATTCCTCTCTCTGGGCAAATTGGTTTACCTTAATCACGGCTCCGTCAATTGGGAACTGGAACTCTCCCCGCTTTTCCCCGATCTCCTGGATAAACGCCAAGACCTGGTCTATGTCACCGGTTTTGCGGTAAATGGGAGCCACCGGAAATCCCAATTTCCTTAACCACTCAAGGGATTGATCGTGACAGGAGAGCTCTTTCCCTTGCACCTGCTGAACATTGAACACAAAGATACTCAATTCCCGCTGAGCGGTAATCTTGGGATCCTTTTGACGCAGAGAACCTGCCGCCGCATTCCGGGGATTCTTAAAGGGCTTTTCCTCCAGAAGTTCTTGGCGTTCACAGAGGCGTTCAAAGCTCTCATCGGACATATACACTTCGCCCCGCACCTCCAAAAATGGCACGGATTCTTTGAGAACTTTGGGAACCTGACGAATGGTGCGGATGTTTTCCGTCACATCCTCACCGGTGACGCCATCCCCTCGGGTGGATCCCCGGACAAAAACGCCGTCCCGGTATTCCAACGCCACGGAGAGTCCGTCAAATTTGGGCTCCACCACATACTCCACATCCCCCGCGGTTTCCCGCACTCGACGGTCAAAGTCCCGCATCTCCTCTTCTGAAAAGGAGTCGTGAAGGCTTTCCAGCGGTACCTGATGAGTGACAGGGGCAAAGGTGTTGTACACAGCTCCTCCCACTTTTTGGGTGGGAGAATCCGGTGTGACCAGCTCTGGAAACTGGGACTCCAAGGTCTCCAATTGATGGTAGAGTTGGTCGTATTCAAAATCGCTGATCTCCGGATCGTCTTCCGTGTAGTATTTTCTGCCGTGATAGCGTATCTGCTCCCGCAGAGATTCCAACCTGCGCTGTGCTTCTAGTTTCTCCATAGCTTGCTGTTTTCCTCTATCCGTTATTATATAGTGCCGCATTGGGTACGTCTCCCACCAGTACTGTTTCGGCCAGCACCGTGGAGGTTTCCGTTTCCGTTTCAGCGGGAAACCGCATGGACTGGGATATTCCCTGGGTTCGAATGGTCATAGTCACTCGATGGCAGCTTTGGTTGATTCCAGCAGAGACAAATTCTGTCTCAAAGGAGAGATCCGCTGAGCTCTCCACCTGCAATGTCAAGGGAACTGTGAACCCTCTGCCATTTAAGAGCGCAATCCCAGTAAGGCTGCCAACGGGCACCTCCACAGTAACTGTGCCGTTTAGGGATTCTTCCAACTGAGACAGCAACTGTGTCCGCAACGCATTTAAAGCTGCCGTATCAGCATGAACCGCTTCCGGTTCCCCGGCTTCATTGCGCTCCACTACAACATACGTGTTGTTTTCTGCCAAGGTGGCTCCCACCGCAGCATTGACGCAGGATAGCGCATGCGCCCGCATTGCCTCTTGAACCAATTCCTCCGAAACGGAACCAAGCCCCCATTCGGAAAATGCGGTTCCACCAAGAAGCAGAGAGACAATGACAGCGGCCAGTGCCGCGCCAATCCCCTTTTTTCCGGAACGGCTGCCCAAGCGAAGTCTGCGAAGTGTCCTGCTGGCCATACTCTCACCCCCACTTTCCATGCTACGCAGGAAAGCATGTTCAGGTGTGAGAGCTTTAATCCTTCATCAAGTCGCGCAGACGGCGAAGAGTCTCTGCCACAGGCAAACCGACAATATTGGAGTAGTCCCCCTGAATGGACTGAACCAACACTACGCCGATACCCTCAATGCCGTAGGAACCGGCTCGTCCGCGGGACTCCCCCATGGCCACATATTCCCCGATTTCTTCCTCAGAAAGAGGATAGAACGTAACCTGAGTAACCTGATGGAACACTTCGCTCTTGCCATTCGCCAGCAGGCACACCCCAGTAATCAGTTCATGGGTACGGCCGGACAGCCGCCGCAAAGTTGCTTTGGCATCCTCGTCGTCCTTGGGTTTTCCAAGAATCATCCCGTCAATGCTCACCACGGAGTCCGCTGCAATAATGGGACGGTCTGGATGCAGCGCAAACACAGCCTCTCCCTTTCTGCGTGCCAGAGTTTCCACTGTTTGGGCAGGTGTGTACTCTGCAGGAACAGTCTCATCCACGCCGGACACAATCACTTCAAACTCCACTCCTGCTTTCTCCAGGAGCATCTTTCTGCTGGGGGACGCCGAAGCCAGCACTACCGGGCGATCAATCTTCAAAGCCATTGGGATTCATCCTCTGCCAGCGCAGAGAATCCGCGCACATGTCATCCAAAGTCTTCTCTGCTTTCCAGCCCAGCTCCTCATAAGCTCTGGTGCAATCTGCATAGCACTCTGGAATATCGCCGGGACGCCGGGGATCCATCACATAGGGAATGTCCTTGCCGGCAGCCTTGGAAAACGCTTTAATCATATCCAGCACGGAATATCCTGTGCCGGTGCCCAGATTGTACACCTTTGCTCCTGTGAACCCTTTTTCAAACAAGGGAAGTACGGCAGCGTGGCCCTTGGCCAAGTCCACAACATGGATATAGTCCCGAACACCGGTGCCGTCCGGAGTGGGATAATCGCTGCCAAAGACATGCACCTTTTCCCGCTTGCCCACCACGGTCTGCGTAATGTAGGGCACCAGGTTGTTGGGGATGCCGTTGGGGTCCTCTCCCAGCTTGCCGCTCTCGTGGGCACCCACGGGGTTAAAGTACCGCAGCAGCACAGGATGGAAGTCCTTGTCGGCGTTGGCGCAATCGGTGAGAATGCGCTCAATCATCAGCTTTGTGGAGCCGTAAGGATTGGTGGCGGACAGGGGGAAATCCTCCCGGATGGGTACGGAAGCAGGGTCGCCGTACACAGTGGCGGAGGAGCTGAACACAAAATTGCCCACACCAAACTCCTTCATCACCTTCAGCAGCACCAAAGTGGAAGTGAGGTTGTTGTCGTAATACTTCAAGGGAATGGATACAGACTCTCCCACTGCCTTCAAACCGGCAAAATGGATGACAGCGTCAATCTTTTCCTTGGAAAAAATCTCCCGCATTTTTTCCTCGTCACAAACATCGTACTGATAGAACGTCACCTTTTTCCCGGTGAGTTCCTCCACGCGATCCACTGCAACTCGCTTGCTGTTGCAGAGATTGTCTGCGATTACCACTTCGTGTCCCTGCTCCAGCAGGATGACGGAAGTATGGCTGCCAATGTAACCAGCGCCACCAGTGACCAAAATCTTCATTCAAAACACTCCTTCCTGAAAGTTGAACGGTCGCCAGGGTATTCATACAGCGGGCCGCCTTTGTATGTGTTTATTATAAGGGAAAACAGGTGCAAAATACAAGAGTTTCGTAGAAATTGCCCCAAATGAAATAAACCCAGATTTGCCGGTAAATACTAAAAAGCGGCAGTCTGCATGTTTAGGGGGCAAGGAATTGATGGTTCAGGACGTTTTTATTTTTCTGACAGGGAGTTTTGCCTACCCAGTTTTGGAGCTAATCTGGCGAGGACAAACCCACTCCTCCATGGCGCTGGCTGGGGGGATCTGTCTATGCTTAATCAACCATATTTGCTGTGATGTGCTGGAGGACAACAATATGGTCAGCCGCTGTATGGCGGGATCTGGCGTGATTACCGGGGTGGAGCTGGTACTGGGTCTACTCCTCAACCGATTGCTGGGATTTGACATCTGGGATTATTCCAACGTCCCCCTAAACCTGCTGGGACAGGTCTGTCTTCCCTATTCCTTTTTGTGGATGGGATTATCTCTGCCTGCTATGGCTTTCTGTGAGCTATTTCGGGAAAGCTCTTTGGAAGAACATGCCAAACGCAATCTGCGATTGGATGAAAGGACTAAAAAACATTGGAACACGCGTTCGGAGAACACCACAAAATCCATCAAAAAGGCAATTGAATAATGAGATACACAGAGAACAAGGCACGGGATTTCTCATCTCCCATGCCTTGTTCGTCTATTTATCGGCAAATCTCATCAATTCGATTCAACTCTTCAGCGGTGAAGGAGGTTTTTCCCACAACGCCAATGTTGTCCAAAATCTGAGAAGGACGAGACGCACCGATCAGGACACTGGTGACTGCTCCATCCCGCAGCACCCAGCTCAATGCCATCTGTGCCAATGTCTGACCACGCTCGGCGGCCAATTCATTCAACGCCCGAATCTGCTCAAGGCGTTTTTCTGTCAAATCCGATTCTTTCAGGAACCTACCGTCTCGGCGGATTCGGCTGTCCTCAGGAATTCCGTGGAGGTATTTGTTGGTCAGCATTCCCTGAGCCAAGGGGCTGAATGCAATAATGCCCAGGCCCTCTTCCACAGCCGCTGCCTTCAATCCGTTGGTCTCAATGGTTCTATTGAAAATAGAATAGTTGTTCTGATTGATAACAAAGGGGCATTTCAGCTCCCGCAGAATCGCCGCTGCCCGTTTCATGGTTTCCCCGTCGTAGTTGGACAAGCCAGCATACAGCGCTTTGCCGCTCTTTACTGCAGTATTCAACGCCATCATGGTCTCCTCCAAAGGCGTTTCGGGATCCATGCGATGATGGTAGAAAATATCCACATACTCCAAGCCCAGCCGTTTTAAGCTTTGATCCAAGCTAGCCAACAGATACTTCCGACTGCCGCCATCTCCGTAAGGACCTTCCCACATGTGATACCCAGCTTTGCTGCTGATAATCAGCTCATCACGATATGCACTCAGTTCCTCACGAAGAATCCTTCCCAGATTCGTCTCAGCACTGCCAGGCAATGGGCCATAGTTGTTGGCTACATCAAAATGAGTGATGCCATTGTCAAAGGCTGTAAAGCACATTTGCTTCATGTTTTCGTAATCATCGTTTGTGCCGAAATTGTGCCAGAATCCCAACGAAACCAGAGGCAGCCGTAAGCCACTTGTTCCGCAGTGCGGATACTCCATTGTGGCATATCGAGTGTCGTTTGCTACATACGCCATAAAATAACTCCTCCTTATCTGTGCCTTGCACAGAAGTAATATGACAACACTATTGTACTGGTTTCTCTGGGGTTGGTCAAGAAAAAAAGCACTGTACAAATGTACAGTGCTTTTGGCGGAGAAGAAGGGATTTGAACCCTTGCGCCGGTTTCCCGACCTACTCCCTTAGCAGGGGAGCCCCTTCACCACTTGGGTACTTCTCCATGGTGAACTCTATAAAAAACTATTTAGCTTCAGATAGCGGAATCTACAAGTGGCGGAGAGGAAGAGATTCGAACTCTTGGTCCCTTGCGGGATCACTAGTTTTCAAGACTAGCTCCTTAAACCACTCGGACACCTCTCCACGTCTGACGCTTGTATATGATATCATACCCTCTACAAAAAGTCAACAATTTTTCTTAGAAGATCTTCAAACAAAATGTTTTTGGTGATTTAATTGACATTTTCTCATATTTTATATATAGTTTTAGCAGTTATTTCCATTAAAAAGAGGTGGATTTACATGTCCATGAAATATCGAGAAGCTTCCATGCAAGATGTGGAGCTGGCCTGGGAGAAAAATCTGAGAGATAATCCCGGTGACGGCCGCTGGATAGCATGGCGCGAGCAATACCTGGAATACAACAGAAATGGTCAAGGAAAAACATTTGTGGCAGTATGGAACGATCAAATCGCTGGAGAAGGAACCCTACTCTTCTCCCCTCTTTGCGGTGCTATTGGGGGTAGAAAGCAGCTGGCCGATCAAAGAACTGTGGCAAATGTCAATGCATTGCGTATGGATAAAGCCTTCGAAGGCCAGGGCCACATGTCAAAACTCGTCCATTTAATGGAAGAAACCGCCTCCCAGCTAGGATACCAGTATGTAACCATTGGCGTTGAAGCCAAGGAAACACGAAATTTGGCGATTTACCTGCACTGGGGGTACACTGAGTTTGTTCTGTCTGAGATAGAAGATGGAGAACTCGTGTTGTACTACCGAAAGAAACTGAAATATAACTAAGCGCAAAAAACCAGCCTGTCCAAATCGGACAAGCTGGTTTTCTTTTATCGCAATCGCCTATTCATCAAAATTAGCAGCAGGAAATTCCTTCCTGTGTGGGGAGGATCTCCACGCTGGCACCAGCAGCCAAGTTCAGGTCCACCTGGCTTCCCTGACAGGACAACACACCTTCATAGGGCAAGTCCGCAGTGATTTTCGCTTTCTCCAACGTGCCGTCCTTCCAGGACAAGTCCACAGTCAAACCACCCTTTGCACGCAGGCCTTGAATGCTACCTTGCTTCCAAGAACCGGGCAGTGCCGGCAACAGTTTTACGCTGTGAGGCATGCTCTGCAGCAAAGTCGCTGCGATACCTGCCGTACCGCCAAAGTTACCGTCAATCTGGAAGGGCGGATGGTTGTCAAACAAGTTGGGCAGTGTGGATTTTTCCAAAAGCAAATGAATGTTCTCTCCAGCCTTTTCTCCATCACCCAAAGCTGCCCAGAAGTTGATGATCCAGGCGCGGCTCCAACCGGTATGTCCGCCTCCGTGGGACAGACGGCGCTCCAAAGTCTTCCGAGCGGCTTCCGCCAGCTCCGGAGTTTTCTCGGGAGTGATTTGGTGTCCGGGATACAAGGCATACAGGTGGGAAATATGACGATGCCCAACTTCCACTTCCTCATGCTCCTCCATCCATTCTTTCAGAGTGCCGTTGGAATGAATTTCCGGCTGAGGGATGTCCTTGAGAATTTCCTGAAGCTGCTGGGCAAACTCCTGATCGCTTCCCAGTACCTCGCAAGCTCCGATGCACCCACGGAACAGCTCTGTGAGGATCTCGCTATCCATGGCACAGCCTTCACAGAGGCAAGCCACCTGGCCATTGGGAAGGCGATAACGGTTCTCAGGAGACAATGTGGGGGTCACAACCCAGCGGCCCTTTTGATCCTTTTGCAGGAAGTCCACAAAGAACAGTGCGGCCTCTTTCAGCAAGTAGAAATACTTCTGGAGGAACTCCTTGTCCTGGGTGTACTCGTAGCGCACCCAGATATGAGTAGCCAGCCATGCTGCGCCCATCACCCAATAGGTGGAGGAAAAACAGCTGTCCTGAGGAGCACAATCGCCCCAGATATCAGTGTTGTGGTGAGCCACAAATCCCCGAGCACCGTACATCCGCTCAGCCACGTCCTTGCCATGGGGATACATGGTCTCCAACAAGCTGAACAGGGGCAGATGGCACTCGGAAAGGTTGCAGATCTCCACAGGCCAATAGTTCATTTCCGTGTTGATGTTGATGGTATACTTGCTGTCCCAAACAGGAGAGATTTTATCATTCCAAATACCCTGCAAGGTAGAGGGCAAGGAGCCGGGACGGCTGGAAGTGATGGTCAGATAACGGCCAAAGTCAAAGTACAGGGAGATCAGCCCCTGATCCTCTTTCCCCTCTTGAACTCTTTGCAACCGCTCGTCCGTGGGCAGAGCATCCAAAGTCTCGTCATCACCCAGAGTGAAGTGGACTCTATTGAACAGGTTGGTATAGTCCTTCACGTGAGCCGCCCAAATCTCCCGCTCCGGAATGGCTGCTGCACCATCCAACACTCTGCGGCACTCCTGCACAGGGTCTTCCACACGGTATGTGGTGGCAGCGGTCCACAGCAGAACTGCTTCGTCAGCGTCCTCAACTACTAGGTACTCGCCCACAACCTTTGCGCTGCCTCCAACAGCAGAAGCTTGCATCATGGAGCAGAACTCGATTCCCTCTCCACCGGTGTAGTAAATCGTGGTGTGGTCCTTGTCCTGGTAGGTGCTATCAAAGAAACGACCGCGATTCATCCTTGCACGGAAACTGATGCTGCCTTTCTCGCTGGCTGTCAAGCGAATAACCATTACATTCTGAGGTGCGCTGATGTAGGTTTCTCTGGTAAACCGCACGCCGTGACTTACATAAGAAACGGTGGAAAGCCCATTCTCCAAATCAAGCTGGCGGACATACTCTTCTGTGGAGTCATCTCCATTCACTCCGCCCAAACCGAAGCGTAGGAAATCCTCCGTGTCACCCTCCTGGGCTTTCATGACCAGATAGATGTCACCCAAAGTCTGATACATCCGCTCAAACTCAGGGGTGCCTGCAATGGCCATGGTGGCCAGATTGGTGGCGTCGTTGAGTTTTCCCTCCCGCAGCAACTGCCGGATTTTGGGAAGGTTTTCCTTGCAGTCAGGATTGACTCTGTCCCGGAAGCCGCCAGACCAGACACTTTCCTCGTTGATCTGAATCCGCTCGGACTTGGCACCGCCAAACACCATGGCTCCCAGTTTACCATTTCCAAGAGGAAGGGCTCCGTTCCAGTCCTTTGCAGGATTTTTGTACCACAATCGCATAAATAAACTCCTCCTTATATTTGTAAAGCCAAACACTTCACACGACAAATTTAATAGATTTCAGCTCAAAGGGACGCAACTGGAAATCCAACTCTTTTCCCTGGTTTTGAGAACCTTGCTCGTGCTCCAAAAGGTCGCACTCGCTCCAATACCGGAAAGAAAGCTCTTCCGCCGAGAAGCTGATCTTCTGATGACGGCCTTCCTTTTCATGGAACCGAAGGATATAAGCGTCTCCGTCCTCTGCTACCTTGAAAGCATCCACTGTGACACCGGACAGATCGCCCTGGAAGGGAATTTGAACTGCGGATTCCTGTGCTTCTGTCACAACAGGAGCGTCGTTGATCTCCCAGGATTCCTGATCCACTCCAGCCTCATACCATTCTCCCGTATGGGGGAAGAACGAGTACGTAAACTCATGGATTCCCTTGTCAGCGGTCTGGTCGGGTTTATTGGAACCCTTCAACAAGGTCAGCTGCATGAGGCCCTCGTGAATGTCATAGCCGTACTTGGAATCGCTCATCAAAGCAGCGCCATATCCAGATTCGGAAAGGTCCGCCCATTTATGGCCAACGGATTCGAATCTGGCAAACTCCCAGCTGTTGTTCCGGGTAGTGGGACGCTCCATACTGCCAAACTGAATGTCAAATCGAGCACGGCTGGACCGCAGATTGGTGGAAAATGCCGTCTTCATGACCAGCTCTCTCTGGTTCCAATCCACCCAAGTAGCAAAATCAATGCGCTTGGTGTGGGGATAGAGAATCATCTGCTGCACCAGCTTGGATTGCTTAAAGGTGTACGCGAACTCCACAACGGACCGCAGAGCACTATTCTCTCGAATCGTCACTTCCGGCTTACCGATCCCCCAGCCCTTGCGCTGATGAGAATATTCCAGCTCCCAGGCGTCATACTCCCGAGGCCGGTCCTCGTAGAGGGTAATCACATTGGCATGGTCGCCTTCGGGTACAAGCTCCCGCTGGGCTTCTCTGTCAAAGATACTGGTGATGTGGCCGTTTTCATCCCACTTCACAGAAAGCAGGGCCGTGGTAATTCCAACCGGTTGAGAGGTCTCCGGATTCATCATAGGGGCTGCAAAAGGCTCCTGATGAGGAATCGCTCCCTCCTTCAAAGAAACCTGTGCGGCGCCCAGTGACGCCAGCGGAATCTGAGCAGCAATACCACCTTCAGCCGTGTAATTCTGCACAGGTACTGTACCATCTGCAAGGGCCAGATGTTTTCCTGCAAAGTCACCTTTCAACTCCACTACACTGGTACGATCCCAGTTTGCTGTATTCCAAACCGTAAAGTTATTTACCTTTTCAGTCTCTCCTGCTTTTGCCCCAAGGGCGGACTCCATGGCCTGCCGAGTGAGCTCCTCCGCCTGACCGTAGAGCACATGGCTGTCCTCATAGACAGAGGTGATGGAGGAACCGGGAATGATATCGTGGAACTGCTGGGTCAGCACAATTTTCCAAGCTTCTTCCAGTTTGGCCAAGGCCTCTTTGACGTCTTTTCCCTGTTCATAAGCCAGTGCCACAAACATCTCTGCATTGCGCAGCAAGAACTCCATCCGGCGGTTCATCTTTTTGTTGTATGCTTGAGAGGTGAGGGTTCCCCGGTGGAACTCCAAGTACAATTCGCCATCCCATACTGGAACATAGGCGTGACGCTTGTTTTCCTTCATGGTTTGGTGGAGCCTGTCACAGTATTCATCCACCCGTCCCATTTTCAGGCCGGGCATACCGGGAATTTTTCCCACTCGACGGATATTCTCCAACATATCCCTGTTGGGACCACCGCCACCATCGCCAAATCCGATGCAGCCCAAAACTTCGGTGTTCAGATCTTTGCTATTGTAGCTGTCCCACAGAGAACAAGTCATCCTCGGACTGGCCGTACCGCCGCTGCAGGTACCTTCTCCTGTAATCAGATGGGTGACCACCTGGCTGCCGTCGATTCCCTTCCAATAGAAGGTGTCATAAGGCATACGGTTTTGATCGTTCCAGGCCATTTTTGTGGTGATGAACGTATCAATGCCGCACTGCTTCATAATCTGGGGCAGCGCAGAGGAATATCCAAACACATCGGGCATCCAAAGGCAATTGCTCTTGGCCCCAAACTCCTGCTCGAAAAAGCGCGTGCCATAAAGGAACTGACGCACAAAAGATTCACCGGAGGGCAAGTTGCAGTCACACTCTACCCACATTCCGCCGTTGGGTTCCCAGCGGCCTTCTTTGACACGACGCTGAATCTTTTGGTAAATCTCAGGATAATCCTCTCGGATATAGTCGTACTGCTGCGGAGACGTGTGCATGAATAAGTACTCTGGATAACGGTCCATTAACCGATTCACCGTGGAGAAGGAACGAGCACATTTCTCTCTGGTGTGGCACAACCGCCAGAGCCACGCGGTATCAATGTGGGTGTGTCCCACCATGGTCACGTTGACCTTTTTCTCGTCGCTCCCAAGGTTCTCTTCAATGAAGCGTACCGCATCGCCACAAGAGCTGCAAAAAGCTTCCCGGCCATCGCCGCTGGTATCCACCAAGTCCCATGCCTTGACAGCCAGATTCAACACAGCCGGTTTATCAGGGCTGTCCTCCGGAAGAGTTTGATAGGCCTCCAACAGGTTAAGCAGCCAATAATACAGGCTATCCACGTTTTCATCCAGCTGAGCAATGGCAGCACTGTGCAGCGTATGCTCCACATCATGAGGAGCATCTTGGTCCGTTAAGCCGGACCACAGCCGAAACTCAAGCCGCAATTTCCGATCTTCTGGAATCGTCAAAGGCGTTTCCTGATGGTTTTGGTCCACTGCCTGCCAGGGATCTCCATTGACATAAAGCAAACTTTCAAAACCTCTTGTAGCGCCTCCATTGGTTGCGCCAAAGTCAAAGCGCCCCCAAAGATCACCGGTGAAGTCTTCCGGAATCTCCACATCAGCCCGCAGCCAGATCCAACGATCATAGCCCGACCAAGATTCCCCAATGCGAAGTGTTTCAGGATAGTCCTGGGGTGGTTTTTGCCCGGGTGTACCCGCACCTTCCGCCTTGGCGAACGCGGGAATTGGCAACTGCCGTCCCCAGCGCTCCTCACGCAAACGCTGAACAGACTTGCTCAAGCGCTCATAATCGTAAAACCGAAATGGCATAGTATACCTCCCAACATCAGAAAATCAAACGAATCGTTTTGCGTTATTTTTTATCATGGGAGAACAAGTTTCTTCTTCCATGACAAAAATCGCTCACTGTACGGGAGAATTATACCTAGTTTTTCGGGAAATTTCAATAACATTTCAAGATAAAACGATAAAAGTTTTTCCCGCAATAGAAATCTACTTTTGAAACGCTCACTTATATCTTGAAAAAATATGAATAATAGGGTTACTTTTACAAGGAATTGTATTATCAAATTTTAATTGTAGTTATAGAAACACAAAGGCCACATGCAGGAAATACCTCCAAATTAGGTCAAAAAGGCTCTATATAAGCGGAAATCCGCCAGAAAAGCTGGCGTTTTTCTTGACTTGACTTTCAAAAAAGTGTAACATATTCTCATTGTTATTTGTCTATTTTTTAGAGATGTGCTCGAGTTCAAAATCAAGTGAGAAATTGAGGAAGGAAGGATATCATATAATGAAACGGTTTGTTTCAATCCTATTGGCCGCCTTACTGCTGGCCACGTCCTGTGGCATTGCAGCTAGTGCGGAGACCAGCTCAACAGAACCAACAGCATCTTTACAGGAGCAAATTGAGGAACTTTCCGAAAATGGCGACTCCATTGAGCCTACTCTCCAACAGAGTCCTGCTGGAGAGACCCTTGTTACGGATGACCAGACATCCACAATTTCCTCGGAAGATCCGGTTTCTCAGGAAGAAGAAACTCCTTTAGAGGACCCCGTCCCTGATGAGGAAAATGAGGAAACTGTTGAGGAGGAAACTCCTGAAGAATCAGAAGAGTCCACCGACCCCACCGTACCCCTCTTCCCTTTGGCTATGGACGAACATGTAGCTTACGTATCCGGTGACACACAAGATCGGGTAAATCCAAATAACAACCTCACACGTGCTGAGGCCGCAAGCTTGGTATACAAGCTGCTCAGGGAACCCGCCGATCCTGTAAGCGGTCGTTTCAGCGATGTGACAGACGGGCAATGGTTTGCCACGGCTGTCAACTCCCTTGCTGCCATGGGGATTGTCTCTGGAGCGGATGGAACCAGCTATTCTCCCAGCGCTTCTATTCGGCGCGCTGAGTTTATCTCCATCCTGTCCAAACTGTTTCCTATGGAGGAGAGCGAAGTTTCCTTTATAGATGTCCCTAGCAATCACTGGGCGCTGCCCGCCATCCAAAACGCTGTGGCGAAAGGTTGGGCAAGCGGGTATCCTGACGGAACATTCCGGCCTAACGCACCGATCACCAGAGCCGAAGCCTTCGCTTTGATCAACAATATGTTGGGGCGCTCTGCGGATACTGAATTGATTGACAATGCTGGGAAGTTTCTGCAGTTTTTGGATCTTCCCAAAAACCACTGGGCCTATTACCACATTATGGAGGCTTCCATCCCTCACTCTCACACTTTTGACGAAACCGGTAAGGAAGTGTGGGACACTTACACCCGTCCCACTGCAAAATTGGGCTGGGGTCCTCACCTCATTGGCGGTGAACTGTATTATGTGGGCAACAACGGCTACTACGTTGACAATTCCAAAGTTGGTGTACTGCAATTTGATGACATGGGCCGTTACACCACTGGGGATACCACCCTGGACGCTAAACTCACGGAGATTACCCGTCAGGTGGTAAATACCAGCGATACTCAGCTTAACAATCTGCGCTGCATGTACGACTATGTAATCCAAAACTACAGCTATTTGACCGCCACCTATATTGACCAAGGCGCAACCAATTGGGAGAATGAAGTGGCCTCCACCATGATTGATCGGGGCCGTGGCAACTGTTACAGCTACGCAGCTCTGTTCACCTTGCTTGCTCGGAAATTGGGCTATCAGGCCACTGCTATGTCCGGCATGGTCACCGTGGACACCTGCCCCACTTGGACCTATGGTGCCTGGGATCGTCACGGCTGGGTTGAAATTGAATTGGGCGATGGTATCACTTATGTATGCGACCCTCAATTGGAGGATGGCCATGCCGCCACATGGGGCTATGACTGGGATATGTTCATGCGGCCCTATGGACAAGGAGTAGCTCACTACCGAGTGAACGATCAAGTGCTCAGCTAACTCTCTTTTGTCGAACATAATCTTTTTCAGAAAGGATCCTGTCTTCATGAAGCGCATTTATACCCTCATACTTACTCTATTGCTGGCCGCTTCCCTCTGTGCTTGCGGAAATGGCGGCACTTCCTCCGACAGCAGTCTGACAAGCGGAAGCCCTTCCCCCAGTGTCTCGCCTAGCGCAAGCCCCAAAGCCAGTCCCAGTCCTTCTGTAAGCCCCTCGGTGAGCCCCAGTGCTTCTCCAACAAGCGAGGATGAGTCTTCTTCCAGTCAAACAGCTCAAACAAGCCAGGCGGAAACCCAGGAATCAGAAAAGCAGGATTCCAACGAGTCACAGGCTCAGGTGGAGCAGCCTGCCGCCAAACCGGATCCCACTCCTACCCCTGCGCCCACACCCGCACCGACGCCCGAACCCACGCCTGCTCCTACTCCTACGCCGGAGCCCACCCCCACACCAGCTCCTGCTGCCAGTCCTTACGATTATGTGGGATATGATCTGGGAACCTTTATCAGCATCTTTGGTTCGCCCCTCAGTTCCTCCTATGGACCCAGCTGTAACGGTCAGGCTGGCGAGGATGGCACTTTGGTGTACAATGGGTTTACTGTTTACACGTTCCGTGCGGAAGGCGGCGGAGAAACAGTCACTGCTGTCTATTAACCTATAAGGAGTTGGAACAACCGTGGTCTTTAGTTCGGCTGTATTTCTATTCCTATTTCTGCCCATCGTTTTTGTGCTCTCTCGGATTGTCCCCGGGATACGCGGCAAGAATCTTTTGCTGCTTCTTGCCAGTTTGCTCTTTTATGCCTTTGGGGAACCTGTCTACGTCCTGCTGATGGTCTTTTCCATCCTGCTCAACTATGCTGCCGGACGCCTTCTTGGAGCTTCACCAAAGGAGTTGCATCCTGTAAAGGACAAGCTTGTTGTAGCAGGAACTGTCGCTCTGAACCTGGGCATGCTGGGCGTTTTCAAATACGCGGACTTTTTTCTCTCCTCTGTCAACCAGGTATTTTCCCTGGAAATCCCACTGACAGGCATTGCCCTGCCGGTGGGCATTTCCTTTTTCACCTTCCAGGGGCTTTCTTACGTCATTGACGTCTACCGGGAACGGGAACAAATGTCCCGCAGTCTTCTGAAGCTGGCACTGTATATCTCCTTCTTCCCCCAGCTTATTGCAGGCCCCATCGTCAAGTACCATGATGTTGCCCAGCAGATCGACAAGCGAACCATCACTCCGGAGCTCACTGCCGATGGAATCCGTCGGTTTCTTCTGGGCCTGGGAAAGAAACTGCTGATTGCCAATACGGTGGGAAAGTGTGCCGATCTGGTTTTCACCGCCCAAGCAGCACAGTTGGATATTCGAGTGGCATGGCTTGGGGCGCTTTGCTACACTTTGCAAATCTACTTTGACTTTTCCGGATACAGCGATATGGCCATCGGCCTGGGACGAATGTTTGGATTCCAGTTCTTGGAAAACTTCAACTATCCTTATGTCAGCTCCTCCATCAAGGAGTTCTGGCGAAGATGGCATATCTCTCTGTCTTCTTGGTTTCGGGATTACCTCTATATCCCCATGGGCGGCAATCGAAAAGGAAAACTTCGTACAGAGTTGAACAAAGGTCTGGTATTTCTCTGCACGGGGCTGTGGCATGGCGCTTCCTGGAATTTTGTGTTATGGGGCCTGTGGAACGGAGTGTTCATTGTGCTGGAGGACTTTCTCCCTCAAAAAGGGAGGAGCCGCAAACTCTTGGGACACATTCTCACCCCGGTGATTGTATTGTTGGGGTTTGTGCTTTTCCGAGCGGACACCTTGGAGATCGCTGGAACTCTCTACACACAGATGTTCACCGGGTTTGCAGTCACTTCCCAGAGCAGCGCTTTGCTCCGTCAACTTGTATCTCCTCTGGCTCTTGTCACTATCGTGGTGGGCGTTCTCTTCTCGCTGCCCATTCTCCCCTGGATTCGGGAAAAATGCAGGAACACAAAACATTTTCGGCTGGCTAACGCTCTCTCTTACGCAAGCGCTGCCGGACTGTTTTGCCTGTGTGTCATGAATCTTGCGGGAAGTGATTTCAATCCCTTTATCTACTTCCGTTTTTGAAAAAGGAGGAACACCTGTGGGCAAAAAGTTTTCTAGAATATTTTGTCTGCTGTTTATCTGTGCCTGCGCAGTGCCCGGAGTGGGGATGCTGCTACTTGGCGAAAGCCAGGCTGCGGCCAATGAGGTGCTCTCCCCCAAACCAGTGCTAAAAAATCCCGATGGCAGCTGGAACTTGGAAGTCATGAGTGACGCAGCTGACTACTTTTCCGACCACTTCGCCTTCCGCCAAGAATTGATTACAGCGGACTCCGCCTGGAAAGCAGCTCTGTTTCACACCTCTTCTCAGGAGCAGGTTGCCTTGGGCAAGGATGGGTGGCTTTTCTATGAGGAAACCCTGGATGATTACACCGGTGCGGATCTCCTAACAGACCGCCAAGCTTTTGCCATTGGACGCTCTTTAAAACTGGCCCAGCAATATGTGGAAAGCAAAGGCGGTACTTTTCTGTTTACCGTTGCACCCAATAAAATATCCCTGTACCCGGAATACGGGCCCAACCTTCGGGAAGGTGAAATCACTGCTGCCAACCAGGTAAAGGAGGTTCTTTCCGCCGAATCCGTTCCCTACTGCGATTTATTTGAAGCATTTGATGCTCAGGAAGAGGTATTGTATCACAAACTGGACTCCCATTGGACGTTCAAAGGAGCGGCTTTAGCCCACGATACCTTGCTAGAGCACCTAGGATTATCCGGGGACGATTTTTCAAAATCAGGCAGCTATCAGGCCACGCATCAGGGGGATCTATATGTGATGCTGTATCCCGCTTCCCACAAATTGGACGAACAGTGGCAATTTGATGAGAAGCCTCAGTTCACCTATGATACTCCCATCCGAGACGTGGATGACTTGCTCATTCAAACCAGCAGTGATGGCACATTGGGCAACTTACTCATGTTCCGGGACTCTTTTGGCAATACGCTGCACAGTCTGATGGCAAAGGACTTTGGTCATGCAGTGTTCTCCAGAGCACAGCCCTATGACCTGGGGATGATGGACCAAATTGGTGCCAATTACGTGGTGGTGGAAATTGTGGAGCGAAACCTTCATTTGCTCTCCCAAACCTCCTTCATCATGCCTGCACCCGTGGTGGACTTTAACCAGCCCTTGGCACAGGGGGATCATGGGGTCACAATCCAAGGGACGGAATCCCCCGCCACACCGGGCTATCTCACCGTCACCGGGTGGCTTGCTCCCTGTGATACGGACTCCCCCATCTATTTGCTGATTGACGGCATCGCCTACGAAGCTTCCCCAGTGGGCTCCCCAGCAGGCGATGATGCGGAGTCTTTTCCCTTTACCGCGTATCTACCTTCCGGAACAGATCTCTCCAGTGCTCAGGTGCTCTATAAAGAAAATGGAGAGTGGTTTTCTGTCCTTGCCGTATCATGAATCATGATTCTAAAAGCGCTTGGCCTTTTGGGACCGAGCGCTTTTTGGTGTACAGATTGCCCTAGCCGAGGGAACATGATATACTGTTCAATAATCTTTGACGCAAAGAAGGTGCACGGATTATGAGTGAGCTGAGTGGAGCCCCCAAGGAGATCCAGATTCGAGGAGCAAGAGTTCATAATCTAAAAAATGTGGACGTGAATGTGCCCCTAAACAAAATCGTGGGAGTGGCAGGAGTTTCTGGATCGGGAAAGTCTTCACTGGCACTGGGAGTGCTTTACGCGGAAGGGTCCCGGCGGTATTTGGAGGCTCTTTCCACCTACACGCGCCGCCGTATGACCCAAGCTTCTAAGGCAGAGGTGGATGAGGTGCTTTACGTTCCTGCTGCTTTGGCGCTCCATCAGCGTCCGGGTGTTCCCGGAATCCGCAGCACATTCGGCACAGGAACGGAACTCCTCAACAGCCTCCGGCTGATGTTCTCCCGGCTCGCCAGTCACCGCTGTCCCAACGGCCATTACCATCCCCCAACCTTGGCCGTGGCAGCCGAACAAGCTCTTACCTGTCCGGAATGTGGAGTGATCTTCTACGCTCCCGGCGCTGAGGAACTGGCCTTCAATTCCCAAGGGGCCTGCCCCACTTGCGGGGGAACTGGGATTGTCCGCACTGTGGACCGTTCCACCCTCGTACCGGATGACTCTCTCACCATCGAAGGTGGCGCAGTCGCCTCCTGGAACTCCTTAATGTGGTCCATCATGGTTGATGTCTGCCGGGAAATGGGCGTGCGTACCAATGTTCCGTTTCGGGAATTGACCGACCAGGAAAAGGAGATCGTCTTTGATGGACCTGCGGTAAAAAAGCACATCATGTATCACAACAAAAGCAGCAATCAGGTGGGAGAGCTGGATTTCACCTATTTCAACGCCGTATACACGGTGGAAAATGCCCTTGCAAAGGTCAAGGATGAGAAGGGCATGAAACGGGTGGAAAAATTCCTCAAAGAGGATCTCTGCCCTGACTGCTCCGGGACGCGGCTTTCTGAAGCGGCTAGGGCACCCAAACTGCGAGGCATTAGCCTTGACCAAGCTTGCACCATGACGCTAACCGAGTTGACTCACTGGGTAGACGGGATTCCAAGCTCTCTGCCCGAGGAAATGCAGCCCATGGCCAGCAGCATCTGCCAATCTTTCCAAACAGTTGCTCAGAGGCTGTTGGAGCTGGGGTTGGGCTATCTCAGCTTGGACAGAGCCTCTTCCACCCTGTCCACCGGGGAACGCCAGAGAATGCAGCTTGCCCGAGCTGTTCGAAACCGCACTACAGGAGTGCTCTATGTGCTAGATGAACCTTCCATCGGTTTGCATCCGGTGAATATCGTGGGCTTAACCAGAGTGATGGACGACTTGGTGGCGGACGGGAACTCCGTATTGCTGGTGGATCATGACACTCAAATTCTCTCCCACGCCGATTGGATCATTGAAATGGGACCGGAGGCAGGAGCTGCTGGAGGACAAGTCATTGCCCAGGATACAGTGCAAGGATTGATCAAAAATCCGGCTTCACAGATCGGCCCATTTTTGCGGATGACACCGCTGGCCCCGATACGTTATCGGGCTTCCAAAGAGCAGTTGTTCGAATTTGGATGCATTCACCTGTCTACTCAGGCAATCCACACGGTGCAGCCCCTGGAAGTGGACATCCCACAAGGAAGACTAACCGTGGTGACGGGCGTATCCGGATCCGGAAAAACCACACTGATTCTGGAGAGCTTGCTCCCGGGACTGGAAGCCTCCATTGCAGGAGCCAAACTGCCCAGCCATGTAACGGCCGCAGATGCTCCTGGGATTCAACGAGTGAAGCTGATTGACGCCACCCCCATCGGCATCAATGTGCGTTCCACCGTGGCCACCTATGCCAATGTTCATGACGAACTGCGGAAGGTTTTTGCCCGCACATCGGATGCCAAATCCAAAGGATACAAGGCCGGGGATTTCTCCTACAACACTGGGAAGCTGCGGTGCCCCGTATGTGACGGTACAGGCTCCATCAGCCTGGATGTGCAATTTCTCCCCGATGTGGAAATCACCTGCCCGGAGTGCCGGGGATCTCGTTACGGAAAAGAAACTTCTTATATCAAGTACCAATCCAAGGACGGCTCGGTGGAAATCTCCCTTCCACAGCTGATGGCCATGGACATCCACACTGCTTTGGGAACCTGTAAAGATTTGAAGTTAGTGCGCCAACGGCTGCAAGTGCTGGAGGATCTTGGCTTGGGTTATTTGACCCTTGGGGAAGCGACGCCCTCTCTTTCCGGCGGCGAGGCACAACGTCTGAAACTTGCAAGCGAAATGGGCCGTGGTCAGAGCGATTGTGTATTTGTATTTGATGAGCCTACAATCGGGCTGCATCCTCTGGACGTGCGGACACTTCTTCAAGTGTTCCAAACACTCATTGATCAAGGGGCTACAGTAGTTGTCATTGAACACGACTTAGATGTGATCCGCAGCGGGGATTACATCATAGATATGGGTCCGGGTGGCGGTAAGGAGGGCGGCAGGATCGTAGCTTGTGGAACTCCCGAGGACATTGCTGCCTGTCCAGACAGCGTGACTGGTCGATTTCTCGCATAAAAAAGGAAGCCAATCCCTTTTTGGGAAAGGCTTCCTTTTTTATATTTCTTAGTACGACCAGCTTAGAACCAGCGAGCCTCGGTCATCTTATCTTCAAAGGTAATAGAACGCTTGAGCACGTCGCAAGCCTTGACAAGACCTTCGTTCTTGCTCATCAGGCTGTCCTCATGCTCAATGGACAGGACATAATCGTAGCCCACCAGACGCAGCTGGCTGACAAAATCCTTCCAGAACAGCTCGTCATGGCCGTAGCCAATGGAGCGGAAGATCCAGGAGCGATTCAGCTCGTCGCCATAAGGACGGGCATCCAGATTGCCGTCCACAGGAGAGACAATGGGATCGATCTTGGTATCCTTCGCATGGACATGGAAGATTGCCTCGCCGCCCAAAGCGCGAATCACTTTGATGGGATCCATGCCCTGCCAAATCAGATGGCTGGGATCCAGGTTGGCACCGATTTCAGGGCCAACAGCCGCACGAAGTTTCTTCAGAGTGTAAGTATTGTAAACGCAGAAGCCCTGATGCATCTCCAGAGCGATCTTATTCACACCATGAGCCTTGGCAAAGGCCACAAAGTTCTTCCAGTAGGGAATCAGAACTTCATTCCACTGCCAGTCCAGAATCTCCAGATAATCATTGGGCCAAGCGCAAACCACCCAGTTGGGATTTTTGCTTTCAGGGCAATCGCCGGGGCAGCCAGAGAAGCAGTTGATCTGGTGAATACCCAGCTTCTCTGCCATCAGCACAGCGTCATGCATATCGTCGTCAAACTGCTTGGCAATCTCCTTGTTGGGATGCACAGGGTTGCCGTGGCAGCTCAATGCGCTGATCTCCAGCCCGGATTCCTCAATGGTCTTGACAAACTCCTGGAACTTCTGCTCGTCGTGAAGCAGCACACCGGGATCGCAATGATCCTTACCAGGGTAACCGCCGCAGCCGATTTCCACCATCTGGGCACCCAGGGATTTAAAGTAGGCAAGAGCCTCTTTCAAAGGGGTCTCCCCGATCACATTGGTGAGTACACCTAATTTCATCTTTGAACACTCCTTCGCAAAGCGCCGGGAAAGCTCCAAAACCTCTTTCCCATTGCCTGTTAGTTTGTTTTCATTATAGAGATTTCACTTAAAAAATGCAATCCCCCCTCACCAAAATATCGGATCTGGAAACGAGTATTTTTCCAAAAAATATCCATTCATCTGACCAGCAAACAAAAAAAGAGACGCCAAGCAGCGCCTCTTTATGCAATTTATTTACAATTCACTTTGCTTCGCAGCAGCTTTTAAGAGCAGGTACTCCATGGAGTCCTCCAATGCTTTCCAGCTGGCTGCTACCACGTCTCCGGAAACCCCCACAGTGGTAAAAGTGTCTTCCCCATCTGTGGATGTAATCAGTACGCGGACTCCTGCGGCTGTAGCGCTTTTGCTGTCCAATACACGAACCTTATAGTCCGTCAGTTTGACCTGGGACAACACGGGATAAAAGATCTCCAGCGCCTTACGCAACGCCTGGTCCAAGGCATTGACAGGACCGTTTCCCTCAGCAGCCATCAGCTGGATCTCTCCCCCTACCCGGACCTTTACCGTGGCGCTGGCACCTTTGTCCTGTCCATCGCTGTAATCCGTGTAGATGTGATAGTACAATAACTGAAAAAACGGAGCAAAGGGCATCAAACGCTTGCGAACCAACAGCTGGAAGGAAGCATCCGCCCCCTCAAACTGATAGCCGCGGGATTCCAACTCCTTCAATTCCTGAAGCAGCTCTTTAGCTTCCTGGGAATCCACTCGAACATCGTGAAAGACTTCCTTAATCTTCTCCAACACCACAGCACGTCCAGACATCTCTGACGCTGGAAAGCGCCGGGTATTGCCAACCAAATAAGGGTCCACCTGCTCAAAGGAGCGCGGAGACTTCAAAACACCGGCAGCATGCATGCCTGCTTTATGGGCAAAAGCGTTCTCACCCACATAGGGCATCCAAGCGGGTAAATCCAAGTTGGCGATAGAGGCCAACTCTCTAGCACGCTGGGTCAAATGCATGATCTCATCTTGAGGAATACAGGGAACCCCCAGCTTTAACTGAAGACTGGGAATGATCGTGGAGAGATTGGCATTTCCGCAGCGCTCGCCAAATCCCAACAGCGTCCCCTGAACCTGAGATGCCCCTGCCTGCACTGCAACAATGGAATTGGCTGTGGCCATGCCACAATCCTCGTGAAAATGCACTGCCACAGGGACAGAAAGCTTCCCGACAACCTCTTTCACAACGCGCTCCACCTCTTGAGGAAATGCTCCTCCGTTGGTATCGCACAGACACACAATATCCGCTCCGCCCCGCACAGCTGCGCGCAAGGCTTCCCAAGCGTAAGATTTGTCGTCTTTCCAGCCGTCAAAGAAATGCTCCGCATCGAAGATCACTTCTCTGCCATGGGACTTTAAAAACCGGCAGCTCTCCTCGATCATCAGGAGGTTCTCCTCCTGGGTGGTCTCCAACACAGTGTCCACCTGGAATTTCCAACACTTTCCAAAAACGGAACAGCAGGGAGTATTTGCTTTTAAAATGGCTTGGAGGTTCGAGTCCTCCTCCGGACGGATCCCCTTTCTGCGAGTGCTGCCAAAAGACACCAACTTGGCATGACGCAAAGGAAGTTCCGCCACTCTGTGGAAGAACTCCTCATCCTTGGGATTGGAACCGGGATTGCCTGCCTCCACATACTGGACACCCACTTGGTCCAAAAGCCGCACAGCTTGGAGTTTATCCTCCAAGGAGAAGACGATTCCAGTCCCCTGAGCGCCATCCCGCAAAGTGGAATCAAATATCGTTATCGGGCCCATGCTTATCCCTCTTCCGTGGTTTCCGTACCCTCTTGTGTGGTCGTGGTCAGAGGTTCGTCATTGATCAGACGCTCAAGCAACTCCATGGAATCCGCATAATAGACCATGGCCTTTTCGCTGCGTTCAATGGAACTGCCTTCCGCCGCACGACTAGAAATCCGCAGTCGGCCAAACAGCTCATCCAAAACCTCTTCATCATACATATCGTCCTCTTCCGCCTGGGGCTCAAATTTGGCGAAAGCGGCTACCTCATCCCAGTCCATCATGGCATTTTCATAATCTTCGGCATCATCGGGCATGGCAGTGCCATCTGTGTACTGGAAGAATCCCACAAATTCACTCTCCAAGGCACTAAATGCTTCACTGTCATGAAGATAAATAATTTCTGTGTTGTTGGTGGCATCCGCCAAAAACCGGATCATTGCGGCCTGTTGGGCGGTGGGGTCCGCAGTGGAGCTGCCAGAATATGCGTAATTCACCACATCTACCACCACTTGACCATCCCCATTGCGGTCATCTGCATAAGGGGTGATACACCGCTCCAACTCCTTCAAGCCATTATCCGGCATGCTGTAGGAGGTGAGCAAGCCAATGGTATAGTCAGGCTCCACCTTGCTGAGAATGGAATACGCAAAATAGATCACCAGCGCGGATACCAGGATCACTGCCGCCAAAATGCGCTTATTGTAATACCACCAGTTTTTCCGTTTATCCTTGGCCGTCACCAGCTTGATCTCGTTTTGGTGGATGGTGTCCTCCCCCGCGTTTAACAGGTATCGTTCTCTTGCCATAGTTCTGCTCCTTAATAGATATGATATTGGACGCGGCACGGCGAGAAATCGCCGCCAGAAAGCACCCTCTGCAATAAGCCTCCCTCAGGCTTAGTAACCTTCTTACACACCCAAACTTTGTTGCTGCCAGAGATACCGACAGAATCATGTTTAAGTTTAACATACTAAATTAGTGATTTCAACCCTTTCTCTGTGTACGGAACGTGAAAAAGGATGGGATTTATATGAAAAAAGTATGAAAGACCATTTGGAATAAGTATTGGACTTTCCAAAGGAAGTCCGATACAATGAACACAACATCAAACCATTTTATAAGGGGGAAACTTCGGTGCAATATACAAGATTGGGAAACTCTCAGTTGGAGGTCTCCCGCATCTGCATGGGATGCATGGGGTTTGGGGATCCGTCAAAAGGGCAGCACAGCTGGACCATCGACGAAGACGCTTCCCGGCAGATCATCAAGCAAGTTTTGGAGCTGGGAGTGAACTTTTTTGACACGGCTATCGGCTATCAAAGCGGCACCAGTGAAATGTATTTGGGCCGCGCACTTCGGGACTTTGCCCGCCGTGAAGACGTAGTGGTCGCCACCAAATTTCCTGGCCGGTCTCCTGAGGAAATCGCGGCAGGAGTCTCTGGGCAGCAGCATGTGGCTACCCTGCTGGATAAGAGTTTGAAGAACTTGGGTTTCGACTATGTGGATTTATATATCTATCACATGTGGGATTACGCCACTCCCCTCTATGAAATTCTCGAGGGTCTTTCCAATGCGGTAAAAGCAGGAAAGGTGCGCTATGTGGGGATCTCCAACTGCTATGCCTATCAACTTGCAAAAGCCAACGCCTTAGCAGAAAAAGAAGGATTTCCAAAATTCATCTCCATTCAAGGGCATTACAACCTGATTTTCCGCGAAGAAGAGCGAGAAATGGCAAAGCTCTGTGCTGAAGACAACATCGCCATAACTCCCTATAGCGCCCTGGCTGGAGGCCGGCTTTCCAAACATCCTGGAGAAACCTCCAAGCGTTTGGAGCAAGACAGCTACGGCAAATTCAAATATGACGCCACTTCTCAACAGGACAGTGCCATCATTCAAAGAGTGGCAGAATTGGCGGATCAGCGTGGCGTCACCATGACGGAGATTTCCTTGGCTTGGCTGCTCCAAAAAGTCACCGCACCTGTGGTGGGCGCCACCAAACCCCATCACATGGAGGGCGCTGTCAAGGCGGTGGAATTGAAACTGAATCAGGAAGAAATGGCCTATTTGGAAGAGCCTTATGTTCCCCACAAACTGGTGGGCGTTATGGCACAAAACACCCCTGCTTCCGCTGGTGCGAAACAGGTATGGACGGTCAAATAAGGAGGAAGTTACATGTTTGATTTTCGGAAGAAGGATCCGGAATTTGCAGAACGATTTGAACACTTTGCTTCTGATGAAGTCGTCAACGACCCGGATCAGTCACTGGATCCCGTTACCCGGCATTTGGCCATTTTAGCTACCCTGCTGGGCTGTCAGGGAATTGATGCTTTTCGGGAAGAACTGCCCCTGGCTTTGGACGCTGGCGTCACCCCTGTGATGGCCAAGGAAGTCATCTATCAAGGGGTAGATTACCTGGGAATTGGTCGAGTGATGCCCTTTCTCAGTGCAGCGAATCAAATTCTGGAAGAACAGGGAATCGAGCTTCCCTTGCCGGGACAGGCTACCACCACTATGGAGAACCGTTTGGAGAGAGGCGCACAAACCCAGGCTGAAATCTTTGGATCTCAGATGTTGGAAGCTTGGAAACAGGGAACAATCAACCGGTGGTTAGCGGACAATTGCTTCGGGGATTATTACACCCGAGGCGGTCTAGACTTGAAACAGCGGGAGATGGTCACCTTCTGCTACTTAGCAGCCCAAGGCGGCTGTGAACCACAGCTCATTGCCCACGCAAAGGGAAATATGAATTTGGGCAACAGCGGCGAATTTCTCACCAAAGTGGTCTGCCAGTGTTTGCCCTATATTGGCTATCCTAGAAGCCTGAATGCCATTTCCTGCATCCAGAAAGCAACAGAAAACTAAGGAACTTTCCATGAAAAAAGCAGCCGAATTTACGGCTGCTTTTTTCAATGTGCGCCTCTTTCAGGCAGTGTGATAATCCGGGTACAAACATGTTCCAGCAAGTCCTGGCTGTGAGAAATCACCAGCAGTCCTAAATTTCTATCCTTTGCCTCTTGAAGAAGAAATTCCCAGATCTGCGCTTGAGTGACCAGATCAAGCATTGCGGTAATCTCATCGCACAGAAGATACCGTGTTGCAGGATGCAGCGCCCGGGCCAGGCAGAACCGCTGCAGTTCGCCGCCGGAAAGCTCCGTTGGATACCGGCTCAACCACCCTTCCCGAATATGCAGTGCCTGAAGCAGTCGAGGTTCTGGCATAGCGGCCTCTTTAAGGGTCACTCCCAACGGCAAAAGCGGATCCACTACGGTCTCCGGATGCTGCCAGACCATCTGAACCGGGCAAGGTCCAGAACTCATTTGCAGCGGTTTTCCATCCAAAAGCACTTGGCCAGAAGTGGGCTTTTCATATCCCGCCAGCAATCGGCAAAGTGTTGTTTTCCCCCTGCCGCTGGGCGCTTGTAAGCCCACCCTCTCTCCTGGAGAAACAGTCAGTGTCACGCCTGAAAGCACCGGAGGACTTTTTCTACGATAGGAAAACGTCAGGTCTCTTCCTTCTAACATTCTGACACTCCTCCCTGGTTCGGATACAAGCACCGTACAGCACCATTGCCGTAAGGCAACAAGGGAATGGAATTCTCCCCACAGCTCCGACCGGGATGAGGACACTGATCCCGAAAGGGACATCCTTGTTCCACTTCCCCAGGATAGGGCTGTGCACCGGCAAGTGCTTGAAAACCACGCTGGGGCATGGCGTTCCACAAAGCCCGTGTAAAGGGGTGGCCCAGTCGTCCGTTGAGAAAGCACTCTGCATCTGCTTCCTCAATGGTTTCACCAGCGTAGAACACTGCCACACGGTGTGCCACTGTCAATGCCAATTCCAAATCGTGGGTGATAAACAGCACGGCTGTTCCTTCCGAAGCCAGCTCTCGAAAATGATTCAATACCAGTTGGGAAGCTTTCACATCCAAACCGGGGGTCGGTTCATCGGCAATGATGAACTGAGGATGTTCCATGACAGCCGAAGCTAACAACACTCTTCGCGCCATTCCGCCGGAAAGCTCAAACGGGTACAAATTTTCTGTTCCTTCCATGCCATAGCGTTCTAACGCTGCACGGGCCAGTTCTTTTGCCCTGCGATCCCGCCGCCCCCGACAAAGTTGCGCCCCCACCTTCATCAACGGATCCAAATACGTGACCCCTTGGGGCACCAAAGCAATCTCGGTACCTCGAAGCTGTTGCAAACGCTTGTCGTCCAACGGTTCTCCCTTGTAAAGGATCTCCCCTTTTCGATGGCTGTTATAGGGAAGTAACCTCAAGATTGCGTGGGCCAGCAGACTCTTCCCGGAACCGCTGGCACCTACCACTGCCACAATTTCTCCGGGAGCAACGGACAGGGACAATTCTCGGACCACCGGAAGCTCCCTCCGATGAATTCCTCGGCTATATTGGGTAAACGTGACAGAGAGATCTCGAATTTGCAAAATAGGTTCCATAGCTTCCTCCTTACTGATGAACAGTACCGGGATCCAACAGCCGGCGGACCCTATCCCCTAGCAGCGCAAATATGACTACTACCAGAACCAACGCTGCCCCAGGAAACAGCGCCAGCCACCATTTTCCTGTGGTGAGATAGCGCATGCTTTCTGAGAGGATCACTCCAATAGCCGGCTGTTCCGAAGACAGGCCAAACCCCAAGAAGGTGACGCTGGCTTCGTGGAGAATCGCATGGGGAAACAATAAGATCAATCCTGTGAGAAACTGGGGCAACAAATGGGGAATCAGGTGCAACCGCACTCGTTTCCATCGGGATACCCCTAGCCGCTCAGCCACCAGAAGGTACGGCACCCTTTTCAACTGGAGCACCTCTCCTCGAATCACACGAGCCAGCGAAGTCCAGTGGCTCAATGACACGCCCACTACGATTCCGGTGAACCCCTTCCCACAAGCAATGGACAAAAGGATCACCAGCAAAATGTGAGGGATCCCCATAACCAGATCAATCCACCAGGAGATCAGAGCGTCCACCCAGCCGCCAAAGGCTGCGGAGAGAATCCCTAGCAGCAGGGCAATCCCTGCACTGACAACCGCTGTCAACAACCCAATACGAATACTAAGGGACAGACCTGCTATGGTACGAGTAAACATGTCTCTGCCCATCCAGTCGGTTCCAAATAGATGAGCAGCATTGGGGGCCAAATCTTTACTGGTAAAATCCGTGACCGCAGCGGTATCCTCTATAAAAATCCCCAAAACCGTCACGGTTGCCAGAAACACAGCTGCTGCTCCTGCAAGCCACAAAGTAATCGTCCGTCCACTGAGACGTTTCATTCCTGGCTCGCCCCCTTTCGGATGCGCGGGTCAATGACACCGTAGAGCAAATCTGCAACTAGGTTTCCCCCAAAGACCAAGGCTGAAGTGACCACCGCGATCCCCAACAGCAAGGACATATCGCTGCCCAACCCTGCGGTCACCGCGGCCTGTCCCAGACCAGGGTAGGAAAACACCTGCTCCACAACTACGGATCCCCCAATGATTTCACTGATGGATCCAAATTGCAAGGTAAGCGCCGGAAGAGCCACGTTTCGCAGACCATGCCGCAGAACAATGGAACGCCGACTCTCCCCTCTGGCGCGGGCAAGGAGTACATAATCGCTGGACAACACATCAATCAGCTTCTCGCGGGTATGGAGGGCAACATTGGCCACTCCAGTGACGCTGAGCGTCAATCCGGGCAGGAAGGCATGGGAGATTCTATCCCCAAGCGTGACAGCACTTTCCTCCACTCCGATGGGCACTGCAAACCCAATGGGCAGCCATCCTAACCACACAGAAAAGATAAGCAGCAACAATAGGGCAAGCCAGAATGCAGGCGTGCTGGAAATCACCAAGCAATATCCTCGGATCACCCTATCCGGCCAACGCCCTCGAAACGCACCTGCTGTCATGCCCAAGGTGAGCCCAAGAATTCCTGAAATCACCCAAGCGGCCAGCAGCACCCAAAGAGAACTTTGCAGCCGCTGGGCAATCACACTGCTTACTGGCTGTCTATAGAGCAGAGAGGTTCCCAGATCACCTTGCACGGCGCTGCCAAGCCACTGAAAGTAGCGCTCCACAGGAGGCTGTCCCACACCCCAATAGGCTTCCAGACGCTCCACCTGTTCCTGGCTCATGGAACCCAGCGCCACTTGCCCCACATTGGTCTGAAGGGGATCCAGCGGAGAGGCACACAACAGCAGAAACGCTCCCAAACTCACTCCCAACAAGAGCAGCACCGCACGAACCAGTTTTTTCGCGGCAGCTGGCAGAATTTGTTTCATCAGTTCCTCCTTTTTACGCCCAAGTCCACTGATCCACGTTGTTCACCACGGACCACCCATGACCATGGGGATGGATCTTCTGCTCGGCCACTTGCAGGCCCTCGCGAACCCAGTACAAATGGTCGATATTTACCAGCCAAACCCAAGGGATATCCCCTTCCTGAGTAACACCGGTTTCCCCGTCCCACTGGGATTTTTGCCAAAGGGTGTAGGATTCCTCCAAGTCGGAACACGCCAGAGCTTCATCCATGTACTGGTCTACGGTCTCATTGGAATAGGGAGAATATTGGGCGCTCCCAGTACCTCCAATGGTATGATAGATATTGTAGAGTTCCATAGGGCTATGGGCACCCCACCCCCACAACAATGGAGTGGAAAGCGCTCTGTCATAGGCTGTATCCCAGCCAACTCCTTCGATGGAACAGGAAATTCCCAAAGCTTCCATCTGGCTGGCAAAATCTGCAGTAAGAGCTTGACGCACAGAATCCCCATTGGAGTACAGGAGGTGAAGTTCTGCTTTGACACCATCCTTTTCTCGAACACCGTCGCTGCCTATTACCCATCCAGCCTCATCCAGTAACGCGGCAGCACCTTCTGGGTCGTACTCCACTTGGGACGCCGAATTGTACCAGGGCATCTGGTCACAGACGCTATAAGCAGGTGTTCCATAACCATTCAGCACATTGTCGATCATCTCCTGGCGGTCCACTCCAATATTCAGCGCACGGCGCACCAGCACATCACTGGTAAAGTCGTTGCCTATGGCCACACCGGATTCGGTTTCCTCTCCAGAAGCTATGGCGGGCAAATTGAACCCGCGATTGTCCACGCTCTGATAAGCCTCCAAACGATAGCCGGAAACAGCTTCATTGGAATAGGTGGCAGAGGTGTACGCCAAATCAACTTGTCCAGCTTGGGCTGCTAGAAACGCGGCATCCTCCTCCATAAACAAGATGGTGACTCGCTTCATTTTGGGAGCCTCCCCATAGTAGTCGGGGTTTGCCTCCAAAATCACTTGCTGGCCTCGATCCCACTGTTTTAAGATGTAACGACCCGAACCAATGGGATTCGCCCCATAGGTAGCACTGTCGTAGGCATGCTCCGGCACGATTCCCACTACCGCCATGGTGTAAGGCCAGATGGAAAACGCCCTGGTCATGTGAAAGACTACAGTGGATTCATCCACTGCCTCCGCATAATTCAACATGGTAAAATCGTTGACCGAACTGGTCTCCTTCACGGTATTGTAAGTAAAGGCTACATCCTCTGCTGTCAGAGGTTCCCCATCAGTAAACATGGCGTCCGTCCGGATGGTCACCTCCCAAGTGAGGCCGTCCTCACTGACAGAGTACGCCGTGGCCAGGTCGTATCCAATGGTCAAATCCGTATTGGTGACAGTGAGCGTGGATTGAATCAACGGCTCATGGACATGTTCCCCTGCGCCCCAACCAAAGGCAGGATCAAACCCAGCTTCCGGCTCAGAGGTGGGCCCCATGGCAATGACCACGGATTCTTTTTCCTCTCCCTGGGTGGACACAGTTTCCCCAATGGAAAGCGTTCCACTTTCCTGACTTTCCGTGGTTTCCGTCTCGCCGCAGCCGCTAAATACTCCCAAAACCATGCTGCATGCCAAAAAAACTGCAAAGATTTTTTTCTTCATGATTACCTCCTCCGAAACACACAAAAAAGGCGCCCGCTTCTTTTGCAGAAGCAGACGCCTTCCTGACATCTTCCTTAAAATAAAAAGTCAAATCTTTTCGGTTCGCTGTCATTCCCCGACTTGGGCCGGTACACCGGCTTCTTGCCGGATTTATGCAACACAGCAGGAATTATTATACAGAAAGGAGCGGAGGATGTCAACCCTCCTCCTTTTCTGGCAGATGCAGAAGCGTAAAGTTGTTTTTTCGAAATTCCAACAGTCCCTCATCCCGCATACGGCCCAACTCTTTGGAAAGCGCACTCCGATCCACACTGAGATAATCCGCCAACTGCTGCCGGTCAAAGGGAATGAAAAAGCTGTGACTGCCCTGCTCTAACGCCTGAGCAGACAGATAGGTCACCACTCGTCCGCGTATGCTCTTAGAGCTGGTACAGAAGATTCTTCCAGAGAGTGCACGGTTCTTTTGCGCAAAAATGGTCACCAGATTTTTCAAAAGCTTTTGATTCCAGAGCGGGGATTGTTCCCTTTCACGAAGCAGCTCACTCAGATCAATCCGCAGGATTTGGGAATCCACTGCGGCCACTGCGTCTACCAAAAGGGGGCCTCCTGTAAGTGCATAGGTCTCAGCGAACACCTGACCTTGTCCAACATGACTGAGAATACTGCGATTGCCCCACAAATCCACGCTCTCGATGTGGACTCCGCCCATTAGCACCAGACCCATTTCCCGGGCAATTTCTCCCTGATGAAAAATGACATCGCCTTTTCTCACAGACTCCTGTTTCATGGGCAAAGAGGCCTGAATCTCTCTCCACTCCTCCTTAGTGATTCCCTGAAAAACAGGGGAAGCTGGAATTTCCATAAAAACCTCGCAATCCGTTGTTTTGACAACCGAATTTTCCCACTCATTGTACTATACTATCTCCAGAAAAACAAGGAGGTTTCCCTATGATTCGGAAGATCATTCATATTGACGAGGAAAAATGCAACGGCTGTGGTGCATGCGCCAACGCTTGTCATGAAGGCGCCATCGGCATGGTCAATGGCAAGGCAAAACTTTTGCGGGACGACTACTGCGACGGTTTGGGTGACTGCCTTCCTGCTTGCCCTACTGGAGCGATCACCTTTGTCGAGCGTGAAGCAGCTGCGTATGATGAAGCTGCCGTTCAAGAAAACAAACAAAAGAAAGCCCAGGCTTCTGCTTTCTCCGGCTGCCCCGGTCATGCAGTGAAAACCTTCCAGCGGGGACAGAGTGCTGCGCCCCAGTCTGCACGGACTACCCAGGAATCCCAACTAGCTCAATGGCCCTGCCAGATCAAGCTGGCGCCTGTAAAGGCCCCTTACTTTCAAGAAGCCAAATTACTCATTGCTGCAGATTGCACTGCTTACGCTTATGCAAGTTTTCATGAGCAATTTATGAGGGGCAAGGTTACCATTGTGGGCTGCCCCAAACTGGACAGCGTGGATTACAGTGAAAAGCTCACACAGATCATTCGGGAGAACAACATCCAGAGTGTCACTGTCGTGCGCATGGAAGTACCCTGTTGCGGAGGGCTGGAACAAGCAGCCATCACCGCCTTGAAGAACAGCGGGAAATTTATTCCCTGGCAAGTGGTGACCCTCTCCACTGACGGGAGAATTCTGGATTGACCATTTCTGGGTTCAAAAAAGCTGGAGCGTGTAGCTCCAGCTTTTTTTACAGGTTCTGATACTGACTTTCCAGCCACTCTACCGCCTGTTCCAAACCCTCTTCAGAGAGTGGATACTCTCGCTGCTCCACATTTTGGGCACGCTCAAAACTGCGGTCTTCAGTCCAGCAGTATGCCCTCAACAGAGATTCGTCTTTAAATGGAGCTACTCGATAGCGAAGCAATACTCCGGCAGCCGCATCTTTTGTCTTTTGACCCGCGTAAAAATTCCCCTCATCAAAATAGTGGAATTTCTGTATCTCCAACTCTCGTTCCATGGGAACCACCCTTTCTTCTACTTATTCAGGTTGACGCAGCACTGTGCTAGCCAATCGTGTTCCGGACAGCTTGCCATATAGGTAATCCCGTCCCGTTTTGGAAGCCCGATTCATAGCCGTTTCCAGCAGGAAAGCAAACATCCCCGCAAAAAACCACACAAATCTCAAAAAAGACTGCACCAATTCGGAGCCAACCGGCAACACAGAGAGCACTTCTGCCACAGCATAAAAGCTATAACAAAATGCAACCAGAATTCCATAGCGCAGCAAGCACCGCCATAACAATACTCTAGTGCCATCCACATTGACCACACAAATCTTTGTCAGCCGTTTTCCCAAACTTTTACCTGCACACGCCCATTGAAACAGTCCAAAGTACAGCAACCATGCAACTGCTAAAGGCAGGGCATACCCATCTGGCAAAACCACGGAAAGCAATGCGCTCAACAGGCCGACAAACACCAGGTCCACTAAGAAGGACAAAAAGCGCCGGGTAAAAGTAACCCGCTCCCCTTTCTGATAGGAACGTTGATCTATCTCTTCCCGGCTGGGCAAAAGCTTCATCAAAGGCCCAGTAACCAGATAGCCCAATACCCCGCCCAACGTGTTGCAAAGAAGATCGTCCACGTCAAACAGGCGATATGCCCGGGGATAAATCCCATAGAGGCCGGACAACTGAGTCAGCTCAAAAAACAGGCTGACCCCCAGAGAGATCAACAGGGAAATCCTTAGTTTTCTGCGAAAATAGTAGCGCAAATAGAATCCTAATGGCATCACCAACGCGATGTTAAACACAAACTGCAAGGTAAAGGTAGAAAACAGTGCCGGCAGATAAGTGGATGGCTGATTGAGCTGAAACCCTGTCTCCTTGCTCAGATCGCGGAAAAAGCTGAACGGAATCATCTGCATAGTCGGACCGGTCATCTGCGCTACCTCTTCCCGAGTGGGCAGCGGCAGAATCACTAAAAAGTATGCACACAAGGCGTACAGCACAAAAGAGTAACTGAGGAAAAAGTGCGCAAACGTCATGCAGCCATATTTGCGATAGTGGTGAATTAAAAAAGGAAGGGCTATCACCGCGGCAGCAAATGGAAAGGCCAGTACGGCTTGCCACACCACCCGAACATAAAAAAGCATACAATCTCCTTCATCTCAAGTCCTGTCGAGGAACGGCACGCCTGTAAAGGTAAGCACTTCCCTGCTTTCCTTCCTGGTAGATCACCCCAAGTGTACGCAACACATTGGCAGCCAGTGCTGCCTTTTTAGGAGTGCGTCCAATCGCCTTGCCCAAGTCCCGACTGGTGAAGAGGGCGGGAACTTTTTCTGGGATCAGCCGGGCATAATCTTCCGGACACTCCAGCCACACTTGATCCAGCAGGGCCACCGGCATCCTATCAAACCGGGTGGAGCCCCGTTTCTTATCCCGGCTCCAGCCGTCCAACAAGCGGTAATCTTCCACCCGCAACATCAAAAGGCACAGCCGCAGACCATCACTGGTCAGCAAATCTCGCAGCCAATACAATTCTGGCAAGACATAGCCCGCCGTAGGTTTCAAGGGGCTTTTCCGCGGCGGTGTACACGCTCCATCTTCGTTGACCCAGATCACGGTTTTCTCCGCTGGAATCGGATACACCACCGTTACGTTTCCTTGGGTGAGAAAATACTCCAATTTGGGACGCAGCTTACCCAGAGAACACGTCTGAATTTCAATCATACCGTCCTCTGTGATAGCATCCGCCACAAATCGACCCACACGCACTTCTTGCCTGGAAGGGTCCGGTTGAAAGTAGTACTTCACTGCACTGTGCAGGGTCTTTTCCCCCAGTGTGCCAATTCCTTGGGTTTGGCGCTCATCTGACACAGCCCAACGACAAGCCTCTAAAAATCTGTCGGAATCCATCAATCCTCCAACTTGAAGAGGCGCGCAAAATTGCCATAAAGCATTTGCGCATTGTCCTCTTCCCCGTAGCCTAAAGCAAAAAAGCGCTCCAGCTCCTTTTTCGGGGACCACATGGGGAAATCTGTGCCGAACATGGTGTGATCTACCCCAAAGTGCTCAATGTTCTCTCTGGCCTGCTCCGGCGTAATCGAAAACAGGGAGCTAGAAGTATCAATGTAAACATTGGTTCCAGAAAGCTCTCGACGTGCGTCCGCCCATTCGCTATAGCCTCCCAGATGAGCAGCAATACATGTGAACTCGGGAATCTTCTCAATGACGTGCATCAGGCGGACAGGGGACGAGTAATCCGTCCGGCTGTCCCCGGTATGAAACAACACGGGTAGGCCCCGGCGATGAGCCTCTTGGTACACAGGGATCATACACTCATCATCAATATGGAACTTTTGAAAATCCGGGTGCAGCTTGATACCCCGCAACCCTCGCCGCTGAATGTCATCCATTTCCCCGGCAATATCTTCCACATCCTGATGCCATGCAGCCAGTCCGATAAACTGAGGGTATTTCTTGCATTTCTCCTCAATGAACTGGTTGATAGAGCGAACCTGTTCCACCTTGGTGGCTACGGAACACACCAGAAACCGTTCAATTCCCGCTTCAGCGCCCCGCTCAGCCAGCACGTGAGGCAAGCCCACATTTTGCATGGGAATCTGGTAGAAATCTCCCACAGAATCCGTTGCCTTCACTGCAATTTTTCCCGGATAGATATGGGCGTGAGCGTCCGCCACCCGGTATCTCACACCGTTGTGTTCAACTGACACTTAGCATTCCTTCCTTTCTTCTTTTTCCCGCTTTTCTCGTTCCCTTTGTGCTTTGGAAAAAGCACAGCCACAGTAATCTTGACGGTACAGCCCAAACTCTTTGGAAAGCTCTACCGAACGTTTATAGCCATTTTTCTTTTTGAAATCTGACGGTAGATGAGCCACTCCATATTTCTCCCCCGTCTCCTCTCCCAGCTGATTTAACAGGGGAGCATTTTTCATGGGTGAGATGGTCAATGTGGTGGTATAATAATCAAAGTGAAGGCGGGCGGCTTCCTGAGCTGCATACTCCAACCGCAACCGGAAACACGCCTCACAGCGTGCTCCGCCCTCCGGCTCTCCCTCCAACCCACGGGCAGCTTCCACAAATGCTTGTCCGTCATAGTCACAGGGGAGCAGGTCCACTGGGTGCACAAGCTCCATCTCGGAGACCAAGCGCTTCAGCTCAGCCTCCCGCTTATCATACTCCTCCCGTGGGGAAATATTGGGATTATAATACAACAGAGTAATGGCAAAATACTGGGAAAGGTACTCCAGTACCGCACTGGAACAAGGAGCACAACACACGTGCAGCAACAGTCGAGGCACACGCTCTTCCCGCTGAAATTGCTGGATCAAACGCTCCAATTCTTTGGAATAATTCCGGGGCGCTGCGGCCATTTCCACACCTTCTTTTCCTAGTAAAATCCATTCCACAGTTTAGCACAGTACAGTCCGAAATGCAAGGGCGCTACTTTTTACAGAACATTGACCTTTCTTGGTTGACCCCTTCACCGGGGTATGTTATGATATTGGTACTTGATAACTCTTAGGAAGTCTAAGGTAAGGCGGCATTTTTATGGACCTTTCTTTTTTGCTCTCCAACTCTCTCATCAATGTGGGCGTGGTCTCCTGGCTGGTGGCACAGCTCATTAAAACCGCCATTGACGCAATTAAGCACCGATCGTTCAATAAACAGCGATTGGCGGGGGCTGGCGGCATGCCCAGCTCTCATTCTGCTGTGTGCGTTTCCGTAGTGCTGACCTCATACTTCCTTTACGGATTCCAATCGCCTATTTTTGCGTTGGCCTTCATAGTAGCGCTGATCGTTATGTATGACGCTACCGGTGTTCGCTGGGCTGCTGGACTTCATGCGAAGGCCATCAACCAGATTGTTGAGTACCTGGATAGCGGCGACATCAACGATCAGGAAAAAGACCTCAACGACTTGATTCCCAAGCTCAATGAATCCCTGGGACATCGTGTGATTGAAGTGATCTGCGGGGCAGTTTTGGGCATGATCATCGCAGGCATCGCCCAAGTGTTGCGCCAGGGAGGCGTTCACTTCATGTAATCCACCTATGAAATTTCTATTTTGACAAGCGGTCCCCAATGGTGCGGGCCGCTTGTTCTATCTTTTACGCCACAACACTACTATCCACGTTATCCCGATTGTCACCAGTACATATCCCCACAAAAACCATTGATACACAGCCACTCCCCCTTGGTATAGGGATACGTGGGAATGGGGTGTCCTATGACGCTATGGTCTTGCCTTTGAGACAACAGTGTGGTATAATATTTTAGTTTTGACTAGAATCGGATTAAAGTGAGGGAAGTCCCGATGTAACAGCCGTCTCAGCACCCAGAAATCACCACATTACAACTGAGAAAGGATGGCCTATTTTGCCTGATTTAACAAATGAGATTCAGCGCCGGAGAACATTCGCAATCATCTCCCACCCCGACGCCGGTAAAACGACCTTAACAGAAAAATTCTTGCTGTACGGCGGGGCAATTACTTTGGCGGGCATGGTAAAGGGCAAACGCAACTCCCGTCATGCTGTCTCCGACTGGATGGAAATTGAAAAACAGAGAGGTATTTCTGTCACCTCTTCGGTGATGCAGTTCCAATACGATGGGTATTGCATCAACATTTTGGATACCCCCGGTCACCAAGACTTCTCCGAAGACACCTACCGCACACTGATGGCAGCGGATTCCGCTGTGATGGTCATTGACGCGTCCAAAGGTGTGGAGGCCCAGACCAGAAAGCTCTTTAAGGTATGTGTCATGCGGGATATCCCCATTTTTACGTTTATCAACAAGATGGATCGGGACTCCCGCAGCCCTTATGATCTGCTGGATGAAATCGAGAAGGAACTGGGAATTGGAACCTATCCTATGAACTGGCCCATCGGCTCCGGCGTTGACTTTAAGGGTGTTTATGACCGGGAACGCCGCCAAGTGCTTCAATTTGAACCGGACGGGGACAATGCCGGTCGGAAAGAGGCCCGAGAGCACGATTTCTCCCTGGAAGATGAAGGCTTGAAGGCAGCCATTGGCGACTATCTCTATGAGACCCTGCAGGATGATGTAGAGCTCATTGACGGCGCTGGCTACGACTTTGACCTGGAGAAAGTCCGCCACGGAAAGCTCTCCCCTGTGTTCTTTGGTTCCGCCCTGACAAACTTTGGCGTGGAACCTTTCCTGGAGAGCTTTTTGAAGCTGACCACCCCTCCCCTGGCCCGGAATACTGCAGCGGGTGTTGTGGATCCCTTTGATCCCAACTTCTCCGCCTTCGTTTTCAAAATCCAGGCCAACATGAATAAGGCCCACCGTGACAGAATCGCATTCATCCGCATCTGCAGCGGCAAGTTTGAAAAAGGCATGGAAGTGGAGCATGTTCAGGGCGGACGCAAGATGAAGCTTTCCCAGCCCCAGCAACTCATGGCTCAAAGCCGCGAAATCATTGAAGAGGCCTATGCCGGAGATATCATCGGCGTGTTCGATCCCGGCGTATTCTCCATTGGAGATACCTTGTGCACTCCTGGTAAGAAGATCGTCTTTGAAGGCATCCCCACCTTTGCCCCGGAACTTTTCAGCTTGGTTCGTCAAAAGGATACCATGAAGCGGAAACAGTTCGTCAAGGGCGCCACCCAGATCGCTCAAGAAGGTGCCATCCAGATCTTCCAGGAGATCGGCGCCGGTATGGAGGAAATCATCGTGGGCGTGGTGGGCAGCCTGCAGTTCGATGTGTTTCAGTACCGGATGGAAAACGAGTATAACGTGGACATTTTGATGCAAACACTGCCCTACTCCTATATCCGTTGGATCGACAATGAGGAGATTGACCTGAAAAAACTGAATCTGACTTCTGACACCAGAAAGGTTCAGGATATGAAAGGACGCTACCTTTTATTGTTCTCCAACCAGTGGAGCATCAACTGGGCTTTGGAACACAACGAGGGCCTGATGCTCTCAGAATTCAGCAAGAATTAAAAAAACTCTGCCGGGTATTGACCCGGCAGTTTTTGCAAGGAGGGAACTTTTATGCAGTTCAACCGCATGGAACCAATTGATGCCGGATGGTCAGGTGACCAAAAGTACCGTGCTTGGACAGACGACGGACAGTTCTATTTTCTTCGCCTGTGTCCACTGGAAAAAGAGGAGAAGCTGCAGAAAGCGTTCTCCTTCCAAAAGCAGGCGGCAGACAACGGTCTTCCTGTGAGCCGTCCCCTAGAATTGACATCCCAGAACGGAAAACTGCTGTGGGTGGAGGAATGGATCTCTGGAGAAATGGCGGAACAAGTACTTCCTCGCTTTTCCCAAGAGGACCAGTACCGTTTGGGAGCCCAGGCAGGACAGATAGCCAAGGCACTTCACAACCTTCCCTGTCCTCCTCCTCAAGAACCCTGGGAAGTGCATTTTGGGAAGAAAATTGACAAGAAGATTGCGACGTATCTCGCTTGTCCCCTGCACTATGAAAACGGGGAACTATTTGTCCGATACCTACTGGAAAACCGGCACTTGCTAACCGGGAGACCTCAATGCGTCCAACACGGTGACTTTCATGTGGGAAACATGATGCTTTGCAATGGAACGCTTTTCATCATTGACTTTGACCGCCCGGATTTTGGGGATCCCTGGGAGGAGTTCAACCGCATTGTCTGGTGTGCACAGCTTTCTCCCGCCTTTTCATCTGGACTGGTGGACAGCTACTTTGATGGAACGCCTCCCCTGCTCTTCTGGAAGCTGCTGGCTCTCTACATTGCCAGCAATACTTTGGGTTCCCTGCCCTGGGCCATACCCTTTGGTGAAAAGGAAATTATCACCATGCGAAATCAAGCAGCTGAAGTGCTTCAGTGGTATGACAACATGAATACCCCTATTCCCAGCTGGTACCACTCCCCATCCAAACTTAAATAAGAAAAGCCCCGGAAAACCGGGGCTTTTTTGTTAAGCAATGAAGCTTTACAGAACGATTTCGCCATCCACAGTGCCGGGCAGAGCAGCTGCGTTGGACTCGTCAGTATCCACGTGCATAGCCAAAGCATACTTGGGGCTGACACGGCACACCACGTCACCGAAGATCAAAGCACGGCCATTGTAATCCACCTTGACGGACACAACCTGCTTGTCCACCACGCCGGCCTCTTTGGCCTCATCGGGGTTGAAATGAATGTGACGCTTAGCAGCGATCACACCCTTTTCAATGGTGATTTCACCAGCAGGGCCACGCAGGATGCAGCCAGGAGTGCCCTCCAGGTCGCCGGACTCACGGATGGGAGCGGTGACGCCCAGCTTGCGGGCATCGGTGAGGGAGATCTCAACCTGGGTCTCGGGACGAGTGGGTCCCAGAATGGACATCTTCATTGCGCCCTTGGGGCCGACGACCTCCACCTTCTCCTCACATGCAAACTGACCGGGCTGAGAAAGATCCTTTTTGTTGGTGAGTGTGGCACCCTTGCCAAACAATGCCTCCAGGTCCGCATCGGAGACGTGGACGTGATGGGCAGATGTTTCAACCATAACTTTCATGGAAAGTTCCTCCTTTGTATGTATGAGCATCAGAAATTTCTTCTATCATTGTACTACCACCCGACAGAAAATTCAATGGGAATTTACAAGCCCTTCTCCCTGTGCTAAAATAAAGGAAACTCTTCCTCAAGGAGGACGCTATGCTGAACCATTGGAACGAGCTGCAGGAGGTATGTCTATCCTGTGAAAAATGCGACCTGTGCAAAACCCGCCACAATGTGGTGTTTGGTGTGGGTAATCCCAAGGCCAAGGTGATGTTTGTGGGAGAAGGTCCTGGTGAAAACGAAGATCTGCAGGGAGAACCTTTTGTCGGCAGAGGCGGCAAACTGTTGGACAAACTATTGGCTGCTGTGGATCTTGACCGAAACTCCAACATTTATATCACCAATATCGTCAAATGCCGTCCTCCCCAGAACAGGGATCCCCTTCCTCAGGAACAGGAGGCATGTATCGGGTATCTGCGCAATCAGTTTGCATTGCTGCGGCCAAAAATCCTGGTTTGTCTGGGCCGTATTGCTGGTCAAAAGCTGATCAAGCCCGATTTGAAGATCACTAAGGAACATGGAATCTTTTTTGAAAAAGGCGACATTTTGATGATGGCTACGCTGCACCCTGCCGCTCTGCTGCGAAATCCTGCGCAGAAACCGGCAGCTTTTGAGGATTACCTAAAACTCCGCGAGAAAATTGATGAGCTGGGCTGCGATGTAGCCAAGCAATGAAAAAAGACGCTTCCCTTTCTGAGGGAGGCGTCCTTTTCATTTACTTGCTAGACTTAGATTTACAATCTAAATATTCTTCCAACAATAAGGAGTAGCAGCAAAGATCCTCAACGCGGCCATCGTAAAGGGCTGCCCCTTGACGGATGGTTCCTTCATACTGGAATCCACTCTTTTCGATCACTCTCCGTGAACGTTGGTTGTAGGCATAGTGATTCACCGAAATCAAAGATAGATGAAGCTCCGTGAATCCATATTCCAACACAGCTTGGGCAGCTTCCGTCATATACCCTTTTCCCCATTCCTCCTGGGCCAGGGCATATCCCAGATTTCTGCAATTTGGCACATGGGGGCGGCGGCCGTCGCTGTCCAAACTGATGGATCCCGAAGCGCGACCAGTATCCTTAGGCACAATTGCCCATGTGTTGCCTTGGGTGCTATCCTCATGGAGCCACCCCTCCAGAATCTTTCGAGATTCTTCCAAGTTTTCATGGGGCTTCCACCCAGCATTAGGACCCACTTCAGGATTCTTTGCATACTGGTAAAGGTCTTCCAAATCTTCAAGACGCCATGGGCGGAGAATCAAACGTTCTGTTTCAATCGTTTTCATGAAAGTTCCCTCTTTTCATGTCGGATCAACCGGTATCTCGTCTTCTTGGTCCGCAGTGACAAGCACGGTCTGATTTTGCTTTTTCCTACGGTACCAGAACTGATCTGCTACCACTAAAAGTGCTCCGGCAATCACCACCAAGTAATACGTGAAAAAGCGCCAGACCATCACAGCTGCATACAGGTCATCGTTGACAAAGTAATGACGGAAAAAGGAAGAAAATCCAATCTCCTGGGCACCGGAGGCTCCCGGCATGGGCATAAAGGACACGGATACTTGCAGCAAGCTCTGAACTGCTAAAATCTCCCAATAGGACACCTGCGCGTACCCAAAAGCGCGAAAGATAAAGTAGATCACACTCATTTGCAGAATGAACTGAGGTACGGAAAGCAATACCGCTGCTATTAGGCTCTTCTGCTTGCCTTTGAAATCATCGGTATAGCTTCCGAAATCAGCCTCAAACTTGTCGATGGAATCCAGTAAGCCGTTACGTTTTCGAAGAAAATGGAATTTCCCTACCAACCACTTAGCAAATAGGCAAAGCCGATGGAGAATAGGCTTGTGAAACAGAGAGGCAAAAAACAGAATGGAACACCCGTTGATTGCCAATCCTAGAATGACTAAAGGAATTAACGCCGGAGTAATAGCCACCAGCTTTTGATACATACCCACAAAAGATGCGGCAGATACCAACACAAAGGCGCACTGAAAACACATGAACTTTATGATAAGCACTGCAGATGAAATGCCCACGGGCACTTGATAATCTCGCAGCAAATAGGCCACCTGCATGGGCTGCCCCCCTGTGGAACTGGGGGTAATATAGGAATAGTAAAGTCCAAGCAAAGCGTTTTTCTGGCCTCCCAGAGGGCTGATGTGGTACCCCTGACTGTGAAGCAGCAGGCGAAAAATCTCCCCCTCAAAAAGAAAGTACACCAGGATGATCACAATCCCCAAGGTCAGATAGCCCGGAGTCAAATTGGCGATGGTATGGAACACATCTCCAAACTTTTGATTGAACAGACCAAAAAGTAGTACTGCTACAATGGTTGCAGCAATATAGAGCATACTCCAGGGAATTTTCTTCTTTTTCTTTTCAAGAAGCAGCTCGGACCCATTTTGCTGATTGCTTTCCATGATTCACCGTTCCATCTCTACAGAATTACGGCAGAGCATATCATGAAAAAATCAAGGATCTGTCAACTGCCCTTGCTTTCCCCGTGCTCTACAGTTTTTGATATTGTACCATAGGGAGAACGGCATTTGCAATGAACAGTCCTCTTACGCTTTCTTACAAATTTCCGTCATTCATGGGAGGTGGAGTCATACAGGTATTTCAGCCCGTCCAACAAAAGCGTGTCACTGCACTCAACCTTACGGCGGCAATGGGACACCACCATACCTGCTAGGCCTCCAGTGGCTACCACACGACACGGATACCCCAATTCCTCCTCCATACGGTCACACAGACCGTCCAGCATGGCAGCAGCTCCGTACAAAACACCGGATTGCAGACATTCCGCAGTATCACGGCCTACTACATGCTCCGGGGGATCCAGGCTTACGGAGGACAAGAGTGCAGCCCGGTGGGTGAGCGCATCCAGGGAAATCCCCACACCAGGCACAATGGCTCCACCCACCATGACGCCATCTCGATCCAGAACAGCCAGCGTAGTAGCCGTTCCCATGTCCACCACGATACAGGGATAGGAATAGTGAGCTTTTGCCCCAGCACACCCTGCAATCAAGTCAGGACCAATGGTCTCTGGCTGATGGATGGCAACAGGCAACAAGTCCTTGGAAGTCTCATAGTTTATGACCAGTGGCTTCACCGAGAACAGCTTTTCCACTCCGTGAGACAGGTAGCCCGTGAGCTTGGGCACCACAGAGCTGAGAACCGCTCCTGTGATATTGGCTCTGCGCACTCCATACAGATGCAAAATATCCCGCAGCTCAATGGCATATTGATCTTCCATACGGGAAGCATCCGTTGCCATACGGGACACAAACAGCAGCTTGTCCTCATCAAAAACTCCCAATGTGATATTGGTGTTCCCCACGTCTAACGCTAACAGCATGTAAGTTCCTCCCTTTTTCACAACAGAAAGCCTTTTGGAATAATTCAGTATACCACAAAGCCAGTCTTCGGAAAAGCTATCTTTTGGAAGACGTATGTTAAATCAAATAGCAGAAACCACTTGTCTTCCACAGGTGAGTAGACCAGGCTAAACAGATTGACAAAAATAATGCTATATGCTAGATTATAGAAGACTAACAAGGTCCCTTATACAGAAGAAAAGGGTTAGGAGAAAGAGAGAGGGTGGCCACACGTGACGCTACAAGAAGGGAACGCAGGTTCCCATTATGTTGTAAAAAAACTTGATTTGCCCGTGGAACTGGAACGCCGTTTGGAGGCGTTAGGGCTCATTGAGGGAACCTCTGTTGATGTGCTGCGAAAGAAGCATCACGGCGCTATGGTGATCAAAGTACGAGGCACTCGGTTTGCTGTGGGTTTGGGAATTTCCACCCGCATTACCGTAGCAGCACAGGATTAAGGGGGAAACAGACATGCCACATGAATTATCCATTGGGTTTGTGGGGAATCCCAACTGCGGAAAAACCACACTGTTCAACGCGTATACCGGCGCCAATTTGAAAGTCGCCAACTGGCCCGGTGTTACCGTGGAGAAAAAAGAGGGTGTTTTTCAATTTCACGATCACGAGTATAAGCTGGTAGATCTGCCCGGAACATACAGTCTCACCTCCTATACCATGGAAGAACAGGTGACGCGGCAATACATTCTGAGCGATGACGTGGACGTCATCATCGACGTGGCAGACGCCTCTGCGTTGGAACGCAATCTGTACTTGACATTGCAGCTGATTGAACTGGGCAAGCCGGTCATTTTAGCTTTGAATATGATGGACATTGTCCAGAAGCGGGGTATGGAAATTGACCTGCACCGGCTGCCGGAAATGTTGGGAATCCCTGTGATTCCTGTTTCCGCCCGGCGGAAAACCGGCCTGGACATTCTGATGCATGCAGCAGCCCATCACAAGGATCACACGGAGACCTCCACCCCCATTCATCATCATCCGGAACAAACACGTCACCGCCACGATCACCACGACGAGTACGTGATGGTCTACAGCGACGAGATCGAGGACAAGATTGACCTGCTGATGGACGCCCTGGAAAAGCGTTATCCTGGACTGAACAACCTTCGGTGGCACGCTATCAAACTGCTGGAAAACGACACGGAAATCACCAGGGATTATCCAGTAGATTTGCCTGAAATTTTAGACCGCAGTTATGAGCAGGAAATCATCAACCAAAAATACGACTTCATTGATGAGGTCATCCAAGAAGTTCTGGTGAACAAATCGAAAAAGGAAGCTCTCACCGACAAGGTGGACAGTCTTCTCACCCACCAGATTTGGGGGTTGCCCATTTTCTTGTGCATCATGGCACTGGTGTTCTTCCTCACCTTTACCGTGGGTGACTGGCTGAAAGGGTATTTTCAACTGGGTTTGGACGCCATCTCCTCCGGGGTTTCCTTTGGTTTGGAAAGTCTCCATGTAAATGCCATGCTCACTTCCCTCATTGTGGACGGCATCATCGCCGGCGTGGGCGGTATTTTGCTGTTTCTTCCCAACATATTCATTCTGTTTTTGGCCCTGGCCTTTTTGGAGGACAGTGGATACATGTCCCGAGTGGCCTATGTGATGGATGGTATCATGGGGAGGCTGGGACTCTCAGGACGTGCGTTTATCCCCATGATCCTGGGCTTTGGCTGCACAGTACCGGCAATCATGGCATCTCGTGCTTTGGAGAACAAACGGGATCGGTTTAAGACGATGCTCATAACCCCCTTCATGTCCTGCAGTGCGCGGCTGCCCATCTATGTGCTTTTCTCGGAACTGTTCTTCCCCAACAACGCTCTATTGGTAGCATACTCCATGTATCTGCTGGGCATTGTGGTTGCCATCTTCAGCGCATTCCTCATGCATCTGGCAGACCGCAAAAAGCAAATGGAAAATTCCCTGCTCATCGAATTGCCGGAATACAAGGCTCCCAGCGCCCGTACCATTGCCATCTATGTCTGGGAGAAAGTCAAAGACTATCTCACCAAAGCCGGCACCACCATCTTTGTGGCCTCCATTATCATGTGGGTCCTTCTGAACTTTGGACCTTCCGGATACTCTCAGGACATCTCTACCTCCTTCGGCTCCATCATCGGACGATTCATCGTACCGTTCTTCTCCCCCATTGGCCTGGGTTTCTGGCAAATCGTTGTGGCACTGATCGCAGGCATCTCCGCCAAAGAAGTGGTGGTTTCCAGTACTGCGGTGCTGTTCGGCGTCAGCAGCATTACCTCTGCGGAGGGTATGAGTTCCCTGATGACTGCATTGTCCTCCATCGGCTTTGGAGCACTAAACGCCTACTGCTTAATGGTCTTCTGTTTGCTCTATGTCCCCTGCGCTGCAACACTGGCTACCATCAAAAAGGAGACCGGCAGTTGGGCAAGAGTTAGTCTCACAGCATTCTTCCAAATCGCAGTGGCTTGGGTGGTCACCTTTGTTGTGTACCACATCGGCCTGCTGGTGGTGTGAGGCGCTATGGGAACCATTATCACCTGCATACTTTTGGCCTTACTGCTTGTAGCAGTGGTATTAGCCTTGCGCAGCATAAAAAAGCGAAAAGGCTGCTGTGGAAGCTGTCAGAACTGCCACAGCTGCAAGGGGAAACACAAAATCTAATCTGATATGCAAAAAGGCACCCAGCGTACTCACGCTTGGGTGCCCTTTTCATTTTCAGACACTAGGAAAAACTTATATTTACAGCTGAATCAAACCTTCATCCACCATCTCTTGGGCCGCCAAGAGCATGCCCAACTGGCCGCTGTGATAATTCAAACCGCCTTGCATCCAAGCGGCATAGGGCTCCCGCAAAGGTGCGTCTGCAGAAAGCTCAATAGAAGACCCCAAGGTAAATGCTCCAGCTGCCATAATCACCTGACTGTCGTAGCCAGGCATATCACTGGGTTCCGGCACCACAAAAGAATCCACCGGTGCCCCCTTCTGTACGCCTTTACAGAAAGCAATCAAATTCTGGGGGTTCTCCAACATCATCACTTGAATGATATCCCCTCGCTTTTCCTCCGGGGTAGGAGTCACACCAAACCCCAACTGAGAAAACAGCGCAGAGGCAAATACTGCTGTTTTCAAAGCTTCTCCTGCCACGTGGGGTGCATGGAAAGCTCCCATGAACAGCTCACGATTGTTCCCCAAAGTACAGCCTATCTCTCGTCCTGTGCCGGGAGTAGTCAGACGGTAAGAGCAAAGTTCCACCAAATCATGACGGCCTGCAATATAGCCGCCTGTGGGCGCTATACCGCCGCCGGGATTCTTGATCAGTGACCCAGCAATAATATCGGCTCCCACAGCAAGGGGCTCCTCCCGTTCCACAAACTCGCCATAACAGTTGTCCACCATAACAATGGCCTTGGGGGCTTTCTTCCGGACAATCTTTACAATGGGAGCAATGTCCTGCACCCGCAGAGAAGGCCGCAGCGAATATCCTCGGGACCGCTGAATGTAAATCAGTTTATACTCTGGAGTAATCCGCTGCTCCATAGTTTCCAGGTCGGGAGTGCCGTCGGGACGCAAATCCAACTCCTCATACTGAATTCCAAACTCTTTGAGGGACCCGGGCTCTTCCCTACCCTCCATGCCGATAACGCCCTGGATGGTATCATAGGGCGTGCCTGTAACACAGAGCATCTTGTCCCCTGGACGCAGCATGCCAAAAAGGGCAACAGTCAATGTGTGGGTACCACTGACAAAATTGTGGCGCACCAGGGCATCCTCCGCACCAAAAGCGTATGCATAGACCTGATCTAACACATCCCGGCCCCGATCTCCATAGCCGTAACCGGTGCTGCTGACAAAATGGCTTTCACTAACCCCTGCTTGACTAAAAGCAGCCAGCATCTTCTGCTGATTATATCTTTGGATGGCTTCAATCTCTTGAAACTGGGGCTGGGCCAATTCCTCTGCCCGCTGAGCAGCTTCCAGCAGCTTTGGAGCGATTTGAAAACTAGGGTAAACTTCCATGCAAATTCTCCTTATAAGGTACCATGAACCCAGGTGTCCGTTTTCACATAGCCCAGGCCCCGATAAAATTCTCGATTCTTATTCTGTTCCCGGAACACATACATAGTCTTTCCAGGAAAATAGCTCTCCATCTTACGGACAAGTTTTGTTCCCAAACCGTGGCGACGATACTCCTTTTGCACCGCCAACGCCGAGAGAATTGCTGATCCTTCTGAAATGGAGGAAACCACCGCACAGCCGCAAATGCCATCTTTCCACGGCACTGTGAGAGCACAAGCCGCTTGATGCCGCAGTTTATGAGAGAGATCCAAATAGAAAGGCTCAAACTCCCCGACCATTCCCTCCTGGCTCAACAGAGCGTAAATCTCTCGAATGTTCACGGAAGCTGACGGCATTGGTGGGACAGGACCTGGTTCGACTTTCCGTTTTAATACGTCTCCTTTTGCCAGGGGCTTAAGCTTGAGTGCTTCCGCATTGCGTACAGCGCACAGGATCTCCCCAGCGCCTACCATGTGCAAAAATTGGCGGCTACCTTCTCCATCCAGTACCGTTCCGGAAAGCAACATGACTCCATCCACCAGGCAGTAGACCACGTTTTCATCCCAATCCAGCCAAAAACAGGCAAAGCTCTTGTCAAAGCCATAAGCCCTGGCAATGGTGGAGATTTTACAGCCAAAGGCTGTTTTTTCGCAGAGACGGAGAAGTGCTCGCTTCTCCTCCTCACTTTGCACAAAGCGGATCATCTCAAGCCCCCTTTCCACAGAAAAAACGCCCCGCGAAACCGCGGAGCGCGTTGTGCCCAAGGAGTTTTCTCACACCACAAAGTACATCAGGATATTTGTCACAATAACCAGGACAAAAAATCCAATGGCAATCACCTTGGTCCAGCGGGCCAAAAATGCGTCCACAGACCTGGCCTTGTTCTTGGACAGGAACGTATCTGCGCCACCGGTAACCACACCCAGGTTCTTCTGATTGCCCTCCTGCAACAGGATGACAATGATGATGGCGATTGCGAAAAGCATCAGAATGATGCCAAGCACGATTTCCAAAGCGTTCATTTCCGTCTGATTCCTCCTAAGCTCGTCCTCCAGATAACCGGAGTCGCGTCATTGCAAAGGGCATAAATACCCCAAGCAAAATTCCTTTGGCTATCATACCATATATGGTGGGATTTTGCAACCCACAACCGGGAAAATTTTCTTTTCAACAGTTGTATATTCCCAGGCCCACCGCCCATACTAGAAACAAGCGGTCAGGAAAGCGTTTGTTGCCTGGGAGAACAAGATGTTGTCCAAAAGGACCGGAGCCCGCATCGGCTTCGTGGAATATCTCTGTTCAAGCGGGCTCCGGCCGCTCGCCCTTTGGTTCCTCCCCCACAAAGGAGGATGCCAAAGGGCTTGATTTTTACCCAAAAGGCTCCCGGCCACCATGTAGCCGGGAGCCTTTTCCATTTTCAGAGAATCATTTCCACAGCGGAGCGGGATACACGCCCTGCTCGGTCATGTCGTGGATCGCATTGACCACAGTTTCTTTGTCCTCTTTGTACGTGACACCGTACCACTTATCTGCCGAGGAAAGCACAGTGACTTTTGCTTTATTCTCCTCCAACAGATCGTTGACCACAAAAGGCAGATAGAACTCGGCCTTTAGCGGATTTTTCGGCACATCTTCCTGAAAGAACCGGACAAAGTCCCGCTCCAGCGCCTGAGAAAAGCCCCCTGTGAATCCCCACAGGTTCATGGAAACGATGGTATCCGGAGACAAGGACACCCAGGTCTCGCCACCGTCCTCGGTATAGGCAATACCGTCCCCGCGTTTCTCAATATGAGTGCGCTCGGTGACGCTCTTCAGCATTCCGCCCTCAGTGCCACAGACACCCCGGGATACATAACCGTGTTCCGTGACAGTATTCTTCAGGTAGTACCCCACCATTGCAAAGTGAAGCTCATCCTCCCGGCGCTCCTCTTTCAAGAATTGATAGATCTTCTCAAAAGCCTCTCTGCCGTAGAAGTCGTCGGCGTTGATCACCGCGTAAGGGGTGTCCCCCAACACACGGGCCGCCGCCAAAGTCGCCTGACCAGTTCCCCAGGGCTTCTCTCGCCCAGCAGGAACCTCCATGCCCTCCGGCACATCTTCCAACTTCTGAAAGACCCACTGGATCTCCATATACTTGGAGGCGCGCTGGAACACAGCCTCTTGAAAATCGTCCAGAAGTTCTTCCTTGATGATAAACACAGCTTTCTGAAAACCAGCCCGCTTAGCGTCATACAGAGAATAGTCAATGATCTTTTCCCCATAAAGCCCCACCGGGTCAATCTGCTTTAAGCCGCCATAGCGGCTACCCATCCCGGCAGCCATGATGACAAGTACAGGTTCCTTCACGATGCAACGCATCCTTTCTGAAATATTACGCCCCAGTATAGTATGGGGATCTTTCCTCATAAATAAACCGACTGATGTGCTGTGAAGCAGCTGTCAAATCGTATTCATACGCCCATGCGCCAGATTCCAATGTGACGCCATAAGCTTGTTCCTCTTCTCCAGGAATGGACAGCGTCTCCAAATTCAACCCACCAAATACAATGGGCATCAGCCCCATCATATCCCCCACATTTAAGGAAGTCTCGCACATGGTGGAAACCTTGCGGATCAAACCTGGGTACTGAAAGATGTTCTTTTTCTTCAGGCTATCGAGCAACGCGCTCAACACTTGCTGCTGGCGGGAAGCTCGTACATCGTCGCTGTCAATATGCCGGATTCGAGCATAGGCAACGGCCTGATTGCCGTTTAAGTGATAGGTTCCGTCCTCATAAGGACCGTTAATCAGGTCAATCTCCCCATAAATATTGGGGATAAAATCAGCTGAAACGATCTTTCCGGGATTCTCTTGGCTCAGGTTCCACAGGTTTTCGTTGAGCTGATAGACCTCATCCGCAGTGAGTTCCATGTCCACTCCGCCAAATGCGTCCACAATCTCCGCCATCTGATAGAAATTGACCGTGACATAATTCTTGATATCAAGGTTAAAGTTCTGATTCAGGGTCTTGATTGCCAACTCCGGCCCGCCATAGGCATAGGCATGGGTAATCTTGTCATACCCATAGCCGTCTATCGCCACCTCGCTATCGCGCAGGATTGAGGTAAGCTTCAATGTATGATGACGCTTGTCCACAGAAAGAATCATGACCACATCAGAGCGGCCTGTATTGGAATCCTCACGGGAATCCAATCCAAAAAGAGCTATGTTCGTGATCTGAGGATCGGATATGGCACTGCTAGAAATCCCCAATGCATCGGGATCTTTCGTGATAGAGGTCATCGTCAGTCCGCTGAGCATATAAACCATGCTTCCAGCCACCACTAAAACCAGCACCAGCAAAACAGCTGCCACTTTTTTTCCAACACTCTTCTTTTTTCTTACGGGATGACTGGAACTGTACACGTCTTGCCCGTTACTTCTGCCAGATCTCTGTCTGGAAGCAGTTCGACTATTATAGGAGCGCCGTTCTTCCTCCATAGCCCTCTGATCTGCCTTGCGCTTAGCCTGAGAGGAATAGCTGGAGATATCCTGGAAAGCATCACCTTCCTGCCAACCTCGTGCAGGCTGTTCATAGTAATAATTGTCCCGCAAAGGCTCCCGACGAGTTCGAGAACCACTGCGGCTGCTGGAAGACCTGCTCCCAGCTGAACGGCTATTCCCGCGGCTTGAGCGGGAGGCCCCATGACGGGGTCCAGTCTCATATTCTTTCTTTCCCATTCCTATTCTCCCCGCTGTCCTTTAACCGTCTACCGCTTGACTGGCATCTGGCTGCTGGGAGGTGTCACCGTATTCCTCCCAATAGGGGGAATCCTCCTCATAGATGAACGCGCTAATGCGCTCGGCAGCCGTGGAGGGATCGTAGATCATGTGGTAAACACCGTCAATGGTGTCGTCGATCAAATCGGTCTCATACTCAATATTGGGCACACTGATGCTATGAATGGAGAAGCCGCTCATCAGGATCGGCGCCATGGACATCACATCGGACAGGTCCAAAGAAGTCTCACAATAGGGCATCATTTGCTTGATTACGTTGGGATACTCGGAAAAGCTCAAATCCGCCACCTTATCGACCAGTGCGGAGAACACCGTCTGCTGACGCACCACGCGGGCATAGTCGCTGCCGATGTGTCGAATACGTCCATAGGCAACGGCCTGGTTACCATTAAGGTGATACGTACCATCAGAGTATTCGCCGTACAGCAGGTTGATCTCGCCATTTACATCAGGGATATAATCCGAATTGGAGATCTCAGGATACGTCTTATCGTCCGCAGTACCATTTTGAATGTCAATATCCTTTTCTTCCTCAACTTCTTGGCTGAGGGCCCACAGGTTAGCGTTGAGCTCATAGACCTCATCCGCAGTCATGGTGATATCAACACCGCCAAATGCGTCCACAATAGCAGCCATGTTTGCAAAGTTCACAGTGACATAGTCACGGATATCCAAACCAAAGTTTTGGTTTAAAGTACGAATGGCCAACTCTGGACCACCCAAGTTGTAGGCTGCATTGATTTTATCCGTATAGTGGATATATTCCCCATTGAAACGTTCGCCGTCAATGGTCACCTCACTATCTCGAAGAATGGATGTCAACTTGAGCTTTTGATGCTTGTTGTCCACTGTGAGGATCATCACCACGTCAGAACGCCCAGAAAACTCACTGCTCCGGGAATCCAAGCCAAACAACGCAATATTCTTGATGCTGTCATCCATGACGATGCTTTCGGGATCAATACCCAAAGTGTCATTGTCCTTAGCAATGGTAGTGGTGGTCAAGTCTGCCAACAAATTGGTGGAAACATAGATCATTCCACTGCCACACAGAATGAACACCAGGCAGAAAAAGACCGCAACACCGCGAAGCACGGCTCTTCCCCGCCGGTTTTTCCTGCGCTTTTTGTATTCCTTGGAGGAAGAATAGCTGGAAACGTCCTCGAAAGCTTCAGACTGACTGTGGTTCTTTCGCGCCATAGGCGTATCCTCCTAATTGACATAATTTATTTCTATTATTATACCGAAAACAACTTGTCCAGTCAATGACTCTGTTTCGGCTTGCGGAACACAATGAGCTTGCTGAACACATAATTGACGATGATGACAACGATGTTCGAAAGCAACTTCATCACTTTGTCATTGATCTTTAGGGTTCCCACTCCCACACGCATGCAGAGCAGATCCAACACGAATGAAAAAGCACGGCATCCAAAAAATCTGACCATCTCCCAGAAAATAGCCGAGAACCCCTTTGCCTTGCTTTCAAACACCCAGATCCGATTGGTGATATAAGCAAAAAGAATCGCGGCAATTTGCGCAATTGCAGTAGCCCACAGATAGGGTACGTGACACAAATCGGCCAGCAGCCAATAGCCACCCCAATTCACCACAGTGGTCAAGCCACCAAAAAACACGTAAAGAATCAATTCCTTATATTTTAGGAACAGTGATTTCAAACTTTCCATACGCACAATTTCCTCCGATAGAAAGGGTATTGAGCTTGCGATTGTTTAGTATAGCAGAAAAACCCTCTTCTGGCAAGAAAAAAGCCCCCAAACTGGGAGCTTCGGTAATTTGTCATACATTCACAGTCGTTTACCAGCAATTTCCGGCAAAAGAAAAACCACCCTAGGTGGAGCACTGTGCCGGATGCCAAACCCTTGCAAACGGCGATACGGTGCTTTTCGACAAAAGAACTCGTATACAGAACACGCCTTATCCACCAAGGATACAACCACACCTTCCCTATATTTGGGAGGCTTCACGGTAAGAGGAAACATGTGCGTCCGAATGGTATCTTCTTCAATTGCGGTAAGAGTCACATCTCTCTTTGCGTTTTCCGCTGCAACCATGGGGTGACGCGTCCAGTGCCAGCGATGAGCCGGATCACCATCTTGCGCATCATAAAGAAAATAATCGTGGAGCAGTGCACCGCGTACAAGTTCTTCCCAATGGAAGGAAAGTCCTGTAGCCTTTGCCAGGCAATAACTGTAGTACGCCACAGCTACGCTGTGCATCAATCGGCTGGTGGATCCATGCTGAGGATAATCTGCTATACGTCCCAACCCAGACTGATGGATTAACGTCCAGTAAAAAGATTGAAACTCTTCTTCATTCCTGAGATGCTCCCGATTGCTTTTCCGCATACAGCCACCTACCATTTATAGATTAGGATAATATAACTATATTATAGCACATTTTCCCTTTAGTACAAGAGGAAATATCAGACAAACGAAAAGGGCTTTTGAGAAACACCCCAAAAGCCCTCTTGTTTTTACAAAGGTATGAATTCCAACTTTGTACAGGATCCTTTAAAAGCACACAAGTTTGTACGCGACCGGCTATCATCACTTGCCCGAAACGTGCATTCTGTACTCCATCAGATCCACCAAGAATTGGTTTACCATATACATCCCATTGTTATTGCAAGAAAAATCTCGAAATGGGCAATCATCAACAAAGAATGATCAGTACATTGGTCGTTACCTTTTTTCCGGCACATCATTACCGTTTCAATTTACCGCTATTGATTACCAGCTGATTACTCAGTTCTGGTTATGCTTTAATAAGCTTTCGAATTTTACGGTCTTAAAACAGATCCGTGCCAATTTGGTTTCCTAACATCTGAGGAATAATCAGAATAAGGAACCTTCTTTCTATTTGATTTTTTAGGATCTTATATCCCGATTTATAAACCCGCGGTGCAAGAGCCCGCGGGCTCTAAGTGCTGAGGTTCTTTTTGATCCATCGGGCTCACCCGCCTTTCTTTCAGAAATAATTCGCGCTTCGCCCACCAGAATCTCTTTCCCACCCTTCACCACACACATGTGGCTACTGTCTAACCGGGAAATCTGCCCTTTTCTTTCTTCTTCAAAGAACGCATCATCGCGTAACCGGGCAATCATCTTTCATGACCTTCTGGTGACTTACTACAGCCCCTCGCCGTTTTCACCCTGAAACAAACCTGTTTGTCTGGAACCAGTTACCTTGTCTCCAATTTCTGTAGAAAACCTTCATTCGTTAGGAAAGAACAAATCAGCTTTTGCTTTGCTTTTTGGCAAAACCACTATTACTATTTCTTTCCTTTCAAGAAAAGCATTGGCAAATTGTTTACTCTCATTTCCATGAGACAGTCCGACTTTCCATTCCCTGTTTACTAAAAAAACCTTACTTTTAAAAATTTCTCGTCTCTTTAAAAGAGGCCTTTCCTCGGTAGGAAAACAAACTGCAATCCGTGAAATTCGCAAAACTAACTGTTTGCTTCTCTTACATCAAAACCTACGTCATGAAGTCTAAGGTGTTCCTGAGTTCTTAAAAACGACCACTCAGTTTTGTTTCACTTACTTCCGGCCTTCTGCGAAGCACCTTTGTAAACCTTTGGTAGATTTCTCTATCTCTTGTTTACGACTACATTATAGCGCCTGATATTAGGTTTGTCAATAGTAATTTTCAAGTTTTTTGAAAGAATTTATGGATAATTTACCACAGGCGCTTTTGCGTTCCCTTTCCTGCAATATAAGCCACTTTCAAAAATCGCCCTTGACTATGGAATTGATTTACGGTACAATGACTTTGGTGAAAGGAGCGTGAGTGCAAATGGATCATGAATATGAAGCAGATCTTCTGACCTTGTTGGATGACGACGGCCAGGAGCACGAGTTTGAAATCATCGACGAGTTGGAAAATGATGACGGTCACTTCTTAGCCCTGGTTCCCACCAAGCAGGAAGCCGACGAAATCGCCTCCGACGCAGAGACATACTATATTTTTGAAGTCATCGAAGAAGATGGCGAAGAGCAGCTCCAGGAAGTGGAGGACGACGAACTGCTGGATAAACTGGCAGAGATCTTCGAAGAGCGCTTTAACGAGGCCTACTTTGACGACGAGGACGATTCCAACGAATAAGGAATCTCCAGAGGATGAGAGCACCGCCTCTCCCCTCGTTTAAATTGAATTTTTCCTGCCCGATGCGCGGACTGCGCACATATAACCCTACACTCGATTGAAAGGGAGCTCTGGCTCCGCCTGCGGATTGCAGACCTCCCGGCACGGCTTTGACCGTTGCTGGAAGAAGGGAGCGTGAAACAGGAGGGGGGGCACCCACCTGTTTTTATGTAGCAGGTTATTGAGTTGCGCGATACGGTCGGGCGGGATCCTTGCGAACACGAACAGCCACTGAGATTTTTCTCGTGGCTGTTTTTTTGTTGCAAAAAAGCGCCCGGGAAAGGCTCCCAGACGCTTTTTGTGTTATGAAGTAAACAGACGAACTTAGAAATAGACAACCTCGTTCTTCTCGGCGGACTCGAAGATGGCTTCCATCAAGCGCATGAGCTCGCGCTGCTGGTCATGAGTGACGATGGGCTCTGCCTCACCGTTGACCACCTTGGCGATGTTTCTGTAGTAGTCCTTGATATCGCAGTCAATGCGAGGCAAGGGCAGCTCCTTGATGGTGTCAGGCGTACGAGGAGCCATGGTCTTGGTCAGACCTGCAGCAGTGATGATCGGCACAGCGTCATGCTCTTCATCGCTGGTAGCCACGACAATCTTGCCATTGACGGCAAAGTCGTCAATCTGAGCAGTGCCGTTCAGGCCCTGCACATACCATCTGGGCAGGTTGATGAAGTTGCTGGTACCCACTTCCACAGTGAAAACCAGGCCTTCGTCAAAGGTAAAGACAGCAGTAAAGCCGTCGTCCACTTCTTCGTTGGTCACATTGGAAAGGGTGGCGTAAACGCTCTTGGGCATCTTCCCCATCATCATGTTCATCTGGTCCAACAGATGAACGCCCCAGTCCAGAACCATACCGCCGCCCTGAGCCTTGCGGTTACGCCAGTCACCGGGAATACCACGGGAACCATGCACACGGGACTGAATGGAGAACACACGGCCCAGATCACCGGACTTAGCAATCTTCTCAGCCACACGGAAGTCTTCGTCCCAGCGGCGATTCTGATGCACAGTGAACACAGACCCGGTGCGCTCAGAAGCAGCAATCATCTCTTCCAGAAGCTCAGTAGAGGTGGTGACGGGCTTCTCGCTGATAACCAGCTTTCCAGCCTCCATTGCCTGAATGCACACATCCTTGTGGGCATCATTGGGGATTGCTACAGTCACCACATCCACGTTGGGATCTGCCAGCAAAGCCTCATAGCTCTCATAAGCCTTGATGCCAACTTCCTCAGCAGCCTTGTTCCGCTCCGGCAGAATGTCATACACGCCGGCCAGGTGCACCTCGGGAATCTGCTGGAGAATACGGGTGTGCCAGCCACCCATTCCGCCGTAGCCTACTACGGCAACATTAACGATCCTTCCCATTTTTATTTCCTCCGAAAAAAGATATTTTTATTTATGAGCAGGCCGGACAACAGGAATCCTCTCCCCAAAGCCTCCGTCCTGTGTCATACAAAATCACTCACAGTCCCAACAGCAGCTTTGCGATATTGAAATAGATCATCAGCGCCACTGCGTCCACAATTGTGGTAATCAAGGGACTTGCCATCACCGTGGGGTCAAATCCAAGACGCTTGGCCAAAATCGGCAGCAATCCACCCACCACATTGGACACCAACACGACCACAACCAAGGTCAAGCACACCACTGCTGCAACCATCATAGCAACGTGATCAACAAGCATCAACTTGACAAAATTGGTCACAGCCAAAGTCAAACCACAAAGAATCGCCACTGCGGATTCCTTGAATATCACCCTGGGCACATCAATAAACCTGATTTCTCCCAAGGAAAGTCCACGGATTATGGTAGTGGAAGACTGGCTGCCAGAGTTGCCGCCCGTATCCATCAACATGGGAATAAAGCTGGACAACACCAGGTTTGCCGCCAGCGCATCCTCATAGGAGGAGATAATCCCGCTGGTGAAGGTAGCCGAAACCATCAAGAACAACAGCCAAGGTACCCGCTTGCGCCAGGTTTCAAACACACTCGTTTTGATATACGGTTTGTCCGAGGGGGCGATAGCCGCCATCTTTTCGATATCCTCGGTGGCCTCTTCCTGCATGACATCCATGGCATCATCCACGGTGACAATTCCAACAAGACGTTCCTCAGCATCCACAACAGGCACTGCCAAGAAGTCGTACTTGCTCAGCAGTCTGGCCACCTCTTCCTGGTCAGTATGGGTGCTGACGAACTTCACGTTCGTCTCCATGATATCACGCAGCACAGCGTTTTTGGGGGACAAAAGCAGGTCCCGCACTGTGACAATGCCCTCAAGTTTGCGGCGGCTGTCTGTGACATAGCAGGTGTAGATGGTCTCACTGTCCAATCCGGTAGTCCGGATCCTGTCAAAAGCCTGCTCCACCGTCATGCTGCGCTTCAGATCCACGTACTCCATGGTCATGATGCTGCCAGCACTGTCCTTGGGATAATTGAGCACCTGGTTGATCATTTTCCGAGTGTCCTCATCCACATGGCGCAGAATCTTCTTCACCACATTGGCGGGCATCTCCTCAATCAGGTCCACCGTATCGTCCAAAAACATCTCGCCCATCACTTCGTCCAGCTCTTTATCGCTGAATCCCTTTACCAGCACTTCTTGGGAATCGCCATCCATGTAGGCAAAGGCATCTGCCGCCAGCTCTTTGGGCAACAGACGGAATACAATGGGCATATTCTGCTGGGGGAGTTCCTCCAGCAACACAGCCGCATCCGCAGGGTTCATATCTTTGACGCGGGCGGCAATTTCAGGATACTTTCTCTCTTCCAATAGCTCCAGGATTTTCTCAAGCATGGCTGTACCTCCGTTTCCTAAAATACAAGGGGAAACATACAGCACAAAACCAAAGCGCGGCAAAAACTCCTGTGCTTTCGCCCTGGGCAGCTATGCTACCACAGCAGCAGAATCGGGCGACAAAGTTGTCGTCCCTGCGCAGGATCTTCCATGGAACTGGCCGCACTTTCCCCTATGAGTCTTGTGCCGCCGATACTTCGGGGAACGATCACTTTGCTCACCTCGTTTTGTATTGGGATCGTATGGTTTTTAAAACCCTACGTCTTTATTACTCTACCCGTTTCCACCACGTTTGTCAAGAAAAAACGAGCCTTCCGAAAGTAAAATCTCCGTAAGGCTCGTTTCCTATTTTTGCTTCTTCCGCAAAGGACCTCAAGTTTCAGCGCCGTTGCCCCAAGAAAAACAGCGCCACGGTTCCCGGGCCGGAATGGGCGCCGATCACCGGACCGATAAAGCCCACTTCCACTTGCTGCACACCCAACCGCTCACGCACTTGAGTCTCTACATAACGGGCGTCCTCCAGGCAATCTCCATGGCTGATAAAGACCATCTGTCCCGCAGGATCCACCACACTTTCCTCCATCCGTTTGACCAGGGCGTCCAAGGACTGTTTGCGTCCCCGCACTTTGGACACCGGAATCAAATGACCTTCATCGTCCACATGGAGCACCGGCTTGATTCCCAGCATAGTTCCCACCAGCGCAGTAGCCGTGGAAACGCGTCCACCTCGCTTCAAGTGGTTCAGGTCATCCACCGTAAACCAATGACACAGGTTTAGCACATTTTCTTTCAGCCAAGAAAGCACTTCATCAAGGGACTTTCCCTGCTGAGAAAGCTTCGCAGCGTGATACACCAGAAGCCCTTCTCCCATGGAGGCGCACCGAGAGTCAAAGACCTCCAAACGCCTGTCAGGGAAACGTTCCAACAGTTCCTCACGTGCCAACAGCGCACTTTGATAGGTGCCGCTAAGCCCTGAAGAAAACGCAATGTAAAGCACATCTTTGCCTGCTTCCAACAAAGGGGTAAACACCTGAATAAACTGTTCTGAATTCACCTGGGTAGTGGTGGACATGATTCCAGACCGAAGCTTTGCGTAAAAATCCGGCACGGACATCTCCCCGCCACCGGGAATGTTGTGATACGTCTTCCCATCCATCATATAACAAAGAGGAATGACTTGTACCTGTAGCAGTTCAATCAGCTCCGGTGTGAGGTCCGCTGTCGAATCTGTGATGATCTGGTAATTTCCCATGATGTGCTCCTCCCGGCGCTCTCAGGCACTCTGTTCTTCTCACTACAGGCCCATTTCACGCCATACTATATTGTGTATAGTATACCGGATTTTTCAAGAAATGTAAACCTCTTTTGTGTTTTTCGCAGATCAGACATTTTGTTTGTGCAGCCTCCGATAATCCAAGTAGTTTTGAAGGATCACCGTTGCCGCAACTGCGTCCACCACAGCCTTCCGGCGCTTGCCGCGGGTGTTGGTCTCATTGAGATATCCATGGGCAGTGACCGTGGTCCCCCGTTCGTCCACAAACTCCACAGGCAAGCCGCAAGCACTTTCTAAAAGCGCACCGATTTCCCGGGCATTTTGCGCACTTTCCCCTTCACTGCCATCCATATTCCGCGGCAAGCCCACAGCAAGAAGCTCTGCACGGTGCTCCTTCGCCAATGATACAATCCTCTCAACCAAACGTTCCCGGTTGTGTTCCTGGATCACTGTCAGCGGGGATGCCAGAAGCTCTCCCATGTCACAGATCGAGATTCCTGTGCGCGCTTTGCCCAAATCAACACCTAGAATAATCATAGCGCCTCCGTGTGAAAGGTATACTTCATGGGAGCATGCTGCAACTCCTCAGGCAGATGAGTCAGATCGTTGACATACTTCCAACTCCAGTTTCCATCTTCGATTTCCAAGACGCTGACACTGGTGTTTCCAAACACGGCGCTTTTCCGCAATCCTTCAATGGAACCATATTCCACCCGGGCATACAAGTTGCGGATCACACCACCATGAGTGGAGATAGCCACGCGCTTCCCCGGATTTTCTGCTACAATCTCATCAATCGCCTGGTTGATTCTTTGGTAAACCTGAGCCATGGTTTCACCGCCCGGAAATTCACACAAATCCGGCGCATGATCCCAGTTGTGGGCAAGCTCCGGATACTCTTGTCCAATGTCGGTGAGCAGCTTATTCTCGATCTCTCCCACGTCGATCTCCAGCAGCCTATCCATGGTTTGGATGGGGAGATCATGGAACCTGTCAATGGCCTCTGCGGTCTGGTATGCCCGGATCAGCGGACTGGAATAGACTGCGTCCAGGGGCTCATTGCGAAACCGCAAAGAGAGCAGCTCCAGCTGTTTCTTCCCCACCTCGCTGACAGGTGCATCAAAACGGCCCTGGAACCGTCCGGAGAGATTCCCTGCCGACTGACAATGGCGGACAATGTACAAGGTGGTCACCACGGACGCACACCCCCTGTGAGTTCGGACAGGCTCTTGATCCCATTTTCGTCCATATATTTGGACAGGCCCTCGGCAATCTTAATGGGAGCGTAGGGATCGGTAAACAGCACTGTGCCAATCTGCAGAGCGGTGGCGCCCGCCAGAAGCATTTCCACAGCGTCCTGCCAGGTGGCGATACCACCCAGACCGATAATGGGGATCTTCACCTTCTGGGAGGCCTGCCACACCATCCGCAGTGCAATGGGCAACAGTGCCGGACCGGACATGCCACCGGTGTTGTTCCGAATGATAGGACGGCGAGTGTGAATGTCAATACGCATACCAGTGAGAGTGTTAATCATAGAGATGGCATCCGCGCCAGCGCTCTCCGCTGCTACGGCCATTTCAGAAATGTCCGTCACGTTGGGGGACAGTTTCACAATCAAAGGCTTTTTGCAGTGCTTACGCACTTCGGAGGTGATGCCATAAACGCCCTCAGTGGTGGTGCCAAACTGGACGCCTCCCTGCTTCACATTGGGGCAGGAAATATTCAGCTCGATCATATCCACACAGGTATCGTTGAGCTTTTCCACGGTGGCACAGTAATCCTCGGGGGCGTTGCCCGCCACATTGGCGATAATTTTGGTCCCCTGCTGGGAAAGCCAGGGAAGATCCTCCTGGATAAAGTGGTCCACTCCGGGATTCTGCAATCCCACAGCATTGAGCATGCCGCCAGGGGTCTCCGTCACACGGGGCGGCGGATTGCCGGGCCGCTCTTTGATGGTGATTCCTTTGCAGGAAATACCGCCCAACACAGAGAGAGGATAAAATTCGTTGTACTCTCGGCCAAAACCGAAAGTGCCCGATGCGGCAATCAAGGGGTTTGCAAACTCCACTCCTGCCACATTTACTCGCAAATCTGCCATGACTCTCCCCCTCCTTTACCAGGCCACCCGGTGGGACTCAAACACCGGGCCATCCTTGCACACATGACCAAAATACTGGCTGCCGTCCTCTTTCAACAGACCCACGGCGCAGCCCAGGCAAGCTCCGATTCCGCAAGCCATGCGCTCCTCCAAAGACACGTAACAGGGCACGCCTCTTTCCTCCGCCAGAGCTCTCACTGCCTTGAGCATAGGAGCAGGTCCACAGGCCATGACGCAGTCAAACTCTTGATCCTTGCACAAATCGGTCACCAGACCATGATGACCGTAAGACCCGTCATCGGTGGCAATGAGAGTTTTTGCGCCCACAGCTTGGAAATCCTTCTCCAAGATCACAGCGTCTTGATTGCGGAAACCAAGCACCGCCACAGCCTTTTCTTTCAGCTCTGCAGCCACTCCCAGCATGGGAGGTACACCGATACCGCCACCCACCAACAAGGTGCGCTTAGCAGGGTCAACAGGGAACCCGTTGCCCAAAGGAGCCAAAATCTCGATCTCGCTGCCGGGCTGGAACTGAGCCAGCTCTGCTGTGCCCTCTCCCCGAATCTGGAAAACAAAACGAAGTGTTCCAGCGGCTTTGTCAATGCCACAAATGGAGATGGGGCGACGCAACGTGTGACCGGGCAAACGAATCTGAGCAAACTGGCCCGGATTGGCCAACGCCGCCAGTTCAGGGCATTCCAAAACAAAATCAAATACATCCTTTGTCAGCGCCCGGGCGGACAGCAGTTTACAAAGTTTGGAATCATATTTCATAGTTCTGCTTCTCCTCATTCACTTTCATCAGGGCAAGACGATTTTCCCCACACGGCCCACGATCTGATCCCGCATGCGAATGGCTTCACGACGGGCTGCTGCGGCAAACTCCTTGCCGTCAACACCTTCTTTCTGCCAGGCACACATAATTCCACGGGAGGAATTCACAATGGCGCCCAAACCGTTCTTGTCAAATCCAGGAGCCACATCATCTGCAGCACCTCCCTGAGCACCGTAACCAGGCACCAGGAAGAAGGTGTGAGGCATGGCAGCCCGCAGTTCACCCAGCTGTGCGGGATAGGTAGCGCCAACTACAGCACCCACACCGCTGTAACCGTACTTTCCGGGAAGTTCCTCTCCCCAGCCTTCGCACATGGCCCCCATGGCCCGGTAAACTGTCTCACCATCGGCCAAAGGACGGTCCTGCAGTTCGCCGGAAGAGGGATTGGAGGTCTTCACCAACACAAAAATTCCTTTGTCCTGCTGCTGGCACACCTCCACCAGCGGCTTGATCCCATCAGTGCCCAGATAGCCGTTGACCGTCAGGGCATCTGCGCCAAAGGCCTCCCAAGTCGCATCCTCCACCTGAGTCATACCCAGGTGGGCGGCAGAATACGCCTGCATCGTGGCTCCGATATCATTGCGCTTGCCATCGGTGATGACAAACATCCCTTTTTCCTTGGCATAGGCAATGGTTTCCGCCAGGGCCTTCACACCCTGCCAGCCATACATTTCATAGTAAGCGGCCTGGGGCTTTACTGCGGGTACCACATCGCACAACGCGTCGATCAAACCTTTGTTAAAGGTCAGCAGAGCATCCGCAGCGCCTTCCAGGGTTTTGCCGTATTTTCCATAGCTCTCTTCCCGGATTTCCTCCGGAATATAGCTGAGCTTAGGATCCAAACCAGCCACTGTAGGGTTCTGCTTTTCTACGATTTTCTCAATCAGCTTGTCCATTGACATAGCAATCGTCCTTTCGTTTTTTTCAATTGTTATCTCTCGGGATACCCCCGCACTCCACTCATTGGCGGCCGTCGTACACCACTCGGCCACGGAAGATGGTCATTGCCACCTTCCCTTTCAATTCCATTCCCTTAAAGGGAGTGTTTTTGCTTTTCCCGTGGAGAGCGTTTGCGTCCACGGTCCACCGCTGTTCCGGATCAAACAACACCACATCCGCAGGCGAGCCAACTGCAAGGGTGCCAGCGGGAATGTGAAGGATCCTGGCAGGGTTCCAGCTCATCTTCGCCAAAATCTCCGACAGACTCAGCTGCCCATCCAGAGCTGTAAGGGTCGCTGCCAAGGAGGTCTCCATGCCAATGGAACCATTGGGTGCTTTGCAAAAGTCGGCCTTTTCCTCCGGGGAATGGGGCGCATGATCTGTGGAAATTGCATCCAAAGTGCCGTCCTTCAAGCCCTCAATCAGAGCTAGACGATCCTCTTCCGTGCGCAGAGGCGGATTCATCCGGTAATCTGCATCACGGCTCTCCAAGGCACGATCGGTCAATAGCAGGTAATGGGGACAGGTTTCCGCTGTCACCTTTACTCCGCGTGCTTTCGCGTCACGGATCAAATCCACGGAGCCCTTTGTGCTGACGTGGCAGATGTGGATGGGAGCACCCACCGAGGCCGCAGCTGCGATCTCCCGGGCCGTGCCGCAATCCTCTGCCGCTGCAGGAATCCCGGGGACCCCCAAGCGCCGGGACACCTCTCCCTCATGCATCAATCCTCCGGAAGCCAAGTACAGATCCTCACAGTGGGCCGTGATAACCATGCCCAAAGCAGGCGCCCGCTCCAGAGCCTCCAACAGACGGCGGGTATTGATCACCGGACGGCCATCATCGCTCAACGCGATGGCTCCCGCCTGACGGAGGCCCGCCAAATCTGTCAGCTCCTCTCCTTGAAGCCCCTTGGTGATACACGCAGCCGTATACACAGCGGCATCGGCTGTTTTTGCCCGTTCCAACAGATCGCGCACCGTCTCCGGGGTATCCACCGCCGGCTTTGTGTTGGGCATGGCCAACAAGCTGGTCACGCCACCGGCAGCAGCAGCCTGACAGCCAGTAAACACATCCTCCTTATAGGTCAATCCAGGATCCCGAAGATGGACATGCATATCCACCAGGCCGGGAGCCGCAACCAGCCCTGTACCATCCACAACCTCCACGCCATCGGCAGACAGATGTTCTCCAATCTGGGAGACCTTTCCGTCCTCCAACAGCAAATCCTGCACACAATCCACTCCTTGAGAGGGGTCAATCAAGCGGACATTTTGAAGCAGAAGTCCCATAGCCGCACTCCTTTCCTTATTCTATCACAAGCCGTTCCACCCACCATTTGGTCAGGGAAAGCAGCTCTCTTCCATAGTATTCCGGAAACAACAGGGGATCAGTCTCAGCGATTAAGCAATAAGGAGTAAACCCAGCCGCTTTGGCAAGCTGAGCAGCTCGATACATGTGGAAACTTTGCGTGACAATGGTCACTTCCTCCCCCATGTTCTGATCCTCTGCGATTTCTTTGGCAAACATCATATTTTCCCGGGTATTGTGGGACTGATCCTCCAAAAAGATTCTCTCTTCTTCAATCCCCATTTTTACCAGCACATTTTTTTGAGTAACTGCCTCCGGACAAGGCTCATCCCCGCCCTGGCCACCTGTGACAATGCACAGTGCTTCCGGATTTTCTGCCAGATACTCATAGGCCGCCTGTACACGTCCTGACAAACTGACCCCCATGCGTTCCTCTCCGTACACCTGAGCTCCTAACACAATCACATTGGTGTTCTCAGGAGGGGTATTTGACTGAACGGAAAACATCAATCCCGTGAGATAGATTGCCCAAGCAAGCCCCAAACAGTAAAACGCTGTGAGCAACCGAACCGCTGCCTGCTTCCACCCCCCCATTCGAGAGAGCTTCCCAAAGAAAAGCAGCAACACCAAGCCCAACAGACAAACAAACATGCCAAAGCCTGCTCCCAAGTTAAAGCCGCCACGGAAAACTGGCAGCAGAAAAAACACACATCCTGCCCCACACAGGACACACCCCACAATCCGCAACACTGAAAGAACTTTTTTCATTGTCATTCCGCCTTTTTCCCAATCCCTTTGTGCAGATATTATACACCAGGGACAGCTCTCGTGCAAGCCACGGCAACCAGTTCCCTACAGAAAGCAAGAAGCGTGCCGGCACTCAACCAGCACGCTTCCCTATTTCATAGCGTATCAGAATTTCAATCAATAGCCGCGCTTCACATAAGTGGTGTGAAGAATCTCATGAGCTTTGTGGCTACCGGGCTCGCCCAGGAACTCCTCGTAGCACTTCTGAACCACAGGATTCAGGTGGCTCTTGCGCAGAGGCATGTTCTTATCCTGGTCATACAGAGCCTGTGCACGCAGCTTCTTGATGTCGTAGAAGCTGTGGTTGGTGGAACTCTGGATGGGCTGACCGCCACCGTTGACACAGCCGCCGGGGCAGCACATGACCTCAATGAACTGATAATCAGCCTCGCCGGAGCGAACCTTCTTCAGCAGGGCATCTGCATTGGACAGACCACTGACAACAGCAACCTTGACGTCCATGCCGGCCACTTTATACACAGCCTCTTTGAAGCCTTCCGTACCGCGAACCTCTGTAAAGTCCACAGACTCCAGCTCCTTGCCCTCCAGCATCTCAGCAGCAGTACGCAGAGCAGCTTCCATAACACCGCCAGTGGCGCCAAAAATCACAGCAGCACCGGTGGAAATGCCCATGGCGTCATCAAACTTCTCCTCGGGCAGACGGTTAAAGTTCAGCTGAGCCTTCTTAATCATACGGGCCAGCTCACGGGTGGTGATGCTGATATCCACATCGGGCAGACCAGCAGCATCTTCGTCATCACGCTGAACCTCAAACTTCTTGGCCACACAGGGCATGACGGACACAGAGACAATCTTGCTGGGGTCAATGCCCTCTTTCTGGGCATACCAGGTCTTGATCAAAGCACCGGTCATGTTCTGGGGAGACTTGCAGGAGGACAGATTGTCCACCAGATCAGGATAGTAGTGCTCGCAGAACTTGACCCAACCGGGAGAGCAAGAAGTGATGATGGGCAGCTTGCCGCCATTCTTCACGCGGTCAATAAACTCGGTGGCCTCTTCCATGATGGTCATGTCAGCGCCAAAGTCAGTATCAAACACCTTGTCAAAGCCCAGACGGCGCAGAGCGGCAACCATCTTGCCCTCCACGTTGGTGCCGATGGGCAGACCGAACTCTTCACCCAGAGCAGCGCGCACAGCAGGAGCAGTCTGGACCACAACGATCTTCTCAGGATCATTGATGGCGTCGATAACTTCCTGAGTGTTGTCCTTCTCAGTCAAAGCGCCAGTGGGGCAGCTCACAATACACTGACCGCAAGCCACACAGGACACCTCGCCCAGGGGCTTCTCAAAGGCGCAGCCGATCTCGGTATCGAAACCACGGTTGTTGGCACCGATAACGGACACATGCTGATTCTGGCAAGCTGCAACACAGCGGCGGCACAGAATGCACTTGGCATTGTTGCGCTCCAGGTACAGAGTGGAGAAGTCCTTCTTGCCGGCAGGCAGGGAACCCTCAAAGCGGTTCTCTTCCTCAATGCCCATCTCGTTGCACAGCCTCTGGAACTCGCAGTTGCCGCTGCGCTCGCAAGACAGACATTTCTTATCGTGGACGGACAGAAGCAGTTCCAGGGTCATCTTACGGGATTCCTGAACCTTGGGAGTGTTGGTAAACACCTCCATACCTTCGTTGACAGGATACACACAAGCGGCCACCAGGGACCGAGCACCCTTCACTTCCACCATGCACATGCGGCAGGCGCCGATCTGATTGATGTCCTTCAGATAGCACAGGGTGGGAATATCAATACCGGCGTAGCGTGCGGCTTCCAGAATGGTGGAATCCGCAGGCACTTCATAGGAAACGCCGTTGATCTTTACATTGACCTGTTCCATGTTCGCACACTCCTTTCTTATTTTCTCACCACAGCGCCAAACTTACACTTCTCCATGCAGACGCCGCACTTGATGCACTTGGTGGTGTCAATGACATGAGGCTGCTTGACGGAGCCGGAAATTGCACCAACAGGGCAATTACGGGCGCACAGAGTACAGCCCTTGCACTTGTCGGCAACAATGGAGTAATTGGTGAGGGCCTTGCAGGCTCCGGCGGGGCAGCGATGCTCCACCACATGGGCCTCATACTCGTCCCGGTAATATTTGAGTGTGGAAAGCACAGGGTTGGGTGCGGTCTGACCCAGGCCGCACAGAGAGTTCTCTTTGATGTAATAGCACAGTTCTTCCATCCGGTCGATGTCTTCCAAGGTGCCGTTGCCAGAGGTGATCTTGTTCAGGATCTCCAACAAACGCTTGGTGCCAACACGGCAGGGAGTACATTTACCGCAGGACTCATCCACGGTGAACTCCAAGAAGAACTTAGCGATATCCACCATACAGGTGGTCTCGTCCATGACGATCAGACCGCCGGAACCCATCATGGAGCCGATGGCAATCAGGTTATCATAGTCGATGGGGGTGTCGATCAGCTTGGCAGGGATGCAGCCACCGGAAGGACCACCAGTCTGAGCAGCCTTGAAGGTGTGGCCGCCGGGCACGCCGCCGCCGATCTCCTCCACCACTTCCCGCAGGGTGGTACCCATGGGAACTTCCACCAGGCCGGTGTTGGTGATCTTGCCGCCCAATGCGAAGACCTTGGTACCGGGGGACTTCTCAGTGCCGATGGAACGGAACCAATCAGCGCCCTTCAGGATGATCTGAGGAATGTTGGCATAGGTTTCCACGTTATTCAGCACGGTGGGAACACCGAACAGACCCTTCACAGCCGGGAAGGGAGGACGCACACGAGGCTCGCCACGCTTGCCTTCGATGGAGGTCATCAGAGCGGTTTCCTCGCCGCACACGAAAGCGCCAGCGCCCAGACGAATCTCGATATCAAAATCAAACCCAGAGTCAAAGATGTTCTTGCCCAGCAGGCCGTACTCATGAGCCTGGTCAATGGCGATCTGCAAGCGCTTAACAGCGATGGGATACTCAGCACGAATGTAAATATAACCCTGGTTTGCGCCAATGGCGTAACCGGCAATGGCCATGGCCTCCAATACGCTGTGGGGGTCGCCCTCCAGCACGGAACGGTCCATGAAAGCACCGGGGTCGCCCTCGTCAGCGTTGCAGCAGGCATACTTCTGAGGAGCGTCATTGTTCCGGGCAAACTGCCACTTTCTGCCAGTGGGGAAACCTGCGCCGCCGCGGCCCCGTAGGCCGGATGCCAGCACCAGGTCAATAACCTCTTGAGGAGTCATCTCGGTGAGCACTTTGCCCAGAGCAGCATAACCGTCCTGTGCGATGTACTCGTCGATATTCTCGGGGTTGATTACGCCGCAGTTGCGCAGAGCAATACGCATCTGTTTTGCGTAGAAGGTGGTCTCATTCAGGGACTTGGTGGTGTTGTCATCCACCACGGTCTCCTGGTACAGCAAACGCTTGACAATACGACCCTTGAGCAGATGCTCGGAGACGATCTCAGGCACGTCTTCCACGGTGACGCGGCTGTAGAAAGCACCTTCGGGATACACCACCATGATGGGGCCCAAAGCGCACAGGCCAAAGCAGCCAGTACGGATGACGTTGACTTCCTTCTCAAGGCCCTGAGCCTTGATTTCTTCCTTCAGCTTCTCAATGATCTGCTCGCTGTTGGAGGAAGTGCATCCCGTACCTCCACAGACCAGCACATTAGAACGAAACATTCTTTTCCCTCCTTATTATTTGGCTCCGATGGCATTGGCTCCAATGGTGTACTCCGATACCACATTGCCGTTCACAAGGTGGTCGTTCACAACCCGAACCGCCTTCTCGGGGGTCATCTTCACATAGGTGACCTTCTCATGGCCAGGAGTGACAACTTCCACCACAGGCTCATACTGGCAGATGCCGATGCAGCCGGTCTGGGTGACCATCACATCCTGCAGGCCGCGCTTGGCAACCTCTTCCACAAAGGCGTTCAAAACGGGTCTGGCGCCGGCGGCAATGCCGCAGGTTGCCATGCCTACCAACACACGAGTGCCAGCTTCCGCATTCTCGCGGAGCGTGACGGATGCCCGTGTCTTATCACGAATTGCCTGAAGTTCCGCTAATGATTTCATGCTTATGACCAATCCTTTCCGTAGCGTTTCAAATTAAAATCACTGCACTATAGCTGCCGGGCAATGCGGTCAAGTTTCCACCGCTTCCGGCTGAAAGAGCGCGTCTGTCTGCTCACTCAAATACTCCTTAATCCACAGTACCACATCCGGTGTATCCAGTGGGACCTCCTCCCCCAACACCTGACGAAGTTCCGTGGTCTCCAGGGTAAATTCCCGCTGCTCCCCTTCCTGGGTACGCAAGACTCGATGATAGACAAAATCCAACTGAGGATTGCAGGAAATCAGCAGCTGCACCGTTCCATTGATGTCTCCCAGAGGGATCATATCCACACTGGACGGTTTAAACACCGCTGTGAGGGTAGTTCCCACTCCCAACTGGGAATCAATTTTGAAACTGCCCCCCGTCATCTCCGCTTCCATCTTAAAAAGAGGAATTCCCAATCCCACACTTCTTGTGGTACGGGTGGTGTAAAAGGGGTCAATTACTTTTTGAACGGTTTCTTGGGACATGCCTTTGCCATTGTCCTCCACCGAAATGGAGAGGAGATCCTCCCTCTGGTCCTCCACCACAGAAATGGTGATTCTGGATGCTCCAGCGGAAATGGAGTTCTGAGCAATGTCCATCACATTGAGAGAGAGCTCACGCATCTTACTTATTCCATATACTGGGCCAGGATAGAATCCACATCCTCAGGAACCAGACGGCCATAGACCTCATCATTAACGGTCATAACCGGGGCCAAACCGCAAGCGCCGATGCAGCGGCAAGCGGTCAGAGAGAACGCACCGTCCTCGGTACATTCCTCAGGCTGAATCCCCAACTTCTGAGTGATGCGCTCCAGCACCTTGTCAGCACCCTTGACATAGCAGGCGGTGCCCAGGCACACGGAGATATGGTTGCGGCCCTTGGGGGTCAGGGCAAACTGAGAATAGAAGGTGGACACGCCATAAACTTCCTCCAGAGAGACGTCCAGCCCCTTGGCGATCTTTTCCTGAACCTCTAAAGGCAGATAGCCATAGATGTCCTGAGCCTGGTGAAGAGCGGGCATCACAGCGCCCCGCTGTCCCTTCAGACTCTCAATGACCGCGTCAAGCTTTTTCGCCTGCTCGGGAGTATCGTGAAACGGCAAATTACTGATACGCTTTTGCATTGTCTTTCCTCCCAATATCTTGTAGGATTTGATATAGTTGCTAGAAAGCGAAGCACAAAGCCCGCCAAATCAGCATCGTTATTAATATAACAAAAGCAAAGTGAGTTATAATTCTATATTAGAATTAAACCGGTTAGAGCGACAAATTCCTCATGGAAAATGCATGAGTTTCCAGCAATACTTACCAGAATATCAATATTCAAATATCAAATAATCCCTCTCACACCGTCCAATACTGCCCGCACGGATCTCTCCGGCAGATGGATCAGCCAGGGGTCCTCTGCCAATGTCTCCAGATAGTGGGCGTCCGAATCACGGAAGATCCGCAAGCCCTCCAATTCTGGATGCAATTGACGAAATGCCTCCAAATCACAATCACGAGTGACCTCCGCAGCAGTAAAACCTGACTCTGGCGGAATGGCTCCCAAAGAGGCAATGACACTATAGGAATCCCGGTTCACATGAGCCGGAAATGCCACACCTCCATATTCGGCGGTTAGGGAAACCACTTGGTCCACACCAATAAAGGAGGATACCAGCAACAGGTTCTCCTCCTCCCCCACCTTCTCATCTTCCCCGTTGAGAATGGGCTGTTCCCCAAAGATCTCCGGTTTGTTTTTCACATGGGGCATGTGGTCATAGACATACCGGTCAAACTCCAGGGCTCCCTCCACCGTCTCAAAGAGGCATACCACATGGGCTTCTTCCGCAGTGCAGAGCTCCATCCCCGGGATCACCAACAATCCGTTGCGTTCCCCGGCCTCCATTGCTGCCGGAGCATTCCGACAGGTGTTGTGATCCGTGATGGCGAGAATCTCGCAACCAGAGAGCATGGCCATTTGCACCAGGTTGTTGGGAGTCATATCGGCATCGCCGCAAGGGGACAAACAGGAATGAACGTGAAAGTCATAACGGTAGGTATTCATTTCAACAACTCATAGACCTTGACAGCTGTCTGATAGCTGTTGGCCGCACAGCTGTAAACGGGGATCTCTTGAAGCTCAGCCTTTTTGGCAGCTTCCTCATCTAGAGTGGCGTTCTCCGTCAGGACGATACAGCTCACGTCTGTGAGTGTGGCCACTGCGATGGCGTTGACATTGCCCATCACGGTAATCCACACATTCCCCGATTGCGCCCTGGCCATCACCCAGCTGAGCAAATCCCCTATGTAGCAGCCGTCCACCTGATTATTTTCGCCTTCTCCGCCTGCCAGCAGAGTCCAGCCACAGGCAGCGGCCATCTCTTTCACAGTCATTCCTTTTCCTCCCTTTTGTCAGGCTCTTCTCTGGAAAAACGCCCCATGCTCTTCTCCAGCTCTGAAAGGGTGCTGGCCACTTTTTTCATGCGCTTGCGGTAGACGAAAATACACTCCGTATCCTTGCAGATTCCCTTTACCACATCTTCGGCAAAGGCACGGCAGTTGGGCGCTCCACAGGCGCCGCAGTCAAGCCCGGGGAATTCCTGCTCAATCTGATCAATCTGTATCATCATCTGCATGGCTTCTTTCAAATCGCTGGACAGTGTGAGGACATCGGAAAATTCCAGCCCCTCTTCCCACTCCATCAGCTGGGGAATCGGTCCACCCATCAGATGGTTCTGGGATACGGGCAAGTATTTCCGCAGCCGCTGGATACGGGCTTTGGCCACATAAGGATTCTCCACACAGAGCACTCCGCCCACACAGCCGCCAGCGCAGGCATTGAGCTCGATAAAGTCCAGTTCTCCAATGCGCTCGTCCTCAATCTCCTCCAGCACACGGATCACATTCTCAATGCCGTCAGCAGCCAGATATTTCTCGTTGAGCAATGCTGCCGCCTCGCCCCCGCTGGTGGACCAACCCACTCCGATGATTCCAGAGTTTGCCAAGGGCTCCACTTTCTCCAGGTGATCCATCTTGTGGGAAAGAATTGGAAAGACCTCGCTGATGGCAATGGCGCCGTCCACCTGGGATTTTTCAATGCCCAGAGGCATCTCGATGTCTGTCACCTTGGCAGGACACGGAGTGAGGAAAAAGCAGCCAATCTGCTCTTCCGGCAAACCGGTCATTTTTGCGGCCTCCTTTTTGGCGATAGCTGCTGCTGTCTCCATGGGAGATTTCAGCGGCAGCACATGATCGCACAAATCCGGAAACCGAACGCGAATCAGCCTCACCACGGCAGGACATGCAGAGCTGATCACAGGACGCTTCAGCTTCCCGGCATCCATCAGCTTCCGTGTGGCTTCGCTGACCAGCTCTGCTGCCCGGGAAACCTCAAACACGTCGTCAAACCCCATCGCCTTTAGGCCGGTAAGCACATAGTCGATATCATCTAAATTGTTAAACTGCCCGTACAAAGCCGGTGCAGGCAGCGCGATATTATAAGTAAATTCACTGAGTTCGGAAAGATGACTGTGCCGCGCCCGCTTCGCGTGGTGGGGACAGATCCGTATGCACTCCCCACAATCAATACACCGCTCTTTGGCGATGACCGCCTTTCCCCCGCGGACTCGTATCGCCTCTGTGGGGCAGCGTTTAATGCAGTTGGTGCAGCCTACGCACTTCTCCTCGTTCAGTGTGACGGAATGGTAGAATTCAGCCACGTTCACGTACCTCCCTCGACAACGCCGGAGGGCAGCGTTGTCCTTATTCCTCTTTCCTTCCCGGGAAAACCGTCATGTACACCGTTGTCCCCTGGCCCACAACGGAATCAATCCGCATTTCATCGGAATATTTTTTCATGTTCGGCAAGCCCATACCGGCGCCAAATCCAAGAGCCCGCACATTGTCCGGAGCGGTGGACCACCCTGCCTGCATGGCCTGATCCACATCGGCGATACCGGGGCCCTGATCCTTCAGCACAATATCCACACGATCGGGATCAATATCCACCACAGCCTCTCCGCCATTGGCGTGAATGACCATGTTGATCTCACCCTCGTACATGGCAATGGATACCCGCCGAACAGCATCCGGCTCGTAGCCCAACTTCTTCAGCTTGTGCTTCACATCGCCTGATGCCTCACCTGCACGAGTAAAATCGTCCCCCGGCACCTGGTAGGTCAAATGCAGCATACTCATTTGATCTCACATCCTCCCCGTAGTCCGTTGGAGTAAAGCAGCCCACACGCTGTGAACATCCGATAAGGGGACGCCAACACCGTGATCTCCTTTTGACGGGCAAGCTCCACCACATTGGGATCAATATTCTTGCCGCGAACAAACACAATGCAGTGCATATCCATCATCTCAGCCGTGCGCACCACCTGAGGGTTCATCAAACCGGTGAGCAGAACTGACTGATCTTTGACAAATGCCAACACATCGCTCATCATATCACTGCCGCAGGCGGTTTTGACCTCTTCCTCCATGTTGCCCTCATTGAGGACCTGACACTTCAGGATGTCTACAATTTCCTTTACCTTCATACGATTTCCTCCTGTGTGGATTTGAGAGCTCCCGAGTTCCTTGCGGGAATACTCCCGTCATACAGATGAATGTGGGGACGGCGGAGCAACCTCCAATATTTGGGCTATCTCCGCAGCGAGATGTCCAATCTCTTTCAAGGATTATACCATATCCTGTGGTAAATGACAAATAATTTCATGGAATTTTCCATAAAATCATTTGCTTATGCTCTTGAAAAGATTCCCCATCCTGAAAAAGTTCATGCACTTGTTTGACATCTCCTTTCACAGGGCAAGCATCCCTATCAAAGACATTTGTCTTCGTTAAGAGGACAAATACATCTAAGTGTTTCCGGTGGGTGGCAAGTGCTGATTTTTTGTGAAAAAAAGTAATTTTGTGCTTGCATTTGCCGGAAACAGCCACTATAATGGGTAACAACTTTAACAATTTAGCGGAATAAAACGTCACTATTGTTTTTGAGGAGGTTTTTACCATGTCTCGCGTCTACAATTTTTCCGCCGGTCCTTCTATGCTGCCTGAGGCAGTGCTGCAAAAAGCTGCCGCTGAAATGATGGATTATCAGGGAAGTGGTCAGTCTGTGATGGAGATGTCTCACCGCTCCAAGGTGTTTGACAAAATCTATCAAGAGGCACAGTCACTGTGGCGGGAAGTCATGAACATCCCGGACAATTACAAGGTGCTGTTCCTTCAGGGAGGCGCTTCCTCTCAATTTGCCGCAGTGCCCATGAACTTGATGACCAAGTCCGGCAAAGCGGACTATGTGCTGTCCGGTCAGTTCTCTACCAAAGCTTATAAGGAAGCTGCACGGTATGGCGACGTGAAAGTGGTAGGCTCATCAAAGGAGGACAATTTCTCCCACATTCCCGTACTGGACGAAAAGGAATTTCGTCCGGACGCGGACTACTTCCATATCTGCATGAACAACACCATTTACGGCACCGTGTGGCATCAACTGCCCAACACAGGCAATGTGCCTCTGGTGGCCGATATCTCCTCCTGCATTCTTTCCAAACCCATTGACATTTCTAAGTTTGGTTTGCTGTATGCAGGCGCTCAGAAAAATGTCGCCCCCGCAGGACTGACCATCGTCATTGTCCGAGAGGACCTTCTGGGCGATCCCATGGAATTTACTCCCACCATGTTCAACTATAAGACCATGGCGGAAAACGACTCTATGTACAACACTCCCCCCTGCTGGCCCATTTACATCAGCAAGTTGGTGCTGGAGTGGATCAAAAACGACATCGGCGGCTTGGAGAAAATGGAAGAACGCAACGTGCGCAAAGCCCAGCTGCTGTATGATTTTCTGGATCAGTCCACCCTGTTCAAGGGCTGTGCCGAAAAGGAAAGCCGCTCCATTATGAATGTGACCTTCGTAACCGGCGACAAGGACTTGGACGCCAAGTTCGTTAAGGAGAGTGAAGCTGCCGGCTTTGTGAACCTGAAAGGCCACCGGAGTGTGGGCGGTATGCGGGCCTCCATCTACAACGCCATGCCGGAAGAAGGCATTGTCAAGCTGGTGGAGTTTATGAAGAAGTTCGAGTTGGAGAATCAGTGAGAAAGGATGAAATCCCATGTATAAGATCCTCTGCCTAAATAAAATCAGCCCTGTGGGAACTAAGCGCTTCGGGGAAGCCTACACCTTCTCTCCGGAAGTGGAGAATCCTGATGGCATCTTAGTGCGTTCGGCCTCCATGCACGATATGGAAACCGGCGATAACCTCCTGGCTATTGCCAGAGCAGGCGCCGGCGTGAACAATATCCCTGTGGATAAGTGCGCTGAAAAGGGAATTGTTGTGTTCAACACCCCTGGCGCCAACGCCAACGCAGTGAAAGAGCTTGTGCTTACCTCCCTCTTCCTCACCTCTCGGAAAATTGTCCCGGCTATGGACTGGGTAAAGACCTTGAAAGGCCAAGGCGACCAGGTGGAAAAACTTGTCGAAAAGGGCAAGGGAGCCTTTGCCGGACCGGAAATCCAAGGGAAAACCTTGGGCGTTATCGGCTTGGGTGCCATTGGCATTCTGGTGGCAAACGCGGCCTCCACCCTGGGGATGGAAGTCTATGGCTATGACCCCTTCCTGTCCGTGGAGCATGCCTGGCACCTCTCCAGCGCAGTGCATCGCTCTTTGAGCCTGGATGAAATTTACGCCAAATGTGATTACATCACTCTGCACCTCCCCTTGACCAAGGAGAATAAGGGCATGGTGGGAACGGACTCTCTGCAGAAAATGAAGGACGGGGTTCGGATTCTCAACTTTGCCCGGGGCGCTTTGGTGGACACCGATGCCCTGCTGGCTGCTTTGGATTCTGGAAAAGTCGCGGCCTATGCCACGGACTTCCCTGCTGACAGCATGCTGGGCGTGGAAGGCGTTGTGGCAATCCCCCACCTGGGTGCCTCCACACCGGAAAGCGAGGACAACTGCGCTGTCATGGCAGTGGACCAAATGAAGGATTACTTGGAGAACGGCAACATCACAAACTCTGTGAATATGCCCTCCATCACCATGGCCCGAGAGCCCGGTACACACCGGATCTGCATGGTCCACAAGAATGTGCCCAATACCATTGCCATGTTTGCTGCTGCGTGCGGTGAGGCTGGAATCAACATTGAAAACATGCAGAGCAAATCCCGCGGCGAATACGCTTACACCATTCTGGACGTTTCTGGAGAACTGATTCCCTCTGCCGAGGAGAAGCTCCGGACCCTGGAACCCATCATCAAAGTGAGAGTAATTCAGTAAGCCATAGAGAAAATTGCATAGCAAAACGGGAGTCTCCCAAAAGGAGGCTCCCGTTTTTTGCTTTATTGTACTTTACTGAGGAATGTTTCCGTCCTGCCCGCTAGGCTGCTGAGGAGGAACGGTATTATAAGGCGGCATATTGCCGTACATGGGCTGTACCGGAGGGAACAGCAGCACAGTCATCTTATCACGATATTCCTTCAACAGAAGGGACATGAGAATAAAACATGCTGCGCCTGCCAAACTGCCGATTCCGGCAATCGGACTGGTAATCAAAGAGGCTACACCTCCCAGTGCGTTCATCACGCCCAAGAACATCAAAAATCCTGTGAGGAATCTGGGAATCCGGTTGTCAGGAACACCATTGATCGCAGAAGCTTTGATACGGTTGATTACCTTGATAACACTCACATAATAGAAAATGTAAAGCACCAGCATTGCTGCAAGAACAACCGCAAAAATTCCCAGAAATACCTGGGCAAAAATCAATACGTTAGCATTATCAGTGGCGTTATAATAATAGGAATAGCCCATATTGGATGCTAAAACCACCATGACAACTACCATGATAAACAGCACCGAGGCAATAATCACGCAAACCATCACCAAGGAAATGATGGTAAGCACCTTGCAGATGGTCAACCCCACTGTGGACACATTGCCGGTTTGCCGATTACGGCAAGTGCTGTAAAACAACCACATTCCCACAGCAACAAGAATCGCAGGAATTGAAGCGAAAACCACTCCTGCAGTTGTGAAGCCTTCCAAAGCACTCATCATGGGATAAAACACGTCGGGATCTACTCCATAGTTAGCACCATAATAATAGAGCTGATCCACCAGAACTTTGGAAGCAACCGCGGCAAAGATGGCAAACAACACCATTACTGAGTAGAGAATCGTTGCCGCCAAAAACTTGGTAGACGACCCCAATGTTTTAATCAAGTTCACTGCCGGATTGGATGAGAGCATGGGCGCTCCACAAGGACATGGCATACCGTCCGGCACGGTTCTTCCGCATTTCGGACAAATCATAAATCTTTCCCTCCAAGCTTTCGAGATTCAGCAGTCATGCACCAAGAGTTAACGTTACCTTGTAAACAGTCCTGCTTGAGGCTATCTTACAGGAAAGCAGCCAAAAAAGCAACGAAAAAATCTAAAATAGAAAATATTTTTAGATTTTTCATCTCTTAGTAGACTTTTTCGCCATGAAATGATATATTGTGTGAAGAACACCAGCGAGCAAGAGGAGGTTTTTTATGAAAAAAAGTGGAAAAAGATTGATATCTGCGTTGCTGTGCGCAGCACTTCTTTGTGTGTGCATTCCCATGCAGAGCGTTCGGGCAGCATCTTTCAGCGATGTCCCCTGGAGCGCTTGGTACCGTCCTGCAGTGAATGCTTTGGCAGATAGAGGAATTCTCAGCGGTACCGGAGGAAACAAATTCTCACCCAATGCCACCCTGACCCGCGCTGAATTTGTCACCATGCTGGCAAAGTCCACCCTGTCTTCCAGCGACCTGGCACAGTACAATTTTCAGGGCAGTTTTCGGGATGTAAGCACCTCCAACTGGTGCAATGCCTTTGTCAACTGGGCGTACGAAACTGGCGTTGCGAATGGATACGAGAATGGAACCTTTCAGCCCAACAAGCATGTGACCCGTCAGGAAATGGCCGTGATGGTGAAGAATCTGGCCCAGAGCACTGGCCGGAAGTTCCCGGCGATCAACAGCCAAACCTCCTTTCAAGATCAAAATCAAATTGCCTCTTGGGCAAAAGAAGCTGTGAAGCTCTGCCGACAAGCCGGCGTAATCAATGGCGACGCCGATACCAACCGGTTCCGTCCCAAAGACACTGCCACTCGTGCAGAAGCAGCCTCCATTTGCTACCAGTACTTAAACAACTGCAAAACGGACGGTTACTCTATCAGCCGGAAACGGGTGAATGGTGTGGCAGTTCGTGCAGTCATCTTCTCTCCGGATGATTTTAATGCGGGTTTGGTCCTGGGACAGAACATGGTGGACGGACGAGAGAGCGCCACCAGCCTGATTCAGCGCACAGGCGCTACCATCGCTGTCAACGGCGCATTCTTCAACATGGATAACTACATCCCCCTGGGCACCTTAATCGGTGACGGACGCGTATTGACTGTGGACAACCTGTACGCTCCGGAAAAGTCCGCTTTGGTGATGTCTCCTTCCGGCGCCTTCTCCGTGGAGAACTTCTCCACCCTATTTTCCGCCACGCTGAAGGATCAAAACGGAAAAGAAGTGGCGAAATTTGAGAACGTCGGTATGAACAAATGGCCCAGCAACAATTACGACGCCACCCGTCTAATCATGACAAGGGACTGGGGAACCACACTGAATTTCTCTACCCGAGATGCAGTGGTGGTAGATGCCAATGGCACCATCACAAATGTATTCACCTATGCTAGCGGCAATGTATCCATTCCCGAGGGCGGATTTGTACTGTGTCAAAAGGCCCGTCGGCAGTATGAGGGCAATTTCTTTGACTCCTGTAAAGTGGGCATGACCATCACACTGGATTGCGTTTATAAGGATATCTCAGGCAGTGAGCTTCCCTTTGATCCTGAGCTCTCCATTGGTGCAGGTCCCCGCATTGTCAAGGACGGAAAGGTCTACGGCAATAGCAGCACCTACCAATCCGAAGGTTTTTCCAGCAGCTTGACTTCTGGCAACGCAGTGCGTGTGTGCGCCGGAGTTCGTGCCAACGGTGATTTGGTGATTCTCCAGGCCACTACCAGCGTGAAAACACTCTCCCAGATCATGGTAGCTTATGGGTGTCAAGAAGCCGTGAACTTTGACGGCGGCGGTTCTGTCAATTTGTATGTGGACGGAACTTGGCTTTATGGTCCGCAGTCACGACTGCTTAATAACATGCTGTACTTTACCAGGTCATGACAATTCTCCAATCAAAGAAGACCGCTCCTTCCCATTTCGGGAAGAGCGGTCTTTTTGATTTACAGTTTCTATTTCTTTTTCTCAGGAAAAACTTCTTCCATCGGCGGACAAAGGTAATATCCGTGCTTTTTTCCCGCATCCTTGTGATCAATGGCGTGGACAGGGCAATTGTTCAGGCATGCCAAACAGAACATACAACTGTTGCCAAACTGGGTCTTTCCGTCCCGCAACACAATATTGTTTGAAGGACATTCCGACACACATTTGCCGCATTGAACACACGCTTCGGACACATGAAAATGCTTGCTGCTGGCCATATAGTTGCGGAACCCCCAGTTTACCACATTGGAAAGAATCCAATCCTGAGGCTTACCTTTCTGCTTGGGAAGCTTGTCCCCTCGCTGAATGCGCTTTCCCGTCTCCTCAATCAAAGGCAACGACTTGCGAATCTGCTGAATGGCAGTCTCCCTATCCGGCATCTTAAAGGACACCATGAAATTATCCGGCATGGCAATTGCTTGATAACCCAACCATGTCAAACCTTTTTCCACTGCAATCTTCTCGCAATAGCTCCCAGCGGCTCCATCGTCACCGCCCATTGTGGTGACCACATACAACTGACGGCATCCGGAGAACTCACTGCGGCGAAGGAACTCTTCAATCCTTTCCGGCAATCGCCACGCATAAATGGGCGATACCACTACGTAGGGCTTGTCCGAATGAAGATTCCATGGTTCCCCCTTTTTGAGAAGCTCATTGAGGGATACCATTTCATCCCCGGTTTCTCCGGACAACAGCTCTGCCACCAGGCGGCTGTTGCCAGAAGCACTAAAATATAAGATCATAGAAGTTCCTCCTTGAAGTTCCTCCTTACTTTTTTCAGAACGGAGCGCTTCAATGATACACGGCCGTGATGTCCAGGTTTTCATCCAGCACCAGCAGGTCAGCCCGTTTACCAGGAGCAATGCTGCCGATTTCATGATCCAACCCAATGGCCTTTGCAGGGATCAAACTGGCACTCTTCACCGCCTGGGCAAAGGGCACGCCATAGGCCACCAGGTTCTTTACCTCCTGATGCAGGTTGCTCACTGAGCCGGCAATGGTTCCGTCAGCGAGCACCGCCTTTCCTCCGCTGACCTGTACCATCTGTCCGCCCAAATCGTAGGAATCCCCCTCCTGCATGCCGTTGGCGCGCATGGAGTCGCTGACGATCAAAGCACGGTCACCCAATACTCGGAATGCCATCCGCAACACCGCAGGATGAATATGGAAGCCATCACAAATCAGCTCACCACGAACACGATCGTCATCCATAACAGCGCCGACCACACCGGGCTTTCTGTGATGGATGCCGTTCATAGCATTGAACAGATGGGTGGCATGGGTAATTCCCTGATCGAAAGCCGCAATAGCTTGGTCGTAATCCGCAGTGGTATGGGCAATGGAAACCGTGCACAACTCTTTGGCCTGCTGAATAAACTCCATGCCGCCGGGCTGCTCAGGAGCCACATCCACCAGACGGATGATACCGCCGCACAGGTCCCAAAGCTCACGGAACATGGAAAAATCCGGAGCGACAATGTCCTCCTCTTTTTGCGCGCCCTTGCGCTCCTTGGAGATAAAGGGTCCCTCCATGTTGACGCCAACAACACGAGCGCCGTCCTCCACAGGATGATCCATGGCATCTTTAGCAGCCAGCAGAGCCTTCTCGATCACTTCCCGGCCAATGGTCATAGTGGTCGGGCAGAAAGATGTGACGCCGTGCTGCAGCAGGAATTTCGCCATGGCCTCCATCGCTTCTCTGGTACCGTCACAGGTATCCGCGCCGGCACAGCCATGAATGTGGACATCCACAAAACCCGGCACTACCGTATAGTTACCGGAACAGTCCACGGCCAAATCCTCGTCTTTTCTAGGCAGATCCTTTCCCACACGGAGAATTTTTCCGTCCTGAATTTCAATGTCGCCCTGAACCAGCTCAAAATTCTCATCAAGATAGTTTGCGTGGATCAACAGCATTTTAAACATCCTCTCTTTTTCCCGTTGCCGGGATCTTTCACAGCATGGTGTCCAACAAGATCAACAGTGTCACTCCCGGAATTCCCAGCAATCCTGCCGCGCCCAAACTCAATCTGTTTATGGGCAGCAGGACTCCCGTATACTCTCCGCAGAGATTGACAAGCGCCAACGCCAACAGCCCCAATGCCGCCGAAAGCAGAAACCCTTTCATCAAGAACTCCCCCTGTTTGTCCGGATGGTACATCTCTATGAAAGGAATCTCTGCCTTATGCCTTACGGCTCTTGAGGCACAAAGTCCACCCGACCGGTGGCAACGTCTGCGGCAGCCACAATGATGCCGATTTCTTCACCCATCATCAGCACCCGCCCGGAACGGTGGTCAACGTGGGAAACTTCCCCGTCGTACTCAAATTCGCAGTTCTCAAAATCATTCAAGCTCACAAAGCCTTCGGCATTGTTTTCCAGCTTGACAAAGATACCCTTAGGCGTCACACCGCTGATGATACCAGTGTGTTTTTCACCCAAATGGGCCTTCATATACTCGGCAATATAGCAATCTTCTGCCGACCGCTCGCCAGTGACTGCCCGGATCTCTGTTCTAGAGCATTCTGCAGCTGCCAAGGAGGCAAATTCGCCATAGCGCTTCTTCAACGTAGTCTGGTCCGCTCCTGCCACCAGATCGCTGAGAATCCGGTGGATGGAGGTGTCAGGATACCGCCGAATGGGCGAGGTAAAGTGACTGTACTCCCCCGCTGCAAGGCCAAAATGCCCCACTTCCCGATCAGAGTAGCGGGCCTTCTCCATGGTACGCAGCACACGCTGATTCACCAGAGAAGCGCGAGGCGTATCCTTGACGCGGTCCAAAATTGCGGCAAAGTCCTTGGTGGAGGGCTTGCCTTTGCGCAGCTCCTTGCAGGGGATACCTAACCGCTCCAACAGCTCCGCAAGCTCGTCCACCCGGTCGGGCTGAGGCCGCTCATGGATGCGGTATAGGAAGGGGATCTCCGCCTTGAGAGAAGCCCGGGCCGCTGCAATGTTCGCAGCAATCATCATCTGCTCGATGAGCTCCTCTGCCTGACCAGTGGTGCGGGGCAGCAGCTGGATACACACTCCGTTTTCATCCAGGACAAATTTGGTCTCATCACTAGTCAAATCCATCTTACCCTGGCGCACAGCCGCCGCCTCAAAGACATCTGCCAGCTCCTTTGCAGCCAGCAAGCTGTCCATCACCGGCGCGTACTTATCCAAAATCTCCTGGGTGGCTGTGCCATCCAGAATGGTATTCACTTCAGCGTAGACACCCCGCACTTTGGAATTGATCACGGTCTTGCGGAACTGATAGTCCAGCATTTTGCCCTCTCGGTCAAATTCCATCAAAGCGGAAAACGCCAGTTTTTCCGTTCCAGCGTTCAGGGAGCAAACACCGTTGGACAATGCCTCCGGAAGCATGGGAATCACACGGTCCGCAAAGTACACGGAAGTACCCCGGCGGTACGCCTCCAGATCAATGGGAGTCTTGGCCTTGACGTAATGGGATACGTCGGCAATGTGGACACCCAGTTTATAGCCATTTTCCGTGCGCTTGACAGAGATCGCGTCATCCAGATCCTTGGCGTCTGCACTGTCCACCGTGAAAATCGGCTCGTCCCGCAGGTCAAGACGTTCATCAATATCAGCTTGGGTCACTGTCATTTTGGAGATCTCCTCCGCCTGAGCCATCACCTCAGGGGGGAACTCCGTGGGAATGCCGCAGCGGACAATAATGGCGTCAGCACAGATCCTGGCCCGTTCGCCAGTGCCAAACACGGACTTGATCTCCGCCTGGCTCCAATCTCCTCTGGCATCCTGCACAGGATGGATCAGCACTTTATCCATATCGCGAGCCCCGTTGAGGCCGCCGGTCACCGCCAAATCATAACGGAGAGCACCGTCAGGAGTGACACGTGCCCCGGTTTCATCCACGTGGACCGTACCGGTCATCGGCTCTTCAGACCGGGAAACAATGCGCTTCACACGTCCGCTGGGGCCCTTATCACGCTTCTGCAGATCCGTCAGGATCACTTCATCGCCCAGGAACGCTCCCTTTAAGCCGCTGCCAGGCACAAAGATGTCCTCTCCGCCCAGCTTGGGCCGGGCAAACCCAAATCGCTCGGAAAGGGCGACTATGGTTGCAGCAATATCCCCGCCCCGGGGAACCAGCTTTACCCAGTGATCTTTATCAACTGTGATCTCGCCCTTGTCCTTTAAGGAGTGCAGCGCATCATAAAATGCATCCTTATCCCGGATGCCGGCCTCCCGCTGCAGGGACCGGGAAGGAACTCCGTCCCCTCCGCAGCGCTTTAACGCTGCCACAATCACCTTTTCTTCCAAGGTGCTGGCAGCACTGGGCAGCTCATAGGTGTCTGTGGGTCCAAAGGTGCGCTTTCCGAATCCGCCTCTGCCGCCATTTCGACTTCTGTTAAAATTTCCTCTTCTCTCCATACACACTCTCTTTCTCGGGGCCGTGCCCCGCATCACTCTAATCCATTTACCAATTCCTTGTAATGTCTTCCACGCACCTCGAAATTCGGGTACAGGTCAAAGGCGGCGCAGGCCGGTGACAGGGACACAATATCCCCCGGCTGCCCGTGAGCAGCCGCAGCAGCCACAGCCTGTTCCATATTTTCAACCCGGATGATTTCCGGGACGCCTTCTTTGTAATTATCTGCAGAGCGCACCGCAGCCTCAATTTTATCCGCAGTGGCACCCATGAGGATCAAGGTCTTCACATGCTCACATACCGCAGGCCCCAGGGGCTCAAAGGGAATATGCTTGTCATAGCCCCCTGCGATCATTACGATCTTCTGAGAAAATAGGGAGAGCATTCCAGAAATAACTCTGGTGGGCGAAGTGGCAATGGAATCGTTGTAATACTTCACCCCACGCACCTCCCGGACAAACTCTGCCCGGTGCTCCACACCGTTAAACTCCGCCGCTACCCGGCGAATGGTTTCCGACGTTACATCACCCCACACGGCAGCGATGGCTGCCGTGTAATTCTCTACATTGTGCCAGCCGGGAATCTTAATCTGAGACACCGGCATCAATTCCTGTCCGTTGACATAGATGGACTTCTCGTCGCACCAGACGCCTCTGTCCACCTGCTGGCCCCGCTGGAACATCCAGCAGTCTCCCCGAACCTCAGGAGCAAAGGCAGCGGTGATTTCATTGCCCGCATTGAGCACTGTGCGGGAAAAGGCGCTCTGATGCAGGAAGATGTTTTTCTTGGCATCAATATACTCCTGCATATCCTTGTGGACATCCAGATGGTTGGGAGAAAGATTGGTGACCACTGCCACCGCAGGACTTTGCCGCATGGAGATCAGCTGGAAGCTGGAAAGCTCCACCACAGCGCAATCCTCGGGCTGGATGGACTCAATCTCCGGTAGCAGGGGTTTGCCGATGTTGCCGCCCAAATGGACATTCTTACCCTGGGCCTTTAAAAACTCCGCGATGATAGAGGTGGTGGTTGTTTTGCCATCACTGCCAGTGACCGCGTAAATCTTGCAAGGGCAAAGTTCGAAAAACACCTCCATCTCGCTGGTAACGGCAGCACCACGACTGCGGGCAGCCTCCAGCTCAGGGAGATAATACTTCATTCCAGGGGTACGGAAGATGATATCCTCGTTAAGATCCTGTAAATAGCCCTCGCCCAGGATCAGCTGCACACCCATCTCCTGCAAAGTCTTGCCGTTCTCCCCCAGCTCCTCCAAGGAGCGCTTATCTCGGGCAGAAACCACTGCTCCCCTCTCACGGAATAATTTGATCAAGGGCATGTGGCTGCGGCCAATACCACAGAATGTCACGGTCTTCCCATTGATGTACTGAAAAAACTGCTGTTGATTCAAGTTCTCCACTTCCAATCTTTATGCTTCGCTGGTATCCGGCAAAGTCCTATCGTCAGCATAGCTGCTGTACAAATGGTAGTATATGCCGCGTTTTTCCATCAGCTCCTGATGGGTGCCCTTCTCCTCGATGCCGTTGTGAGTGAGCACCAGGATCACCGTAGCATTTTTGATGGTGGTCAGTCGATGGGCAATGGTAAAGGTGGTGCGTCCCTTGGCCAGCTTCTCCAAGGATTCTTGAACAAGCTTTTCGCTCTCATTATCCAAAGCAGAGGTGGCCTCATCCAAAATCATAATGGGGGGATTCTTCAAGAATGCCCGGGCAATGCTGATGCGCTGCTTCTGTCCGCCGGAGAGCTTGACGCCCCGCTCTCCCACAAAGGTATCATAGCCGTTTTGCAGCTCCAATATAAAATCGTGTGCTCCGGCACGTTTGGCGGCTTCCATAACCTCTTCCCTGCTGGCGCCAGGTTTACCGTACTGGATGTTTTCCAGCACAGTCCCGGAAAACAGGTACACATCCTGCTGGACAAAACCAATCTGGTCCCGCAATGACTTCAGCGTCACATCATGGATATTCTGCCCATCTATGAGGATGTTTCCCTCATCCACATCGTAAAAACGGGGGATCAAATTGCACAAAGTGGTCTTTCCGCCGCCGGAGGGACCCACCAAGGCCACGTTTTCTCCGGGATTCACATGAAGATTGATATGGGACAACACCTGTTTCCCATCGTCCGCATAGGAGAAGCTGACATTTTCAAAGGCCACCTCTCCCCGTTTGACCTCCAAAGGCTTGGCGCCAGGTTCGTCAAAAATATCCACATCAGCATCCATCACCTGGAAAAAGCGCTCCACGCCGGTCATACCCTGCTGGAACTGCTCGGCAAACTGCACCAGCCGGCGAATGGAAGTAATCAGTGTGCTGATATACATCATGTAAGCTACCAGGTCGGCGGGCTGAATTTTACCATAGATCATGAACAAGGCACCTGCCACCAACACCACTAGATTCATCAGACCGTCAAACAGACGGTTTGAGGCCTCAAAACCACCCATATAGAAGTAGCGGTGACGCTTGACGTTGTAGAAGATCTGGTTACCCTTTTCAAACTTCTCCTTCTCCAGCTCTTCGTTGGCAAAGGATTTGACCACTCTTACTCCCAACAAGCTGTCCTCCACCTGGGCATTGATCTCACCCAGCTGGACCCGCTGCCGGCGAAACTGTTCTTTCATCTTGTTGTTGAAGTAGATAGCAGCAATGATGATGAAGGGAACCACTGTAAACATGATGAGAGTCAGCCATACATTGATGCCGCAAAGGATGATAAAGGAGCCGATGATCTTAATACCGGCGATGAAAAATTCCTCTGGGCAGTGATGGGCAAACTCTGTCACATCGAACAGGTCCGTGGTGATGCGGGTCATGATCTGACCCACTTTGGTGTTGTCAAAATAGTTGAATGAGAGCTTCTGAAGATGATCGAACATGGCAGTGCGCATATCCGTCTCGATCTTTGTTCCCATGATATGGCCGATGGACGCCATGAAGAAGTTGGCCGCCGCATCCACCAAACGCAAAAACAAATACAGAGCACCGATCTTCAAGATCACCTCAACCGTAAGGGAGGCCAAATCGGTAATACCCGCATTTGTCACGTATCGGACCAACATGGGCAGCACCAATTCACACACCGTAGTAAGAGCGGCACAGAACAGATCGAAAAACAGCACTGCCTTATACTTTTTAAAATAGGGAATGAACCGCAGAATCAATCCCTTCGGACGCTTGACCTTTTTGCTCTCCACAATTCCACCTCTAGTCATTTCCAAAAAACTCCACCTTGCATTATGCCACAAACTGCTGAAAGAATCAAGGGGCGTGCCCATAAATGAATTCAGATGGAAAAGACCTTGCAAACCACTGGCACGAAAAGTATAATCGAATGGAAAGGAGTGCTGCATTTGAAAATCGTGGTTTTGGACGGAGGCACCACCAATCCAGGGGATTTGTCCTGGGAATCCCTGGCGAAGTTGGGGGAACTCACTGTTTTTGACGAAACACCCCAGGATCTGGTGCTTTCCCGCCTGGAAAATGCTGAAGCCGCCATACTCAACCGGGTGCGTCTAGGGCGAGAGGAATTCTCCCAGCTGCCCCAATTGAAGTACGTGGGCACCTTGGCCACTGGATACAACACCATCGACACGGAAGCCGCCAGAGAGTTTGGAATCACCGTGTGCAATGTACCCCATTACTGCGAAAAGACCGTTGCGCAGCACGCCTTAGCCCTGTTGCTATGTCTGTGCAATAAGGTTCAGCGATCCAGTCAGCTGGTGCGGCAGGGCCAATGGGCTCAAGCTGTGGAAGAGAGCCATCGTTCCCTCCTCCCTGTGGAGCTGGCGGGAAAAACGCTGGGCCTGGTGGGCTTTGGAAGCATCGGTCAGTCCATGGCGGAACTGGGGTTGGCCCTGGGCATGGAAGTGCTTCTCTATAGCCGAACAGAGAAACCCGCCCCCTCCGGCTGCCGTTGGGTGGATCTTTCCACGCTGTTTCGTGAAAGCGATGTGGTGTCCCTCCACTGTCCTTTGACGGAGACAACGAGAAATCTGGTGAATGAAAAACTGCTCTCACTGATGAAACCCACTGCGTTCCTGATCAATACCGCTCGCGGGGCCTTGGTGGACGAAGCTGATTTAGCCGACGCATTAAACCGGGGAACCATAGCCGGAGCCGGTATCGATGTATTCAGCCAGGAGCCTCCCTCTGCCGAACATCCGCTACTGAGCGCCAAAAACTGTGTCGTGACCCCTCACGTTGCATGGGCCTCTCGAGAAGCCCGGGCACGGCTGATTCAAATTGTCGCAGACAACCTGCAGCACTTTGTGGCAGGCAACCCGCAAAATGTTGTCAATTAATCTTTTGGAAAGGAAGTTGATTCCATGAACGATTTTACATTCCATGCTCCTACCAAAGTTGTCTTTGGTAAAGGCGTCGAAAACCAGGTTGGTCAGCTCTGCAAAGAGCAGGGCGCCACAAAGGTCTTGGTCCATTTTGGCGGGCAGAGCGCTAAGAAAAGCGGTCTGTTGGATCGCGTTTGCGCTTCTCTGGACGCGGTTGGGATTCCCTTTGTCACCTTGGGAGGCGTGAAGCCCAACCCCCGTCTCTCCCTTGTGTATGAGGGAATCGAGCTGTGCCGGAAAGAAAACGTGGATTTTCTGCTCCCCGTAGGCGGCGGCAGTGTTATCGACTCCGCTAAGGCCATCGGCTATGGATTAGCAAACGACTTTGACGTTTGGGACCTCTATGATCGAAAAAACACCGCCAAAGCCTGTGCCCCCATTGGGGCGGTTCTGACCATTGCTGCTGCCGGAAGTGAGATGAGCGACTCCAGTGTCATCACCAAGGAGGAGGGTGGTATCAAGCGGGGGTACAACTCCGACCTGTGCCGCTGCCGGTTTGCCGTGATGAATCCGGAGTTGACCTACACGCTGCCTGCGTACCAAACCGCTTGCGGCGCTGCTGACATCATGATGCATGTCATGGAACGCTACTTCGTCCAGGACGACACTTTAGAGCTCACTGACGGTATGGCGGAAGCCTTGATCCGCACGGTGATGCACAATGCGCCTTTGGCACTGAAGGACCCGGAGAACTACAAGGCTCGGGCAGAGATCATGTGGGCAAGCTCTCTGGCTCACAACAACCTGATGGCATGCGGCGGCCCCCGTGGCGACTGGGCCTGCCATCAACTGGAGCATGAGCTGGGTGGCATGTTCGACGTGGCCCACGGGGCTGGCCTGGCAGCTGTGTGGGGTAGCTGGGCACGGTATGTCTATAAGGACAAGCCGGAGCGCTTTGCCCAATTCGCCCAGAACATCTTTGGCATTGCTGCTGGTGCTGCCGAAGAAACAGCAGTCAAGGGCATTGAAGCCATGGAGGACTTCTATCGTTCCATCGGTATGCCCGTGAGCATCCATGAGCTGGGATATGACTTGACTGACGAACAGATTGCCACCCTGGCAGAAAAGTGCTGTTTTGGTGGAAGAACCATTGGGCTGTTTAAGATTCTCCGTCAGGAGGACATTCGTGAGATCTATCGCATGGCAAAAGGCTGCTGAGAATTGGAAAGAAAACAAGCAATTGCCTTTGCGGTCGCTCAGCAAATAAAGCGATACGTTTCACAAAAATCATAGAAAAAGGAAAAGGACCGGTAAACCGGTCCTTTTCCTTCTTTTGGGGAGGAGTTGTATTGAAAAGTGCGGCTTTCTGCCGCGAGGCTTGTACTCTTGATTACGTGCTTATTATACCTGGGAAAACGTTTGTTGTCAACGGTTTCACGGGAAATCTCTTTTTTTCACAAGCCATCCATACACCCAAAACCCTTTTTATAAATTTAGCACAAGGCCCCAAGGGATACCCCAGTTCCTCGCTTGTTTTCCCAGTGGATTTGTGCTACAATCAGAGACACTTTAGCCCAGGGGGACAGCACTATGACTGCTATTCGCAAAAATGACATTGTAGAAATAGAAATCACCGGTATGACAGCCCAAGGCGCTGGTGTCGGCCACTGGGAGGGAATGGCTATTTTTACCCCTCTCACCGCTCCCGGTGACTTTGCAAAAGTGCGTATTGTGAAGGTGGCAAAGAACTATGCCTTTGGCCGCCTGGAGGAGCTGATCACTCCTTCCCCAGATCGCGTGGAGCCTGACTGTCCTTGTTTTGCCCAATGCGGCGGCTGCTGTTACCGACACATCTCTTACGAAGCAGAGCTGAAAATCAAAGAGGCCAAAGTGCGGGACGCCCTGCAGAGAATCGGAGGATTCGAACAACTTCCCCTGCTGCCAATTCTCGGCGCCGATCAGCGGGATGGCTACCGCAATAAAGCACTGCTTCCCTTGGGAACCGACAAGACAGGGGGCCTCACCATGGGTTTCTATGCGGTCAACTCCCACAGGATCGTGGACTGTCCCTATTGCCGGTTGCAACCGGAAGAATTCAACAAAGCTATGGACGCCTTTCGCAGCTGGGCCGCCCAATATGGGGACCCTGTATATGACGAAACCTCCCATTCCGGAAGGATGCGCAGGCTTTATCTGCGTTGGGGGGAACAGTCCGGTCAGATGCTGGCCTGCGTTGTGGTCAACGGCAACGGCCTGCACCACGAAAATGAGCTGGTCGAAGCATTGCGTCAGGCAGTACCCGGCCTTGCCAGTGTGGTAATAAACTCCAATCGTGACCGCACCAATGTGGCTTTGGGCCAAAAATGCCGCACAGTGTTTGGGGCTGACACCATCGAAGATACGTTGTGCGGCTTGCGCTTTCGTCTGTCCCCCCTCTCGTTTTATCAGGTCAACCGAACCCAGGCAGAACGGCTGTATCAGCTGGCAGCGGACTATGCAGGACTCACTGGGCAGGAGCTGCTTTTGGACCTATATTGCGGCGCAGGAACCATTGGTCTTTCCATGGCCCACAAAGCACGGAGGCTGATCGGCGTGGAAATCATTCCAGAAGCAGTGGACAATGCCAAAGAAAACGCCCGGCTCAATGGCATTGAAAACGCCGAGTTCTTCTGCGGAGATGCCGGAGAAGCTGCCCGCATGCTGGCAGCTCAAGGCGAACGGCCCGACGTGGTCATTCTGGATCCCCCACGCAAAGGCTGCTCGGAAGATCTGATCCGTACCGCAGTACAGTTCCAACCAAAAAGGATTGTCTACGTTTCCTGTGACCCTGCCACTTTGGCGAGAGACCTAAAACTTTTCGCTCAGCTGGATTACCCTCCCGTGGAGGCTAGACCCGTGGACATGTTCCCGGCAACGGCTCATGTGGAGACAGTATGTCTGCTCCAAAGGGATAAGCAATAACATGGCGGATACGGCCTTGACGTCCTCAGTGGATTTTTTCTATCGTTTGCTATATAATGTTTTTTATCGATCATAAATTCGCGCAGCCAACTGAAACGGCTCAATTTGGGAATGGCAAGGAGAGAATTACATGAAAAAGAATAGCGGCTCTGGTTTTTTGCAGGGCTTCTCCCGATTTACTCAATGGCTGGTGGGTGGGTTGTTCCTGCTCCTTGGAGCATTGGTCTTGGTCAATGGTATGCTGCTGCCCGCTCAGTACTCATCGGTAAGCCATTTTGCTGTGGTACTGGTATTCCTGGGAACCGCAGCTCTGACACTGTTCTACGGGTACTGGGGCACTGTGTTTCAGATCATTGGTCCACGCTTCTCCTCCCTATTTGAGAAAAAATCCACGCGGGGAATCCTCTTTGGACTCCTGCTGTTCCTCTGCTTTGGAGTACGGCTCGTTTGGGTGCTGAAATTCCAGATTGAGCCCAAAGTGGACTATTACACTATGTACCATGCAGGAGAATGCCTGGCAGAGCAATTTGATATCTCCGGACTTCAAGAGTACCTGCCACGATACATCGCTCTATTCCCTCACATCTTTGGCTACGCCTCCTTTTTAAGCCTGATTTTCTTGATCTTTGGAACGTCCCCCATGGTGGCAGTGGTGACAAATGTGGTGTTGTCCACTATCTCCATGGCGCTGCTGTATTACATAGCTTGGAGACTCTCCGGTCCTGTAATGGCAATTCTGGCCTCTCTGATCTGGTGCTTCTACCCCTCCCAAATCATCTTTAATATGCTGGTACTTTCAGAACCCTATTACACCATGCTACTCTTAGCCGGCGCTGCACTTCTGTTGCTTCTCCGGGACAAGCTCTCTTGGGCATGGTGGAAACTTGCTTTGGGCGGTGCAGCTTTAGGAGCTGTTTTGGCCCTTGCCAACAGCGCACGTCCTGTATCCGCCATCTTCATCATCGCCATAGCGGTAGTGCTGTTTGTCTTGGAGCCTTTGGCAAAGAATCCTGTGGTTGGAAAAAAAGCTATCATCCTATTGAGCCTTTGCATTGTCTACTTCCTTGGGAACTCAGTCAATGAAACTCTCTTTGAAAGCCGTATCGGAGAAGCACCGGCCTCTATGCCCGGCTTTAATGTCTTAGTTGGATTCAATCCGGAAACCACAGGTAAATGGTCCGCAGAGGACAGTGAACTGCTCTCTCAGTACAACAATATGGAAGGGCTTTCCGCCAGAGAGGTACAAAGCGCCATGTTGGATGCCGCTTTCGAACGGATCACTTCTGGCACTGTGAACTTTCCCAAACTCTTCTACAGCAAATTGCAGGTGCTCTGGGAATCCGATGATGCCGCTGTCGCATACGGCAAGGAGGGTATCCCCCATGCTAACGGTTTTTCCGCTCTGTGCAACGGCTATTACTATCTCACCTGGCTTTTGGCCATGTTCGGTATGTGGCAGTTGCTGCGATCAAAAAAACACATTCTTTTCTACCTATTCCCGCTCTATTTGATTGGTCTAACCATGGCGCATATGCTGGTGGAAGTGGCTTTGCGCTACCATTACTCTGGAATTCCCTGCCTGGTGCTGCTGGCCGCTTTTGGGCTCCAAGAATTGGGCAAAGCTTCTCTCAAAAGAGCAGAAACGGCCCACAATCCCTTTGAAAAAGCCAAAGAGACCACCTTGAATCCCACCCATTGAAAAGGAGAACTCAATCTATGCTGAAAATCGGATGTCATCTCTCCAGCTCCAAAGGCTACCTGGCCATGGGCAAGGAGGCGGTGAAAATCGGTGCAAATACGTTTCAGTTTTTTACCCGGAATCCTCGGGGCGGCAAGGCCAAGCCTCTGGATTTGGATGATATGGCTTCCTATTCCTCCTATGCTCAGGAACATGGCCTCTTCCCCATTCTAGCCCATGCACCCTATACCCTGAACGCCTGCGCTGCGGACGAAGGTCTGCGCACATTTGCCCGGGAGACCATGGCGGACGATTTGGCCCGTCTGGAGCACATTCCCGAAACCATGTACAACTTCCATCCGGGAAGTCACGTAAAGCAGGGTGCTGACGTGGGAATTGCCCTGATTGCGGAGCACTTAAATGCCATTCTCACCCCGGACCTCTCCACAACAGTGTTGCTGGAAACCATGGCCGGAAAAGGGTCTGAGGTGGGCAGAACTTTTGAGGAGCTGCGGTCCATTATCGACCGGGTGGAGCTCTCTGATAAGCTGGGTGTTTGTCTGGATACCTGTCACGTCTCCGATAGAGGCTATGACATTGTAAACAACCTGGACGGAGTTCTGGAAGAGTTTGACCGGGTCATTGGATTAGACCGTTTAAAGGCCATTCATCTGAACGACTCCATGAATCCTCTGGGCAGCCACAAGGACCGCCATCAAAAGTTGGGGCAAGGCACGCTGGGAATGGAGGCTTTGGAGCGCATTGTCAACCATCCCGCACTGAGGGAACTTCCCTTTTACTTGGAGACTCCCAATGACCTGGCAGGCTATGCCCAGGAAATCGCCATAATGAAGGCAGCATATCACGAATCTTGAACTGAAAAAATATAGTCCCTTTCTATGAGAAATTAGGCATGACCCGTCCTGGGGATATGATGATCTTGGACCACATGCCCTGGACAGAATTCACTGTGAAATGAGCAAAAGGCCGGAGCACCCCTTGCAAACAAGTGGGCACTCCGACCTTTTCCTTTGCCGTAAATGATGTGTTCAAAGGACTCTCTCTACTTCTTACGAAACAGACGCTCACCCAGCAGTTTCTCGCCCTCTACCACCAACAGTGGACAAAGAGAGAGAACTACCACGATCATCCATTGGAAGGATGTAAGGGCTGTGGTCTGGAACAGGGATGCCAGGGGTGGAAACAGCACCACGCTGACCATCAAAAACGCACAGAGTCCACAGGCAGCCACCAACTTTTCATTGGAGAACAGTCCCAACTTCAAAACAGAGTGTTCCGACCGCATGTTGAAGCTATGGACCAACTGGGAAAGGCTCAGCACTGTGAACGCCATGGTACGGCCCACTATGGGATTGGCTGGGTCTACGTCAAAGTAAATGCGCCCCAGTGTGTAGGCCAGCAGTGCCAATGCACCTACCAAGCACCCCTCCACTGCCACGGAAAATCCCATGCCGCCAGCAAAGATTCCCTCGTCCTTTTTATGGGGAGGATCTTCCATCACATCCTTTTGAATGGGGTCAGCTCCTAAGGCCAAAGCTGGCAGGGAATCTGTAACCAAGTTTACCCACAACAGCTGAATCGCCAGTAAAGGTGTGGGCACCCGCAATAAAAAGGCCACAAACACCACCAGAATCTCTCCGATATTGCAGGAGAGAAGAAAGTGGACCGTCTTCCGAATGTTTTGATAAATCCCTCTGCCCTCCCGTACAGCGGAGACAATGGTGGAGAAATCATCATCGGTGAGCACCATATCCGCAGCGGACTGGGCCACCTCCGTTCCGTTTTTACCCATGGCACAGCCGATATCTGCGGTCTTTAGAGCAGGGGCGTCATTGACCCCATCGCCAGTCATGGCAACCACCATTCCCCTGCGCTGAAAAGCCTTGACGATCTTCACTTTATGCTCCGGAGAAACCCGGGCAAAAACGCGGTATTCAAAAATCTTTTGGCTGAGAACGTTATCATCCAACCGATCCAGCTCCTGGCCGGACAACACTTGAGCATTGCGCTCAGCGATGCCCAATCTTTGGGCAATGGCAAAAGCTGTGGCCGCATGATCCCCTGTGATCATCACGGGGAGGATTCCCGCCCTCTTACACTGGGCTACCGCCTCTTTCACACCTGGACGGGGTGGATCCTCCATGGCAATCAAACCACAAAACACCAAGTCACTTTCTGTTTCCCGATCATCCACTGGAACACGCTCCACGTCCTTATAGGCAACGGCCAACACTCGCAGAGCCCTGCCAGCCAAAGTTCCATTGTCGGATAAAATCTTGGCTTTCATCCCTCCGCTAAACTGTCGAACGGTTCCACCTTGCAGCTGACTGGTACAACGGGCAATCAGCACGTCCGGAGCTCCCTTGGAGATGATCCGGTACCCTCCTTGGGGCAGCTTATGAGCGGTACTCATCATCTTTCTGGCAGAGGTAAATGGGATCTCCCCTACCCGGGGAAATTCCCGCTCCAAATCCTCCTTGGACCGTTCACAGGCCCGCAGGAACGCTGTTTCTGTGGGGTCCCCAGTGAGGGTCCCTCCCACTGCTTGGGAATTGTTGCACAAAGTGGCAAGTTCCAAGGCAAATTGCGCCGTAGAAGATGAGATCCTCTCCTCCCCATGAGGACCAGAAAAAGCCACCACCGTCATTTTGTTTTGGGTGAGGGTTCCCGTTTTATCAGAACAGATTACCTGGGTACTTCCCAAAGTTTCCACTGCAGGCAAGTGCCGGACAATGGCCCGCTTCTGAGCCATTCGCTTGATTCCCATTGCCAACACAATAGTCACCACTGCGGTAAGCCCTTCCGGAATGGCAGCAACCCCCAGGCTGATAGCGATCATGAACATTTCCAAAGGCGGCATCCGTTGGAGTAGCCCCAACAGGAAGATCACCGCACAGATCACCACAACCCCCGCACCCAAGACTTTTCCGGTCTGCTTGAGTTTCTGCTGCAAGGGTGTTTGAGGGGCTTTCTCATGCTCCAGCATCCGGGCAATCTTTCCCATGGCAGTGTCCATACCGGTGGCGGTAACCACGCCCACCCCTGCGCCGGAAGCCACACCTGTGGAGGCAAATACCATATTCCTTCGCTCACCCAGAGGAGCGTTTTTGGGGCATACAGTCTCGGCGTCCTTCTCCGTGGGAACAGATTCTCCTGTCAAAGCCGACTCCTCCGCTTTTAGCTCCACACATCGCAGCAAACGCAAATCTGCCGGGACCAAATCCCCAGCCTGCAGCACCACGATATCTCCTGGCACCAACTCCCAGCTCTCCACACGCTGACGCTTCCCATCTCGGATGACCTGCGCATGGGGTGAAGAAAGTTTCTTCAGCGCTTCAATGGCTTTATCCGCCCGCAGCTCTTGGACTGTCCCAATCACCGCATTCACCACGACAATGGCCAGGATGATGAGAGAATCCACATACTCCCCATCCCCTCGCACCCAGGACACAGCAAAGGATACCGCTGCAGCAGCCAGCAGTATCAACACCATCAGATCCTGAAACTGGCTGAGAAAGCGCAGAGGAAGACTCTTTCCCTTGGCGGCCTCCAACTGGTTTTTGCCATATTGTCCCCGGCGGCGCTGACACTCTCCTGGACTCAGACCCCGCTGAGAATCCGTCCTCAGGGAGTCCAGCGCCTCCTCCCGGCTGACGTGAAAATATTCCATGCCTTTGCCCCTCCTTACAGGCGGGACACCCGCCCTTTTTTTACAGGTCTATGCCGGAAAGGCCATGGATATGAGCAGCAAAAGGAAAGGCCCCGCACACTGCGGGGCCTTGGCCGTTCTCAGTTGTCCTTTTGATAGGAAGGCGCGTTTTTGGGGGTCTTTCCCTTGATGACATTGCGGTAGTAGGCATAGGTGAGAGCATCGTCCTCGGTGAGAGTCTCCAGCTCTTCCGCCAGGCCCACAAAAAGCATGTGAGTGCCCAAATCCAATGTCTGCTCCACTTTGCAGCTGTAATGAGCACATGCCGCCTCCAGGGGATAGGGCATTCCTGCCTTGTCTGTGGCAAAGGGAACCTCAGAGAACTTGTCGTACTCCCTGCCGGTGCGGAACCCAAATCTGCCCACGGTCATCAGATCAGCTCGCTGGTCCAAGGCTACGGCTGCAAACCGGCCGGCCTTCTGAATCAACTGGCAGGTGAAATTGTCCTTGTTCACCGCCACAGAAAGCCGCACAGGCTCTGCCGTCACCTGCTGCAGGGTGTTCACCACACAGCCGCCCCGCTGGCCATCCGCTTCAGCGGATACCACATACAGGCCGTAAGTAATTTTGTACAACGCTTTTTCATCCATGGAAACTGCCTCCTTTTTCTTGGGATTTCTCTGCCTCTATTATTTCACACTTGCCGCCATTTATCAACCTTGACTTTTTTGGGCGCTGCCGGGTATAATGAAACGTATTTTCATCATTTTAGTCGAAGCGAAAGAAGATGGCTCCATGAAAGGAAGCAAAACCGTCCGCTATGCCTTTTCTAAATCTCTGCCAGTGATGTTTGGCTACCTCTTTTTAGGCTCTGCCTTTGGGGTGATGCTTCAACAGGCTGGCTACAACTTTATTTGGGCATTCTTTATCAGCCTCACCGTCTTTGCCGGATCCGGTCAGTTTCTGCTAGTTTCTCTGCTCAGCAGTGGAGCTACGCTCACCATGACCGCCGCCATGACGCTGCTCATCAACAGCCGCCACATTTTCTACGGGCTCTCCTTTTTGGAGCGCTTCAAAAAAACGGGGAAAAAGTATCCCTACATGATTTTCTCCCTCACAGATGAGACCTATTCCGTTCTCTGCTCGGTAAAACCGGAGGATCAGGTGGATGAGGGCAAAGCCATGTTCCTCATAGCCCTGTTCAATCACCTGTATTGGATTATGGGAGGCGTCATTGGCGCGCTGTTGGGCCAGTTTTTGCCCATTGATTTTACCGGCATCGACTTCTCCATGACAGCCCTGTTTGTGGTCCTGTTCATTGAGCAATGGTTGGATTTTAAATCCCACATCCCGGCACTTACCGGGTTGTTTGTCTCTCTGGTATTTCTGATCTTGCTGGGACCGGACAATTTTATCCTCCCCTCTCTGCTTGTCACCGTCACGGTTCTGATGGCTTGTAAGAACTTGGTGCAAAAGAAAATGGAAGAACCCACCCAGACTTCCCAAGAAAGCGAGGAGAAACCATCATGACTGCTGTCGGCTCCATTGCCATTATCGCTGTGGCAGCCGTGTGCACCTTCTGTACGCGGCTTGTGCCCTTTGCGCTGTTTGGAGGCAAACGGCAGGTACCCAGAATCGTACTTTTTCTGGGAAACGTTCTGCCTCCTGCCATCATCGCCACGTTGATTATTTACTGCTTGAAAGGTGTCAATCTGCTGCAATTTCCCAGCGGTATTCCGGAACTGCTTTCCATCGCCCTAGTGGTTCTGCTGCATCTCTGGAAGCGCAACACCTTGCTCAGCGTGGGTGCAGGCACCATTTGCTACATGATCCTGATTCAAACGATATTTGCTTAAATACAGCTCACACATAAAAAAGACGGACCTCCCATCAGAAGGTCCGTCTTTTTGCGCTGATATGACTCAATCCAGAAATTCTTCCCGGAGTACAACTCCAAAATCCCGAGCGATAGCCCGCAGCTCGTCATCCTGGATTGTTTGCAGAATCTTCCCCTGGCCAGCAGAAAGGGCCAGAATATAAATCTGAGCTGCCTTTTCGATGGTGTGCATCAGACCAAAGGTGGTGTCAAAATCTGGGCCGGAACAGAACAGCCCATGATGAGCCCATACAGCAGCATCATACTCCTTCATCAGCTTGCTGGTAGCCAGGGCAATCTCGCTGCCTCCGGGCACCATCCAGGGCACTACGCCCACACCTCCCGGGAACACCACCGGGCACTCTGTAGCGCTCTTCCACAGGGCACGGGTGAAATCACGAGCGGTCAGTGGAAGGATATAGGTCATGGCGATGAGATTGGCGGGATGTGCGTGATAAATCACCCGGTTCTCTCCCCCAGTTGCCTCTTTGCGGACACTGTGGTTGAGAAAATGACTGGGGAACTCACTGGTGGGGCGGCCTCCCTTTTCCAAACCCCAGACGATCCGCCAAGAATCCCCTGCGTCATTGATCTCCACAATACAGATATTATCCTGGGGAGCCAGTGACACATTCCGGAAGTATTTCCCGCTGCCGGTGGAAATAAAGTACTCCCCTTTCAAGTTGTCCGCCTGGACACCCATATTCACCCAGGGGCCAGGAGTCTCCTTGAAGTAGGGACGGCACTGTTCCACTTCTTCCGGCTTCATGCGGTAAGTCAGATTCCCGCCATTGCGCTCGTGCCAGCCCTGGTCCCAGCCGTCAGAACACATACGGATGTAATTTTGAATCACTTCAATATCAGTAATAGCCATTGGTTCGTTTCCTCCTCAAACCCGCTTGGACAACACGTCTTTTTCATACTGGGCAACTGTGTCATACCACTCTTTGCCGCCGGGCACCCCTTGAGTCTCACAGTAGTGCTCCCAGATATCGCCAAAGGGCAATGTTTTCAGCTCTTCGTTCATCATCATCAGTTCTGTGAAACGACAGGAATCCTGCAGCTTCTTCAGCTCATCCCAAGGCTGGAGCAGGGCAAACAACAGCGCCTTTTCCATGCTGCGGGTGCCCACCACCCAGGCAGCCACCCGGTTGATCGAGGCGTCAAAAAAGTCCAGGCCGATCAACACCCGATCTGTGGCGTTATTGCGGACAATCTCCTTGGCAATCTCCTTGACCTCATCCTCATAGAGCACCACATGGTCGCTGTCCCACCGGACAGGGCGAGTAACATGAAGGGGGATCTTGTCAAAGAAGGCCAGCAGGCTGGGGATCTTATCGCTGACCACCTCAGTGGGATGGTAATGTCCGTTGTCCAACAGATCATACACGCCGGGGTGGGAGGCAGCGTATGCAATGTAGAACTCAGAGGAGCCCACGGTGAAGGCCTCCATACCGATGCCGAAGACCTTGCTCTCTACGCAGTCGATGACGCCGGGGAGCTTCTCAGCAAAGATCTCATCCAGACTCTGCTTCAGACGCATCCGCGGCCCTAACCGATCTGCAGGGACATCCTTATAGCCGTCGGGAATCCACACATTGCACACCACCTGATCCCCCAGCTGCTGGGCAATGTAGGAAGAAATCCTACGGCAGGCAATGCCGTGACGCACCCAGAACTGCCGCACCTCCTCTTCCGGAGAGGACAGGGTCAGGTTGTCCTTGACCATAGGGTGGCTGAAAAATGTGGGGTTGAAATCAATCCCTAAGCCGTTCTCTTTGGCAAAGGCAATCCACTTGTCAAAATGCTTGGGCTCAAGCTGGTCCCGATCCACTTGCTCGCCGTCTTCAAAGACAGCATAGCTGGCGTGAAGGCTGATACGCTTCTTGCCGGGCACCAAGCTCATGGCCTTGAGGAAATCAGAGGTAAGCTCCTCAAAATTGCGGGCCCGGCCGGGGTAATTTCCTGTGGTCTGAATGCCGCCGGACAGGGCACGGCCACTTCCCTCCAGGCCAATGACGTCATCTCCCTGCCAGCAGTGGACGCTGATGGGAATATCCTTCAATTTGTTCAGGGCGGACTCCACGTCCACTCCCAGGGCTTCATAGCGCTGCTTGGCGCTCTCATATCGCTGATTCAAAACTTTTCATCCTTTCTTTATCACAGGTGCTCCTGTGCCTGTGGGTGATACTCTGCAATGGAAAAACTTTGACGCTCAGCCTTCCGAATGGCTTCCAGATCAGGAAATTCCCCTGCCGCCAACATCTGCACCATCAGGTTGCCCAGAGCTGTGCCCTCTGTGGGACCGGCGTAAACCGGCAGCCCACAGGCATCCGCAGTGAGCTGATTCAAATACCCGTCCCGGCTGCCGCCGCCCACAATATTTACTGCGGTATACTCGCGGCCCGTCAACTGGGAGAGTTCCCGGATGCTCTGTGCGTAGCTCTGAGCCAAGCTGTGATAGACACAGGCGGCCAACTGACCGAGATTCTCCGGAACTGCCTGGCTCGTCTCCCTGCAGAGGGAACGGACTGCCTCGCCCATGTTTTCCGGGGCTAAGAAACGGCTGTCGTTCACATCCACCAATGCGGGAAATGCTGCCTCCTCCCGGGCAGCCTGCTCCAATGCCTGGAACGTGACATCGAGCCCTGCTTCCCTACGGATGGACTGGAGCATCCACAGCCCCATGATGTTCTTCAAATAGCGGAAGCGGTACTGGAAACCACCCTCGTTGGTGAAGTTTTGCAGGCGGCTTTCTTCGGTAGTGATGGGGTCAAGAAGCTCTGTGCCCAGCAAGCTCCAGGTACCGCTGGAAAGGTACACGCCTCCCTCTTTGGCGGGAACCGCCAAAAACGCGGACCCGGTATCGTGGGTGGCAGGAAACACCACCTGGCAATCAAAGCCCACTCGGTCCCGGACCTCCTGCGTGAAGCCACCCACCCGGTATCCAGGCTGGCGAAGCTTTCCAAACAGCCGCCGGGGAAATCCCAGCTTGTCCAGCATTTCTCCATCCCATTCCTTTGACCGGGCATTGACCAGACCGGTAGTGGAAGCATTGGTATACTCGTTTTCCAGTTTTCCCGTGAGGCGGTATGTCAAATACTCGGGCACCATCAGAAGGCGCTGAGCTTTTTCCAGCAATGCCGGTTCCTGGGTTTTCACCGCCATCAACTGATAAATGGTGTTGAACTCCTGCTTTTGGATACCCGTGCGGGCGTACAATTCCTCTGGGGGCACTAAGTCTTCCACAAGCTGATCCATCCCCTGTGTGCGGCTATCTCGATACGCCACCGCATCTCCCAAGGGCTTGCCCTCTCCGTCAAGGAGCACATAATCCACTGCCCAGGTATCAATCCCCACACTGTCGGGAATTTTGGAAAGTTCCCGGCACTTTATCAGACCTTGAATCACCTCTTCCGCCAGGTGGTCCATATCCCAACAAAGCCTACTGTTCTTTTTTATCAAGCTGTTCTCAAAGCGGTAGAGCTCTTCCAGATGGAGTTTGCCTTCCTCCACCCAGCCCAGGATATGTCTGCCCGACGAGGCGCCAATATCAATTGCCAAATATGTTTGCAACTGGGTCCCTCCTTCCTATGTTCAGAATACCACTTCACACACAAAAAAAGAAGGACGTATTTTGAGAAAAATACGTCCTAACTTTTCGATTCATTTCGTTCGATCATTCATCGTGAGGAAGAAACATTCCACTCTTCTCCCGGCGGTAGTCCTTGGGAGTCACACCATACTTTGCCCGGAATACCCGGTAAAAGTAGCTGGTATTTTCATAGCCCACCGCTAAAATGATGTCCTGGGTTGTGAGCTTTGTCTCCCGGAGCAACTGGGCTGCTTTTGAAAGTCTTTTCTCCAATAGCAGGTCTTTAAAGGTACGCCCTGTAGCACGATGCACCGCCGCACTGAGGTAGGGTAAAGAAACGTGAAGCTCCGAAGCAAGACGGGTTAAGTCTGCCGTGCGGTAGTTTTCCTCGATCTCCTTCAAAGCCGCCAAGACCGCCCCGCCAGAGCTTTCCTCCAAATCGCCGGTATAGTTCAGCAGCTGCAATAAGAGCAGTCCCATGGTTGCCTGGTTGATCCGCCTGGCATTGGGCTGTGGGTGCACTAACCCCCACACCAAATTTTCCACCAGGTTCTGTACGGTGGGCGCCTCTGCCACATGAAAGTGCAGACAACTCAATTCCCCTCCGCTTTGACGCAGACCGCTGAGCAAAAACTTTCCCAGCACGTTATCTGTACCGATCAACGTAAGGGCATAGTCAAAAAACTGGGGCAGGACAATGAAATTGACACCTACATCATTCTCTTCGGCGCGTTCCACCCCATGGGATGCATGTTGATTCAGAAACAACAACTCCCCTGCTTGAAGCGTTAAGGGGGGTAATCCTTCCACATGATGGACCGTTTTCCCTGAACACATGTACATGATCTCGACGTAGTTATGGGTGTGCATGGGGAAATCCGCAAACCGAGTGTGGGGACGCACAGTAATCAGCTTCCCTTTGGCCAGCAGCTTTTCGCTATCAATCAAAAAGCTGCTTCCAGAGCTGTACCTGCTCTTATCCACTTGTCCTCCGGCCAGCAGCTGTTCCTCCTCTTCCGTCACGCGACGGAGTTCCCCCATCAGATCTTCCCGCACAGTCGTTTTCCTCCCTTTCCTGCATTGACGCCACGCTTATGCCGCCGTTAAAATCGTACTGGCTTCGTTTGCGGTGAGGTATTCATACTTCACCATCAATTCCACCACCTGGCGCTGGCGCTGCTGGCTCAGGTCCGGGTTAACTGTGGGATCATAGACCGACGGGGCATTGGGAATTCCCGCCAGCAATGTGCACTGGTCCGCATCCATAGCGCTGGGTTCCACTCCAAAATACGTTTGGCTAGCTGATGCTACATCATAGCAGCCGCTGCCAAAATAAATGGAGTTGACATACAGCTCGAAAATTTCCTCTTTGGAGTAGTTTGCCTCAATATGAAACGCCATAAACATCTCCGCCACTTTGCGGGTCAAGCGCTTCTCCTGGGTAAAAAACAGATTTTTCGCCAGCTGCTGGGTAATGGTACTGCCACCCTCCACAAAGGACATGGCTTTGATGTCGTTGACCAGTGCCCGTCCCAGGGCAATCACGTCCATGCCATTGTGCTGGTAAAAACGATGATCCTCCGCAGCCAAAACAGCTTCCACATACGTGTCCGGCAGATCCTCAAAGGCGGTATAGCTCTCTTGCGCCCGAACTTGCTCCACCCGTTGATCCAGTGGCATGGCCTCCAACGCTTGGGTGTACATCTCCCATCCCAACAGTGCCAAAGCAGCGACTGCACACAAGCACAGCGCTAGGGCCCACAACACAATATTCCGAACAATCCGCAAAACCTTCATGGCTGTCATGCCTCCTTGCCGGGCAACCCGGCCTTCCTTTTCCATGGCATAATCTTACCAGCCAATTCTTGCAAATTTCTAACGGCAATCTTTACACTAGATTAAAAGTTCTTACGGCTTTTCGGGGACTTCTCCCTGCGGAACACATAGGTATCTTTCCCGGAAAGATTAGGATCAAAAGAGTATCCCAACCTGTTAAACTCACACAGCTCCTCCGGTGACTGAGCGCCAGTTTCTGCAGCAAACCTCACCATCTCCCCCCGAGCCATCTTCACATAGACCCCTTTTTCCACCAACTTGCCGGGCTCGGGTTCTTCCGCAAACACACAGGTGACAAACCGCGCCTGCTCTCGCAGCAACGGTCGGACAGCTTTGGCGTATTCCTCTGAGGCCAAGTTCACGAAGACGGAATCCTCCCGAAGCAAAAGTTCCCCCAGGGAATTGCCCCAAAAATCATAGAGATTCTTCCCTTTGGCTGTGGCCAGCTTTGCCTGCATTTCAAGCCGATAGGGTGACACTGCATCAAAGGGACGAAGCACTCCGTAAAACCCGGAAAGGATGCGCAAATGCTGTGCCACATATTCCCATTGTTCCTCGGTAAAGAGTCCTGGGGCCATATACCGGTACTGGATCCCCTCATAGGCCAGCAGGGCTGGCGTCTCGCCCCGAAACAGGTCCATGGACTGAAAAGCTTGGTATGCCCCCTGCGCCAAAGTATCATTGCATGCAAGGAGCTTTTTCAGCTCTGGAAAAGACAGGTCTCGCAAAATCTCAAGCAGTTGACCGGAGGATTCCAACAAGGCAGGTTGGGTACGGGGCGGCAGAAAATCCCCGTCCACCCGCATTTTCTTTGCCGGTGAGATCAACAGCTTCACGGCGTATTCCCCTCATGGAGGTTCTCCCCCCGGAGCATGGCTTCATGTTCCAAAGAGAGTTCCTTGTGCAGCTGATAGGCATTCCAGCTCCCATTGGTGGCAGTGAGCATGGCTTTCAGCTCTACTGGAGGGATCTTCTTCCGCCGCATCCCTTGAAGCAGCTGGTTCATCTGGTGTGAGGTCAGCCCCGCCATCACCAGCATCTCTTGAGAAAAAGCCTCCCCCTCCTCTGTACCCTCCTGCTGAGGTGCCAGTCCCAGCAGCGCGTTCAAGGGTTGTGAGAATTCCTCCGGCCCAACCGACCTGGCTCGGAACTTTAATGTCAAACACAGCGCTTTGATTTTCCTGCCCTTCTCTGTATCTAAATTGTAAAGCAACACAGTGGGGATCATTGAGAAGCTCCTTTCTTTTTCCGGATTCATCCTTCAGATAGTAGCACGTTCTCCCATTCTTTTGCAAGAGAAAATTAAAAATGATTCTTGACTTTTCTCAGTGTTTCCTGTACAGTAGCCATACAGTATTATGAGGAGTGATTTGCCGTGGGTTTTTCCATTGAGAGCAGCGTTTCCGCTCTCACTATTTTTCTTCAGGGACTTTTAAGCTTCTTTTCTCCCTGTGTTCTCCCCTTACTGCCCATCTACATCAGTTATCTTTCCGGCGGAGGACGCACTGTGGACGCAGAGGGCAATGTTCACTATAAGAGGAGCAAGGTCCTGCTAAACACTGCTTTCTTTGTCCTGGGAATCAGCTTTGCATTTTTTCTGCTGGGTTTCGGCTTTACCGCAGCCGGTCAATTCTTCCGGGAAAACCGTCTATTGCTGGGACGTATTGGCGGTGTGCTGGTCATTCTATTCGGCCTCTATCAGTTGGGGATTTTTGGTTCCGTTAAATTTCTGAACAAGGAAGCGCGTCTTCCCTTCCGCCTGGACAAGGTGGCCATGAACCCTCTTACAGCCCTTGTACTGGGATTCACCTTCAGCTTTTCTTGGACTCCCTGTGTGGGACCTGCTTTAGCCAGCGTCCTGTTGATGGCAACCTCGGCAGCTGCCGCAGAAGGCTTTCTGCTCATCGCCGTCTATACGCTGGGGTTTGTGCTGCCCTTCTTGGTAGTTGGATTGTTCACCTCCTCCCTGCTGGAGCTCTTCCGCAAGTATCAGGGAGTGGTAAAATATACGGTGAAAATCAGCGGTGTTCTGATGATCTTTATGGGTGTGATGATGTTCACCGGGTGGATGAACACCTTCACAAATTACCTCTCCGGATTTGGCGCAGCGGATACTACAAGCTCGGTCTCCTCCTCTGTGGCAGAAGACAGCTCGTCCACTGTGAGTGAGAATGAAACAACGGTCACCTCCAGCCAAACGGAAAGCTCTGAACCAGAAAGCTCGGATGAGGAGGCTTCCACGGTTCCCGCCCCTGATTTTACGCTGACCGATCAGTACGGCACCAGCCATACACTCTCAGATTACAAGGGCAAAACCATTTTTTTGAATTTCTGGGGCACCTGGTGCCCGCCATGCCGTGCGGAGATGCCGGAGATTCAGGAGCTTTACGAAGAATACGGAGAAAACACCGGCGATGTGATTATTCTGGGAGTGGCATTGCCCAATGTGGGAAAAGAGGGCTCTGAAGAGGAGATCACTGCATTCCTGGACGAAAACGGCTACACCTATCCCACTGTGATGGATGAGGGAGGTTCTATTGCCAGCAGCTATTACATCTCCGCCTTTCCCACCACCTTTATGATCGACAAGGACGGAAATGTATTCGGCTATGCAACCGGACAGCTGACCAAGGAAATTATGAAGGATATCATTCAGCAGACCATTGACGGGAAGCGCACTCAATAACCAGCTTTTCCTTGCAATCCCGCCAAAAGCAGACTATAATAGTCCTACAAGGAGGGATGGAGTTGCCTAAAATTCAGGAATCCGCGGAGAATTATCTGGAGACCATTCTGGTGTTGAAAGAACGCAATGGTTCCGTCCGCTCGGTGGATATTGCCGCGGAACTGGGGTTCAGCAAGCCCAGTGTCAGTGTGGCGATGAAGAACCTGCGGGAGCAAGAGTGCATCGCAATGGGTGAAGATGGTTTGATCTCCCTGACAGAGAAGGGTCAAAAGATTGCGGAAAGCGTTTATGAGCGCCACACGCTTTTCACCAAATGGCTTGTCTCTCTGGGTGTGGACAACGCCACTGCAGCTCAGGATGCCTGCCGCATCGAGCACGTGCTCAGCAAGGAATCTTTTGAAGCCATCAAGCGCCATGTGGAAAACGGAATGTTTTCCAGCGGTCAATAAGCTATCTAAAAAATGAGAACGGCCCGCCGGAAACTCCGGCGGGCTTTTTCGTGCGCATTTGCACATACAAAAAAGCCACCCCACACTTTGGGATGGCTTTCTTTTTTAGTTTCCGAGCAGCATTGGGCTCAGCCCACCAGCATCCTTCCTTCGGGATAAATGGAGTCCCCTCTGGGTTTGTGCCGCATCAGAATGGACAATCCAAAGGACAATGGTCCCACTCTGCCAATAAACATGGTAAAAATTAAAATCAGCTTTGAGATCGGATCCAGCCGCGGCGTTACATTTGCTGTAAGCCCCACTGTTCCAAAAGCAGAAGTCGCCTCATACAGACAATCAATGTAGAGAATGTCAGGATTCAGAGAGCTGATGATACCAGCATCCAGGAACACCAGCAAAAAAGCAACTGTTGTCACTGTAAAAGCCTTAAACACGGTTCCAATAGAAAATCTGTGGCGAAGCACCACCGCTTCGTTATTACCCCGTACTGTACAAATCACTGTGACAACCAAAACCGTAAAAGTCGTGATCTTGATACCGCCTCCGGTGGAACCGGGACAGGCGCCAATGAACATCAGCATAACAGATAAGATCTTCGTAAACTCATACTGAGCGCCGATATTCACAGTGGCAAACCCGGCCGTACGGGTATTGGTGGACTGGAAAAAAGCAGCGTTGAGCTTTTCCAGGATATTGAGATGGCTCATGGTATTGCTGAATTCCAATACAAAAAAGCCCAGTGTGCCAATCACCAGCAGAATCACAGTTCCACGCAAGCAGATCTGCGAATGAAAATTCAGGCGGAGCGTGTCCTTGTGCTTAATTATCGGCTGAATCTTGCACACATAGATATCCTGAACCACAATAAATCCCAAACCGCCGATTATAATCAAAAAGGAGATAGTCAACGTGACAAGGGGATCCCCCACAAAGGCTGTTAGGCTACTGTTGCCTTCGACGAAGCCTAGGACATCAAATCCGGCGTTACAATAGGCGGATATGGCGCAGAAAATGGACGGCCATATCCCTCGAACACCGAACATAGGCACAAATCGAACGGCAAGCAAACAAGCTCCAATTGCCTCGCAGGCAAAGGTAAATTGAATGGTCAGCTTCAGCAGACCAGCAAGATTTAACCCATTTCCCCCAGAAGTTTCACTGGCAAGCTTCATCTCTCGGATTCCCAGCTTTCGGCGAACCAACAAGGAAAATCCAATGGCAAGGGTGGACAGTCCAAGGCCGCCCAACTGGATACAGACAAGGATCACTCCTTGACCAAAGGGCGTCCAAAGCGTAAAGGTATCGCCCACCACAAGACCTGTCACACAGGTGGCAGATGTAATGGTGAACAGTGCGTCAATGGGACTTGCGCCCCCCACCTTGGATGAAATGGGTAACAGCAGAAGCAGCGTTCCTACCAGGATGATAAACACAAAGCTGATTACAATTACCCGCGCAGGGGGTGTTGTCTTTACTTTCTCGCCGAACCGTGCTTTTAGTTCACTAAAACCGGGCATAGCGAATCACGATCTCCTTTTTTGTGGGACTCTTGTTATTTTATGCACTCATAAGATTGTCCAAAGCCTTCACGCGGCGCAAGGCCACAAGGAGCGGCAGGCCCAACACATAGCAGACCACAAATTCCCCGATTCCCACAGACAGGGCAGAAGCTCCAAAGGCGGCCCAAGTAAAATTGCCAAGCCCAAAAGACCCGGCAGAGGACAGGCAAGCAAGCTCAAATCCAACGACCACCACATTTGCGATGACCGGAGGCAAAGGTGCCAGCAGGGGCAAACCCTTGATCTTGATATCCTTGACTAGCCACGTGCCTGCAGCTGCCAACAGCGTCGCTCCTGTGCCAAAGACCCAGTCCACGATACCCAAAGGGCTGCCCAAATTGGCAATAAAGCAGCCAAGAGCCAGACCGGGAATCGCCGCAGGAGTAAACACCGGCAGCACGGTTAACGCTTCTGAGAAGCGGAACTGCACCGCGCCATAGGCCAGGTTTAGGGACGCTGCCACCATTGTCAAGACAGCATACAGCGCCGCTATCACAGCGCTCAGCGCCAGAAAGCGGACTTTTTTGGAAGTGCTCATATTCAGTTTCCTCCTAGTATTTTTTAAGGTCAGGATGTCGCGACTGACCGCGGGGTAACCCGCATGAGATAGGATACACTCTTTTCCATCAAAAATCAAGAAAAATATGTTTTCCCTCTTGCGGTACCTGAAAGAATGCTTTATAATAAAGGAGTTTTCGTATGCGGGCATGGCGGAATTGGCAGACGCGCCAGATTTAGGTTCTGGTGGGCTTCCCGTGCAGGTTCAAGTCCTGTTGCCCGCACCAGGGGCTTGGCCCCAGATATGTGCGAACTTCACTTCTGTGAGGTTCGCTTTTTTTATGTCAGAACGGCAACCACCCGCTCCCTCCAAGATTGCACAATTCCTTAGTTTTCCTGCACGGTTTTGATGGTAATACTTTGATTTCCCATGATATAGTCTACAGGAGGTGATTCCTTTGAAAACAATCGAGTATCAAACTGAATTGTGCGTCGTTGGTGGCGGATTATCTGGAATCTGCACAGCGATTGCCGCTGCACGTCACGGGACAAAAGTGGTTCTGATTCAAGACCGTCCTGTGCTGGGCGGAAACTCTTCCAGCGAAATCCGGATGTGGGTCTGTGGCGCCCATGGCAAAGATAACAGGGAAACAGGAATCGTGGAAGAGTTGTTGCTTGAGAATTTTTATAGCAATCCCGGCCTTAAATTCCCACTGTGGGATCTCACTCTATATGGTAAGGTGAAAGCTGAAGAAAACATCACTCTGCTTTTGAACAGTGCAGTTTTTGATGCTGTAACAGAGAACGGGACAATCAAAAGCGTGAAAGCCTGGCAATCCAATGCCGAAACTTTCCACGTAGTGAGTGCCCAGTATTTTGCCGACTGCTCAGGTGACTCCATCTTAGCCCCTCTCAGCGGCGCGGAATACCGCTATGGACGAGAAGCCAAATCTGAGTTTCAGGAGACCATTCCCCCAGATCAGGCGGATAAAAAGACCATGGGCATGAGCTGTTTGTTCCAAATTCGAGAAACCGAAAGGCCCGTGAGCTTTACTCCCCCGGAATGGGCATATAAATACGAATCCGATGAAAGCCTCCCCTATAAGGATCATTTCCTCGACAATAATTTCTGGTGGATCGAATTGGGCGGAGAATGGGACTGCATTCACGACACGGACCGCTGCCGTGATGAGCTCTTGAAAATATGCCTGGGCGTTTGGGATCACATGAAAAACTACGGTGACCACGGTGCGGAAAATTGGGAGCTTGAGTGGATTGGTTTTCTGCCAGGCAAACGGGAAAGCCGCCGGTATGTCGGAGAATACACGGTCACACAAAACGACGTGGAAGCAGAAGGACGGTTTGACGATCTGGTCGCTTACGCCGGTTGGACTATGGACGATCATTTCCCCGAGGGATTTTATTATACCAAAGGCTACCCCACTATCTTTCATCCGGCTCCCCAACCCTGGGGACTACCCCTGAGGGCAATGATTTCCAAAAACATAAAGAATCTTGTCTTCGCCGGCAGAAACATCAGTGTTACCCACGCTGCATTAAGCTCCTGCCGCGTGATGGCAACCTGTGGTATTTTAGGGCAGGCCTTGGGGACAGCCGTCTCCCAGGCGCTGAGCAATCACACCGACATCCGAAACCTCGACATCAGAACATTACAAAACACGCTCATGGACGACGATTGCTATTTGCCTTGGCACAGGCGTCCGATTTCCCATCTTTCTCAAAACAGTTTCTGCACCTGCGACCTGGTCCGCAACGGCTTTGACCGAGGCGAAGAGAATTGCTGGATCGGAAAGTACGGAGACTCCATCACCTATCAATTTGAGAAGGACACCCCTGTCAGCCAGATCCGTCTCATATTCGACAGCAATTTAAACCGGGAAGAGCACAACATGCCTTGCTGCTATCCGCTGCAGGAGACCAAGTATAAAGTTCCGGAAACTTTAATCAAGGAATTCGACATTGTCGGAACCGCTTCCGATGGAACAGAATTCGTCTTGCATACAGAAGAGAATCACCAGCGGTTTGTCCGGCTTTCCGTGGACTGGGAGGTGTCCCAAATCTCCTTTGTCCCCAAAGCCACCTTCGGTTCGGAGGAGTTCCGGGTATTCTCATTTGAGGTTCTGTGAGCTTTTACGATATTCCCGCGGTGTGAGTCCGTATTTCAATTTAAACACAGAAGAGAAATAATTGCTGCTGCTATAACCTAAAAACAGAGCAATCTCTGTAATACTTATGCTGCTGTTGGCTAAGTACCATTTCGCTTCATTAAGCCGCAGATTGTCGATAAACTCGGGTAAGCTCTTACCCGAGTTTTTCAAAAACAGATGACTTAACGTGGACACACTATAGTTAAACTCCTCGCTCAACTGTTTCATCGTAATGCGGCTGTGACAATTCTCTGTCACAAAATGCAAAATCTTATGGTAGAGCTGATCTTCCCTGCTTGTGTCCTCCTGCTGCTTTAAAAAGTACGCCTCCAGCATGAACGTCAACGGCTCTATCACGGCGTCTACAAGCTCCTTTTCCGGCACGTCATCCTTAAGGTGTTTTTCCGTCAGACTTGCAATCTCAGTCTCCGGCAACGCATTTTTTACAGCAAACTTTCTGCTTTTCTCCGGGGTTAGGGCGCTTTTGTATCCGCTTACCGAAACAAAGCATGTCACTTCGTCCTTCACTTGAACCGGATAGACAAATTCTCCAACACCCGCGTAGCAGCATCCGAAAAAAGAACCCTTTTTGGCCGCTTCAAGCACCTTCGCCTGTTTGCAAACACATTCCGTCCACTTTCCATAGACATTTTTCACGTAGTGACAATATGGATTTTGATGGTAATTGTACTCTGCAAATTGACTGTTGCTGATATACCCACCATGCAGAGTTACTGTCAATCCGGTGCTTTTCAAATATTCAATGTATGCGATAATCGTCTTTGAATGGATAGTCGTTTTTCTCACCCTTGCACGAAGTCATAATTTTTAAGCCTAAAAAACTCTCTTAGTTAAGTTTGCGTTTATTATACTCGGTCTATGGAAATTGTCAAGGTAAAGTACCTTACTTGTATTTCTGCATGCTGCATGGAAAAGGCCGCACACCCGATCAGGGAATGTGCGGCCTTTCTTTCGTTCTATGTGTGCCATTAGCGCTTGGCCTAGTGAAGCTCCATGAGTTGATCTTCTCGAGGCCTTGTCCGTGTGGCGTTTGTTCTTACAGGTTGGTGCCCTTCCAGCCCCAATCGGTCACGGCAATATATCGGACATACATGTCCGAGGGAGCCACGCCAAGCTGACTCTGGAAAAGGGCGTACATATCCTCGGTCATAGCCTGGGCCCCTGCTTTGTCAATGGAGCCGCCAAAGGTTTTCACTTCCACCATGGCCAGGGGCTTATCGTTTTTTCCGCCAAACCACAGCTGGCACTTGTCCTCCAGGCACACCATCAAGGAAGGTTCCGTCTTTCCCGGCAGATGGGTAATGCTCTTCCCCAGGCCGTTTTTCAGCGCCTCGGCAGCTTCCGGGGCAACTTCCACATTGGTCTTAATCTGAATAAATGGCATTTCAATATTCCTCCTCTCCGGATAAACCGGATTGATTACACAGCGGGTGGGATCTCCCCTACTCCGTTCAACACCAAACGGGGACGGTAGGGGAACCGCTCCATCTCACTTTTGGTGGTAACACCGGACAACACCAGAAGCGTATCCAAGCCAGTCTCAATGCCTGCCACAATGTCGGTGTCCATTCGGTCACCGATAATGGCTGCCTCTTGAGAATGAACGCCCAGCAGCCGCAGGCCCGTCCGCATCATCAAGGGATTGGGCTTGCCAATAAAGTATGCGCTCTGGCCCGTGGTCATCTCAATGGGTGCAATCAACGCCCGGCAGGCGGGAACAATGCCCTCCTCCGTGGGACCGGTCAGGTCGGAGTTGCTGCCGATGAGGCGTGCTCCCTTCTGCACCAAGTGCACCGCCTTACAGATGGAGTCGTAGGTATAGTTGGATGACTCACCAATGACAACGTAGTCCGGGTTGACATCACTCAAGGTGATCCCCTTGTCATAGAGGGCGTTGTACAAACCAGGGTCACCAATGACGTAAGCCTTGGCGCCGGGCTGCTGAGAAGCGATGAAATCCGCCGTGGCCAGAGCACTGGTATAGAAGTGCTTTTCATCCACTTCCAGGCCCATGCGCGCCAACTTATCCTGAAGCTCTCGCGGTGTCTTACAGCTGCTGTTGGTCAAAAACAAAAATCGTTTATTCTCACGGTACAGCCACTCCACAAACTCCTTTACTCCGGGAAGCAGCCGGTTGCCGTGGTAGATCACGCCGTCCATATCGCAGATATAGCCCAGCTTTGCGCGAAATTGATCCATATCTCCACTCCCTTATCCGGCGAAATCGCCGCACTTTCCGTCGAAATCGACTTTATCATTGTACCTTGTTTACTCAGTGAAATCAAGGGGCAAGCACCGAACGGTTGCTTTTTCTCCGTCCTTTGGCTAAAATAGAGAGACAATCTTTCACAAGTGAGGTGCCTGCATGAATACAAAGGAAGTTTCTGAACTGCGCCGCAGGTGGCAGCTGGATAAAAACGCAGTCAAACGCATTTATGGCTGTTTTGTCAACGAGCGAAAAGAGATCGTTGCTGACTTGGACGAGCCCCTGGGCACCATGCCCCAGGAAGAGGCTGAGGAGTATTTCTCCCTGCTGAAAAAAACCCTTTCCGGCAAGCTGGGGAAAAACCTGATCGACTTGGTATTCTCCACGGAACAGGTGGTGGACAGCGAAGAGCATAAGCTGCTTTCCACACTGCGTTCCTCCGGTCTAAAGGACGGGGATGCGCGTAAAGCATTTTATCAAAAGGCTGTGGATAGCCTGGAGTTCGATGGAAGTTATCTTCTGCTTTTGGCCCACGATACCTATGACGTTCCCTCCCGCAGTAAGGACGACGCATCTCTGGAGGACGGAGAGAACGTATTCTCCTACATTCTGTGCGCAGTATGCCCTGTGAAAGAGGGCAAGCGTGGATTGGGCTACTACGCCGGAGACAATGAGTTCCACAGCTTTGCACCGAAAACAGTGGCCTCCCCAGAGTGCGGTTTTCTCTTCCCCGCTTTTGACGACCGGGCCGCCAACCTTTACAACGCTCTATTCTACTGCCGTAAAGCTGGTGAGCTTCCCGAAGCCTTCTTGGGCAGCGTGTTCCATACGGAAATACCCATGTCAGCCCAAGAGCAAAAGGAATCCTTCCATGAGGCCCTGGCTGAGGCACTGGGCACCGACTGTAGCATGGATGTGGCTCAGGCAATTCACAGTCAGCTCTCCGAGCTCATTGAGGACCACAAACAGAGGAAGGACCCCGAACCCTTGAAGGTCACCGCTAAGGACATCACCCGCATTCTGGAGGACTGTCAAGTTCCTCAGGAGCAGGTCACGGCTTTTCAGGAGCTTTGCGGAGAACACTTTGGCGAAGGCGCAGCCATGGATCCTGCCAATCTGATTGACCCTGGAAAAGTGGAAATCAAAACCCCTCAGGTGTCCGTGACCGTGGAGCCGGAATGCTCCTATCTGGTGGAAAGCCGGATCATCGACGGACAGAAATATCTGCTTATTCCCGCCGGAGAAGGCGTGGAGTTCAATGGTCTAGCCGTGCGCATTCCCCATGAGAATCAAACGGAACTCTCTGAAAACAACACTTGACTTTCGATAAAAAACCCCGGACAAAATTGTCCGGGGTTTTGCCGTTTGATTCAGTTTTCCAACAGGCACACAGCTGTGGCGGCAATGCCTTCCCCACTGCCGGTAAATCCAAGGCCCTCCTCCGTGGTGGCCTTGACACTGACAGCACTGCCGGGAATTCCACAGGCCTTTGCCAGATTTTCCCGCATCTGGGGAATCCATGGCGCCAGCTTGGGCTTTTGAGCAATCACCGTGGCATCCACATTGCCAATAGCATAGCCTTTCTCCCGCAGCAGAATACACACCTGCTCCAGCAGCACCAGGCTATCCGCCCCTTCGTACTTGGGGTCGTTGTCCGGAAAAAGCTTTCCGATATCGCCCAAGGCCGCGGCGCCTAACAGAGCATCGGCAATGGCGTGAGCCAGCACATCCGCGTCAGAGTGACCCAACAAGCCCTTTTCAAAGGGAATCTCCACTCCTCCGAGAATCAACTTCCGGTCCTCCACTAACTTGTGCACGTCATACCCGGATCCAATGCGCACGGTCTTTTGCTCCTTTCCCAAATACGCCCGGGCCGCCAGACGGTCCTCCGGGGTGGTAAGCTTCAAGTTTCTGTAATCGCCGGGAGTCATCTTCACACGGCCTCCCGCTGCTTCTATGAGCTGGCAATCATCGGTGTAAGCCATTTCCGAGGACCTGGCTTTGCTCACAGCATATAGGTACATTTCGCGCTCAAAAGCTTGAGGTGTTTGTACCGCCACCAACTTATCCCGGGGCGGTGTGGACTCCACATAGCCCTGGCCATCGGTGAGCTTGCAGGTGTCCTTCACCGGAACTGCCACCGCTGCCGCTCCGCATTCCATGGTGTCTTCGCACAGGGCGTCCACCATTTCCTCAGTGACAAAAGGACGTGCTCCGTCGTGGATCAACACGTATCCCAGTTCCTCGGGCAATGCTTCCACCCCGGCGAGTACGGAATCCTGACGCTCCTGCCCTCCAGGAACCACTGCCACAGGCTTGTTTGTCTTGCCCTTTAATAGGGCCTCCACCTGGGGCATATCCTCCGCCCGACAGGCTACCGCCAGACCACCCACCCAAGGGGATGCGGCCAACACCTCAAAGGAATGGAGCAGCACCGGTTTGCCGCCCAAATTCTCCAGCACTTTGGAGTTTTTTCCTCCCATCCGGCTGGAGGTCCCGGCGGCTACGATCACCGCGCCAAAACGACCAGGTTCCACAGTGTCCTCTCCTTCCAGTACGCTTACGCCTTCTCCAGGGGGAAGCTGAAAAATTCCACAGCGTTGTTATAGCAGATGCCTCTGACCATCTTTTCCAAAGCCTTCCAGTCTGCGGGGTATTCGCCGTTCTCCACCCAAGTGCCCAGAAGCTCACAGAGGATCCGGCGGAAATACTCGTGACGGGGATAGGACAGGAAGCTGCGGGAATCGGTGAGCATGCCGATAAAGTTCCCCAGCAGGCCACCATTGGCAAAGGCAGTCAGCTGCTTTATCATGCCAGCCTTGTGATCGTTGAACCACCAGGCGGAGCCTTGCTGGATCCGGCCCAAAGGCGTGCCGTCCTGGAAGCAGCCAATCACAGAGTTCAAGCCTTCATCGTCATTGGGATTCAGGCTATACAGCACCATCCGGGGAAGCGCGTCCTGAGATACCAACAGATTCAAGAACGCCGCAACCTCCAAAGAGGGAGTCCCCTGGAGCACAGCATCAAAGCCGGTATCTCTGCCCAGCTTTTCAAACATCTTTGTATTGTTGTTCCGGCGGCAGCCATAATGCAGCTGCATCACCCAGCCCATGTGCTTATACTCCCCGGCCACAAACGTCAAAAAGCCCGTCTGGAAAGCAGCCAACTCCTCGTCGGTGAGAGTCTCCTCTTCCATGCGCTTTTGGAAGATCCGCTCCAGCTCCTCGTCTGAGGCGGGCTGGCACACAGCCGCAGTGACACCGTGATCGCTTGCCCGGCAGCCCATTTCATCAAAGAAGGCCATCCGGGATTTCAACGCCGCTTTCAAGTCTGAAAAGGTTTTGATCTCCACACCAGCAGCCTTGCCCAGCTTTTCCAGGTACTGGAGGTATTCCGGACGCTCCAAGCTCATGGCACTGTCAGGACGCCAAGCGGGAAGCACCTTCACCGGGAAGGTCTCATCCTCCTGGAGAAGCTTGTGCCATTCCAGAGAATCTGCGGGATCATCGGTGGTACACACCAGGGTGACGCCGGAATTCTTCACCAGATTTCGGGCGCTCATGGCAGGAGTGGCAAGCTTTGCATTGCACAGATTCCACACCTCTTCTGCAGTGTCACCGTTTAAGACGCCGTCATAGTCGAAGTAGCGGCGCAGCTCCAAATGGCTCCAGTGATAGAGAGGATTTCCAATAGCCAGCTCCAATGTTTCAGCCCACTTCTGGAACTTCTCCCGGTCGGGAGCATCCCCGGTGATGTAACGTTCATCCACACCATTGGCACGCATCAGACGCCACTTGTAGTGGTCGCCGCCCAGCCAAACCTGGGTGATGTTTTCAAACTGCCGGTCCTGGGCGATCTCCTTGGGATCAATGTGGCAGTGATAGTCCAGGATAGGCATGGATTTCGCGATCTCATACAGTTTGCGGGCAGTGGGAGTGGTCAGAAGAAAATCTTCGTCAAGAAATGCTTTCATACTACAACAGCCTCCTAAAATGAGATTAATTTCATTATAGTAGATGGAAAGTGACGCGTCAACGCCTTAGAACGCAATTTACCGGAGTGAAAGTCGCTCGCTTTTTCTCCCTAGAACCGCCCCGCTTCATTCCGATTTGCAGGATTCCCCAGGAAAACTTTGGTTCAACAGTCGGTAAAATGCTCCCTGGGGCAAAATGTCAGGCCCACCGTCTCTACCGGGCAGGACCGTCTCCCCAGGAGCAGGAATGGCCACATAAGCGGTCCGAGCGGTGACTTCCTTGCCAACTTTGCCCCCGGCACGAAGCACTGCCTCCCGATTTTCCTGAGAGGCCAGACTTCCGGTGAGCACCACCTCTTTGCGGTAAAAAGGATGGCTGGGAATCCCGGGATACTTGGGAGCCGGGGACTTTTTCTTTTTGTCAAAGGAGCGGACAAAATCCTCCTCCGTGCCCCGGCTTAGAGCCAAAGTCCGCAGCTTCTCATAACAGCCATAGGTGATCCAGCAGTCCTGCAAAGCCCGGTGGGCTCCCTCATAGGGCACCTGCAGGGCGGCAGCTACATCGCCCAACCGATGGTGAGGAAGTTCCGGCAACAGCTTGCGGGCAATGCGCAGATGATCCAAGGAATCGTTGCCCAAGGGCCGCCTTAGGTATTTGCGAAAAGAATCGTAGAGAAAGGCAATGTCAAACCCCACGTTGTGGCCCAGCAGCAGATCGTTCTCTAGAAATTCCTCCACTTGGGGAAGCGCGTCCTCCGGCAAGGGGGCATCCTCCAGCATCTCGTCGGTGATCCCAGTAAGCCCTTGAATAAAATCATCCACATAGCCCTCGGTCCACTCACCGTTTTTCTGCACCTCCCGCCAGGGAGGCCGGATCAGCGTGGAGAACTCCTCAGTCACCTGCCCGCCTCGCACACGCAAGGCGGACACTTCAATCAAACTGCAGCTTTCGCTGGAAAGCCCTGTGGTCTCCGTATCCACCACCGTGTAATCCCGGGGCAAACACATGCGGCTTTCTCCCTTACCGGGTCGCTCCACCTTCGACATGTTCCCACTCCTCTCGCCTTTTGTCTATATTTTACCCCCTTCCCCTCCCTGACGCAAGGCACAAAAAAGCGCCCGCATCACAGCGGACGCTTCACTCTTTTGCTTTCGGGTTTGGAGGCTGTGAGTGCAATCAGCCAGCCAATGTTTTCCCCAAGTCACGGCAGGCGGCTTCTGCTTCTTCGTCCGGCGCTTCCTGGCAGATCACTCCCGGCCCAATCAGGTCCGCCCCATCGCTTCGGCATGTGTCCTCCCAGGTGCGCATCCACTCTCCATCGCCCCAGCCGTAAGATCCAAAGAGTCCAATCTTTTTCCCTGCCAGCTTCCCCTCACAAGAGGAGAACATCGGTTCAAATTCCGTCTCCTCCAGCTGCTCCGCCCCCATGGAAGGGCAGCCAAAGGCAACTGCATCATAGGCATCCAGGCGGTCAGGTCCAAATTCTCCAGCTGTGAACAAATCTGTCTCTGCACCGGCTTCTTTGGCGCCTGCTGCCACCAGAGACGCCATTGTCTCTGTGTTTCCCGTACCGCTCCAATACACAACTGCAATCTTGCTCATGGTTCTTTACTTCCTTTCTGGAAAGATATTGGTCAAGAGGTCACGCTGCCACCGTCAACTGCAAAACACTCCGCCCCTGATGGTACAAGCGGGTATAGATTCTGCGGCATTTGTCTATTTGCGCAAAACGCTTGCGGGCTTCCAACTCATTGCAATAGACCTTCCAGCAGCCGCAGCATTTGCAATTTTTGCCCCCATTGCGGATGAAGCCCTCCACATCCCCTAGAGGATACCCCAGAAAGATACCGATCTCGTGGGGAAAGCCCGTGCCCTGCGCCAAGCGATGCTGAAGACGTGCCACAGCTTCGGTGGTACCGAATTCACCATACCCGTACCCGGCGAGGAATTCTTTCACCCCTGGCTGCTGGATATCCCGCTGAAGCTGAGCTGGCCTGTACAAATACAGGAGCACCCTGCCCTCCTGACATCGCAACCCCTGCAGAAAAAGTCCCTTCTCATGCAGAAAATTATTCCACCAGCTAACTTGACTTTGCCAGTCGTCCAACATTGGGACACAGAACAAACTGGCTGTTTTCAACCCAGCTAATGTGGGCGCTCCATACTCTATGAGGCTGCGCTCTAAAATCCTGCTGCTCATGATCAGGACGCCCATTCCGCCAAGGCAGCGCGAAGTGCTGTGGCGCTGCTGGTGTGTACTCTCGCCACAGGCACTTGATTCCTTTTTGCCTCTTGGGTGACGCTGATCACCATTTTGTGGGAAACGGTGCTGATGAACAGGATCAACAAGTCCGGGCTGCCCAACTTCCGCTTGAGGGAACCGCTTTCTTTTGTGAACACCTTGGCTTTACAGCCATGCTCCCGGCAGATATCCTCATACTGACCGGCCATCCGCTCATTTCCTCCAACAATTACAACGCTCATGAGTACGCTCCTTTACGCTGAAACTCTTTTTCAATTTCGTCTGTGCTTTTTTGTAGTGAATTGCAAGATTTAAGTTAGCTGCAACTAACGCTAGGCTTTTAAGAAACGCCACGAAACTGGAACGCGGCGTGTATGTTAGTTTTGACTAACTAACAACAGTTTACAGGATATCGGCTCTCACGTCAAGAGGTATTTTCAAAAAACTTTGCCAACACGGATTTTTTTCAAGCTTGTATCCTCCTGGAGAAATATGGTATACTAAATATGACCTCAACATGAGGAAACACAACTGAAACGGGGGCTTTTTTCATGAATTGCTATTATATCATTGGCCTGCGTGTGGATCATCGCCACGCCAACGCCTTGAATCTGCAGAAGGTTCTCACGGAGTTTGGCTGCAACATCAAGCTTCGGGTGGGCCTCCATGAAACCAGCGAGCAATTTTGCTCCGATGATGGCGTGATTATGCTCCAGGCATGCGGCGACAAAGCCACCATCGACAAGATGATGGATGCCTTCAACGCACTGGAAGGCGTCAGCGCCAAGCTGCTGGACTTGAACTGAGGGGCTGCGTCCCCTGCCCCGCGTTCGGAGCGGCCTTCCCCTTTACCGGGGTAGCGTCGGTCCTGACCGGGGCATTTTTTATGGGAAGGGAATGCTTATGGATACGCCGTTTTCGCAAAAAACTCTGGACTTTCTCTTTGAGAACAGGCTAAATGACAGTCGAGAATGGTTTTCGGACCACAAAAAGGAATATCAAGCTTTAGTAATTCAACCGCTGCGTCAATTGGTGATGGACCTCTCCCCCACCATGCTGGAACTGGACCCTGAGTTTACCACCGAACCCAAAGTGGACAAAACAATCTGCCGCATCTGGCGGGATACCCGTTATTCAAAGGATCCCTCCCTCTACCGGGATCACATGTGGATCATCTTCAAACGAGGCGGCCGTATGCACGGCACCGACTATCCCGGCATGTACTTTGAGATCAGCCTGGACGGCTTTGACTATGGCTGCGGATTCTATCACGCCTCTACCGCGTTCATGAATAATCTCCGAACGCGAATCCTACAGGGCGACCCCGAGTTTCAAGCTGCGCAGGAGGCCTATCTCTCCCAGAAAGTCTTCCATATGGACGGGGATTGCTTCAAGCGGCCCCGGTATGGCTCTCGGACTCCGGAGGAGCAGATCTGGCTGGAACGGCGCAACTTGAGCTTTGACGCGGAAAGCCACGATTTCTCTCAGTTGTTTTCCCCAGATCTGCCGGAGATGCTACAGCGAGATTTTCGACTGTTGTTTCCAGTGTACCGGTTTCTGACGTCCACTGCGGAGGAAACTCTGCGACAGGAGACGGAACGGGAACTGTGGCAACGATAAATACATGGTCTTTTCTTCACGCAAAAAGGACATCCAAGGGTTACTTGGATGTCCTTTTCCTGTTTTACGCACTTATGCTTTTTTGAACGTCTCCAGGTCCACTACCTGACCGCCGTGCAGACGGCTCTCCTCCGCTGCCAAAGCAATGAAGTGACTCTCCATACTGTGCTCCAGGGTAGTGGTGCGCTCGTTAGGCTGGGCATCGGTTAACAGCATCTCCAAGAAATCCTGGACAATCCCGCTATCGCCGCCGCCATGGCCTTTCAGATCCGAGGCGATCTTGCCCACGTCAATGATCTCCTCATCCTTGCCAAACTCCCGTACATGAATGATGTTGGACTGCATATCCGCTTCAATTTCGCCCTTGGTACCCATGGCTTTGAAGTACCGATAGCAGCTCTCCGTAAAGGCACACATGGTGAAACTGATGGTGCTGCCATCCTCCATGAGAAGGTTGGTCTGCTGATGGTCCACCACGTCATTGTCACAGTGGTAGACGCAGCGACCATAGGGCCCCTCCCGCAGAGCTTGATATGTGCTCTCCAGGGTGTTCTCCACACTGAGCACACCACTGATCCAGCTGTCACCGTGAGCACGGCCTGTCTTGGGGCTGGTGACATAGATCTTTTCCGCGTCAAAGATGCAGTTTTCTTTGGCCTTGCATCCGTCCAGGCAACGGAGCGCCGCACCTTCCGGAGCGCACTCCGGACGGAACAAATGCGTGCCGCCGATGGAGGAAACGGACTTACACTTCTTACCCAACAGCCAGGTGAGGATATCCATGTCGTGGCAGGACTTTTGCAGGATCATGGGGCTGGTCTGCTGGGAATTGCGCCAATTGCCCCGCACAAAGGAATGGGCCTGATGCCAGTAACCCACGTTCTCATTGGCACAGATGGTGACCACATCCCCGATACGTCCGCTGTCAATGAGCTCCTTGAGCTTGTTGTAAAAAGCAGTATAGCGGAGCACGTGGCACACGATAATCTTTCCAGGACATTCCTCCGCCACCTGGAGAATTTCCCGGCACTTGTCCAGCTCGGGAGAAATGGGCTTCTCCATCAGGATGTTATACCCCTTTTTCAAGGCGGGAATGGCATGGCCTACATGCTGCCTGTCCATGGTGGAAACCACCATCACATCGGCAAGCTTGGGTTGAGCAAGCATTTCCTCCGCGCTAGAAAAGCAATTTTCCTCTGGAATATCGTAAAGACGGCGGGCTTTTTCCACCTTGGCGGGAATCAGATCTGCCACAGCCACAACCTTCATCTTATCCGGAAATAGCTTCTGCATGGAGGCATAGGTGCTGCCGCGATCACCGAAACCTGCGATGGCAAAGGTAACTGGTGCTTTCATATTCATTCTTCCTTTCTGAGTAATCTCAGCTCTTCACTGCCTATTATGAGAGAAAAAGGCGGGAAAAGCAAGCCCTCCCGCCCTGAAATTAGATTCTCTTTTTCTATCGGTCAACTCGGTCCCGGCTCTCACCCCTATCACGAGGAGGATTGCTTTGAGCCCAACCGACTCATTACGCTGTGACGATGCTGTCAGCCTTCTGAAGCTTCAAATACTCCACAGCATTTTCCCGCATCTTGTACTTCAGGATCTTTCCTGCAGCGTTCATGGGGAACTCCGACACAAAGCTCACGTACCGGGGAACCTTGTGCTTTGCCATGTGATCCCGGACATAACCCTTGATCTCTTCCTCAGAAGAGGTTTCCCCCTCCTTCAGAATGACACAGGCCATGATCTCCTCGCCGTACTGCTCATCGGGCACACCGATAACCTGCACGTCCCGGACCTTGGGATGGGTGTAGATGAAGTCCTCAATCTCCTTAGGGTAGATATTCTCACCGCCTCGGATAATCATATCCTTGATGCGGCCAGTGATCTTGTAGTTGCCCTCGGGAGTGCGGCGGGCCAAGTCGCCAGTGTGCAGCCAACCGTCCTTGTCAATGGCTGCGGCAGTGGCCTCAGGCATCTTGTAGTAGCCCTTCATGATGTTATAACCCTTGGCAACAAACTCGCCGTCCACGTTGTCGGGCAGGTCCTCACCGGTCTCCGGATCCACAATCTTGCACTGGACACCAAACATGGCTCCGCCCACAGTGTTCACGCGGACATCCAAGGAATCCGTGGTCTTGGACATGGTACAGCCGGGAGACGCCTCGGTCTGGCCGTATGTGATGCAGATCTCAGACATGTGCATCTTATCCACCACGTCCTGCATCACCTTCACAGGGCAGGGAGAACCCGCCATGATACCAGTGCGCATGTGAGAGAAGTCCGTAGCCGGGAAATTCTCATGCTCCAACATGGCGATAAACATGGTGGGCACGCCATGGAATGCGGTAATCTTCTCCTGGTTGATGCAATGCAAGCCCTTCCGGGGGGAAAATGCTGTAATGGGGAACATGGAGGTGCCGTGGGTCATGGAAGCGGTCATGGCCAACACCATGCCAAAGCAGTGGAACATAGGCACCTGGATCATCATGCGGTCCGCGGTGGACAGATCCATACAGTCACCAATGGCCTTGCCGTTGTTCACCACATTGTAGTGGGTCAGCATAACGCCCTTGGGGAAGCCTGTGGTTCCAGAGGTATACTGCATATTGCACACATCGTCCTTGTGAACCTGGCGGCGGCGGTTCTCCACCTCGGTGGGAGGCACAGAATCGCCCAGACCCATAGCGTGTTCCCAAGTGTAGCAGCCCTTCTGACGGCTGTCAATGGTGATGACATTGCGCAACACGGGCAGCCGCTTGGAGTGAAGCTTACCGGGCAGGCTATCCTGAAGCTCAGGGCAGAGCTCCTTGATGATACCAATATAGTCGGAATCCTTAAAGCCATCGATCATCACTAGCGTATGGGTATCGGACTGGCGAAGCAAGTATTCCGCCTCGTGGATCTTATAGGCAGTATTCACTGTAACCAACACCGCACCGATCTTGGTGGTGGCCCAGAAAGTGATGTACCACTGGGGCACATTGGTGGCCCAGATAGCCACGTGGTCTCCCTTCTTCACGCCCATAGCGATCAAAGCCCGGGCAAACTGGTCCACATCATCCCGGAACTCGGAATAGGTGCGGGTGTAGTCCAGCTCCGTATATTTAAAGCAAAGCTGATCCGGGAACTCCTTGACCATACGGTCCAACACATCGGGGAAGGTGGCATCGATCAGGGTTTCCTTGGGCCAGACATACTTTCCGGTATGAGCACGGTTATCTTGGAGCTCACCCTCCTTCATGGAGAGGGAAGCAAAATAATCGTTCATGTAATTGGCAAACTGCGGGAACACCACGCCGGCATCAGACAGCTCCTGAGCCCAACGCTTCACCCATTCCAGGGAGATGTAGCCGTCATAACCGCTGTCCACCAGGGCGTCCAGCATCTCGTGAATGGGCAGGTCACCCTCGCCCATCATCCGGTACTGAACCTTATCGCCATCCATAACGCTATCTTTTACATGGACGTACTTAATCAGATTGCCCAGATTGGCCACAGTCTCCCGAGGAGACTCTCCGCCGTACCGATAAGGATGATGCATATCCCACAAAGCTGCCACGGAGGGCAGGTTCACCTTGTCAATCAAAGCCCGCAGGCGCTTAGTATTGGAGTAGACGCCGTTGGTCTCCACCAACAGGCAAACGCCAAATCCTTGCGCGATGGTGCCCAGAAGCTTCAAGGCCTCTGCAACGAAATCGTCATCCACCTCGCCCTCGGGACGAGGATAGCGGTCGCCCAGCACGCGGATAAACGGTGTGCCCAGCTTTTTGGCCAGGACAATATACTGGGTGATCTCGGAGATATTCTTGTCAAAATCCTCTTTATACTTCAGGCCGCAGCCAGCCGCTAGACAAGGGATCTCCAGCCCTAGGGAATGCAGCTTATCCAGAGTTTGGGGTAGCCGCTCATCCGAAAAGGGGCGGGCGTTCACGGCAAAAATTTCGTCTCCCAGGCCGCGGATTTCAATGCCGCCAAAACCCAAGTCCTTTGCCATGGTGTAAATGTCAGTCCAGGAAAAGTCCGGGCAGGCCAGGGTGGAAAAACTGATTTTCATGGAGATTACCACCTCATCTTTTTTAATTGTATACTCGGCTATTATATAACAAACCCCCTGCCATGAGCAAGGGGTTTTAGCAATTTTTCGATTTAATTCGCTACATTTTTAAAGCAGCAACTCAATTCCGATGCGTTCTGCCGATATCCTTCCGGTACATGGCACCTTCAAAAGAGATCTTTTCCACAGCTGCATAAGCCGTATCCAGGGCCTGATCCAGCGTATCTCCCAGAGCAGTCACACCCAGCACACGACCGCCATTGGTCAGGAACTTGCCGTTCTCGTATTTGGTACCGGCGTGATACACCGTGACGCCGTCCACCTGACCGTTTTCATCCAGGCCGTGCATCTCAATGCCCTTGGGATAGCTTCCCGGATAGCCGCCGCTGGCCATGACCACACAGGCACTGGCCTGCTCAGACCACTGAATGGACAGCTGAGAAAGACGCTCCTCCGCCACTGCTTTGACAATCTCCGCAAAGTCGGTCTTCAACCGGGGCAGCACCACCTGGGTCTCCGGGTCACCAAAACGAGAGTTGTACTCGATCACCTTGGGACCATCGGGCGTGAGCATCAAGCCAAAGTACAGGCAGCCCTTGAAGGGACGGCCCTCAGCGTTCATGGCTGCCACGGTGGGCTGGAAGATCTTCTCCATGCACTCCTTGGCAACTTCATCGCTGTAGAAGGGGTTGGGGCTGATGGTGCCCATACCACCGGTATTGGGACCCTTGTCCCCATCGTAAGCCCGTTTGTGATCCATGGAGGACACCATAGGACACAGAGTTTTGCCATCCGTAAAGGCCAACACAGAGACCTCCGGTCCGGTGAGGAATTCCTCCACGACCACCTGAGTACCGCTGTCTCCGAAGATCTTATCCTCCATAATAGAATGCAGAGCAGCTTTTGCCTCCTCCTCATTCTGGGCAATCACAACACCCTTGCCCAAAGCCAGACCGTCTGCCTTGATCACGGCAGGGTATTTGCCCTGTACCTTGATATAATCCAATGCCTGAGCGGGATCCGAAAACACCTCATACCCCGCAGTGGGGATCCCGTACTTCTTCATCAGGTTTTTGGAGAACACCTTGCTGGCCTCAATCTCCGCTGCAGCGGCGTTGGGACCAAAACAGGGGATCCCTGCGGCCTCCAAAAAGTCCACCATGCCGGCGGCAAGGGGATCGTCCGGAGCCACAAACACCAGATCCACTGCCTTCTCCTTGGCCAAGGACAGCATGCCCTCCTTGTCCATGGCGTTCACCGGGAAGCACTCCGCGTCCCGGCTGATGCCCCCATTGCCCGGAGCACAGTACACTGCCTCCACCTGAGAGCTCTCTTTCAACTTGCGGACAATGGCGTGCTCACGGCCGCCGCTGCCCACTACAAGAATTTTCATTGCTACTTTCCTTTCTCATTGTGAACTCGCCAACTCCCGCTGCCTGGGGAACATCCCTACAGCAGCCGCCACACATCCGTCAAAGACCGGCAGGGGAAATCCGCCTCGATCCCGCTGGTGGGAACTTGGATG